>JAABUY010003732.1_pt1 | contig 16475 bp, 18 predicted proteins | sample 5560271 | NCBI WGS metagenome assembly JAABUY01 (sample SAMN10711886, study PRJNA513374) | rock metagenome | isolation source: Antarctica rocks | place: Antarctica: Victoria Land, University Valley
GAAAGGGATCGTCGTGTCTGATCGAGAAATGGACGACCTCAACATCAGCCGTGATGCCTTTCACGGCGAATGGAACTACACCATGCAACCAAACACGCCGCCAGTCCGAGCACTTGTTTCCGGATGATCCCTAAGCGGCCCCGCACAGATCGAGGACACGGCTGTTCCGCCCGGTAAAATCGGCAAGGCAACAGGCTGATGCCTTGCCGCTGGTTGGCTACCCCCAACCCTTGGCCACCGGCTTCTTGACCGTCTTCGGCTTGCCCTTCTCGTCGTCCTCGCCCGGCTCCTCGTCCTCATCCGTTCATGGCTCTTGTTGGGTTCCGGGGTGGTGACGGCTGCATTATGCAACCAGGCCCGCAATCAAGGTGCCGAGCAGGGCTTTGCCGCGCCGGCGTGCGTTGTGCACGAACTGGAAAAAGCCGAGATAAAGCGGCAGCTTGTCCTGCGAGATGCCCCGATGCGGGCGAAGCCAGGAGCGCAGCAGGGATCAAAATCCTTCCATGGTGTTGACGTGGACTTCGCAGAAGCCGTCCCCGTCCTCGTCACGGGCATACTCGCCTCGGGCGTGGCAGATCGTTTTATGCCCGTAGCCCCAGGCTGGCAGGCGGGCGTAGATGCTATACTCGTCCGTGTGGACGAGAGTGCCCGGGGCGACGGCGGCGGTGATGACCGGCTTGATCGTGGCCTGCTGCACGTTGGCCAGCATGCGCAGCACGACTTGGCCGCCGCGCTGGATCAGGCCAAGGATCGGCGGCTTGTCCTTCTCCAACGTGCCGCGTCCCGGCGCGCCTGCCAGCTTGCGGCACCGCCCGAGCCGCCCCTTTTGGCCACTTCTTCCGGCTGCCCTTTGTGCCCGGCCACCACGTAAACTTCGTCGATTTCCACCTCGCCCGCCAGCTCCACCGCCGGCGTCTTGGCGACCAGCCCGCGCCGCAGCTGCTCGGTCATCGCCTGCACGTCCGACGCGGCCAGGCCCAGTTCACCCGCAATCTGCCGGTTCGAGAGGTTCAGGCCCATGAAGTAGAGGCACAGCACCCACACGCGCAGCGGCTGGTGGTGCCCGGCCAGCACGGTGCCGGTGAGATCGTCGAAGCGGGATGCGCATGCCTTGCATCGGTATCTCTGGCGATGCGGCTGCGTGTCGTCGCATCCGTCCCGGATCACCAAGGAACTGTTGCATCCAGGGCAGCATACGCCCTCCGGCCAGCGATGCTGGCGCATCAGCGCGAAGCACTTGGCGTCGTCCATCAGGCCGGAAAGGTTGACCAAGTCGGATGCAGGCATGATGGCGGAGCCTCCTCGCGCGAGCCGGTTGGCAGGCTGCGCTTCAACTATCACACCAAATACCCTCCAACGGCACCATCCACATCCACCACCCCGGAACCCGACAAGAGCCTCTCACGATTAACTTCAACGCGACAGCTCTGATCCAACTTAGGAAACTTCCTTACGACAGTAGGCCGTACGATTCGGACGCATGGCCCTTCAGCTTAGCGGCCAGCCCGAACAGGGTCCGGTCAAGCCGCAGCGTGCCTTTCCCGTGCAGCTCCACCATGCACCGCAGCAACCCATCCGGTGACTTCACCTTGCCGTCCGCATGGCGGGCGCTGATGGCGGCCAGCGCCACGACTGCCTCCTGCCGCCCCAGCACGATGCAGGCTTGCCCCCACGCATAAGGGGAGATGCCGAGAGCTGACCGCACGAAGTCGGCCGCCTGATACAGCTCGGTCCATCCGGCGCGGGCACTGCTGACCCAATCGCGGAAGGCGGGCGCGATCATCATTAAGAACATCGGCGTCACCACAAAGCCCCGCAGTGCGCTCACTCGGGCTCGGTTTTCCCGACTTGCCCCAACTCGTCCTGTCCGCACCATCACCCGTTGGCTCGGCAGACCGTCGCTACTTGCTTCCTCGTGAGCATTGGGCTGATCAGGCCCTACTTTTCGGGCTGGTGCGGTATTCGCTTCAGCGATAATTAGTTCATTAGTAGTTGTAAGGTGGGTCTGATTTTCCGGCCCCGCGGGGCCGATTTCCCCGGCTTTCACAGCCGCCAGCGCCGCCGCAACCTGCTCCTGCATATGGATGGACAACGCCCGCAGCCGGGCTGCGATGGGGACCAATGGCAGCGGGTCGCGCTGCGTGCCCCGCTCGCCCCACAGCGCGTTGGCCTGCGCCGCCGCCGCAGGCCAGTCCCCGCCGGCCAGGTCCTGCGACATCGCAAGGTCCATCAGGGACAGAACGCGGTTGCGCGAGCTGGTGATCTCGCGCCGCAGCCGCTTCCCTTCGGCGCGGCGTGCCTCCCACTCGGCCGACACACGCTCGAACTCCGCCATGCGCTCCCCCAGCGGGGTCATGTCGAACCCGTAGGCTTCCACGATGCAGGCTTCATGTCCACTTCCCTTGCGGTAGCCCCAGCGCCGCCCGGTCGGGCTGCGGTGCAGGCGCACGAGGCCGGCGTCAAGCGTCGAACGGACGAGCGCCTTGCCTGGCTGCGCCCCACGCAAAGGCGGTCCTCCAGCTCCACGTCGGACGGCCAGACAATGGGGCCGGGACCGCCTTCCCAATCCTGCGGCCGGTTATGGCTCATGAGGTAGTCGACGAAGTCCACCACGCGCCGGGGCAGGCCCAGCGCCGGGGCGGCACGCTTGAACGCGGCCAGTATCCGGCCGGGACTGGCCAGGGTGAAAGGCACAGACCCGGCGGTCTCGGCCCGGAGTTGTAGGATGGTGATCTTGCGCAGGCCCGTGGGCCGCAATGGGGTTTGCACGTCCATGATCTCGTCCTTCAATGGACGAGCCTTCGGAGAGAACAAGACCCAGCATCGAGAGCCTTGACGGCGCAAAAAACCGTCCCTACTCTCAGGAGTGTAATCCTCCTATCTCAGCCATATCGGGCTGTGGGTTTTATGCCTCTCGAAAGAGCCACCCGGCCAGGGTGGCTTTTTCGTTTCCGGCTCGCGGTTCGGGTTGCTGCGGTCGGCGGTTATCCTACTGTTGACGAGGTAGTTAAGCCGTTCTGTACTTAGGCGTCCATTGCTGCCGTTGCAGCGTAGGGTGTAAAGACGGTGTTTTCCGAAGGGTGTGCATGAAGATCGCAGCCAGTTTCGCCAAGGTCTCGGTTCCCTTGAAGGCGGACGAGGTGGACTTCTCGGCTGTGCTGGTGCCCGAGCCGAACACGCAGCCCGACGTGACGTTGCGAATCGACGCGGGCGGCGTGCTGCTCAGGGTAACGTTCAAGGGCAAGAACTTCCGCAAGAGCATGAAGGCGGTCATCCCAGGCTGCTTCGTGGTCATCCAGGGCAGGCTCGGCCCAGGCGGCAACATCCTGGAGGCCGGCATCGTTCTTCAACCACCAAAACCCGTGCCTGCCGAAGTTGAAGCTGCTGCGTAACAGCCCGGCGTGCAGCGGACCAGATCGGAAGAAGTCGAGGATACCAACGGAAGCCACTCACGGAATTTCACCAGCACTTGGCAATGATTAAGAATCAAGGCTCTTAGAATGCGTCACCGTGACCTGCGCTGGCGCTTGGGCACCAAGTCTCCAGGCTCGACCTCGATACCGAGCTTCGTAAGACCTTTGAAAACCAGGGTTGTCAGGGTGTCGCCCTTGTTGGCGTGCAGGTAGTCCGAAATGCGGTCGGAGAGGTAGTGCGGGATGCGGATGGTGCTCGACGTGGCACAGTCAACTTAGCTGCCGGCCAGCTTGCGAGATGCGGCTGAGCCAGATAGGCGGGCGGAATGACAACGTCCGTTGTTCCCAGCTACGCCGGCTACCGCTTCCCGGCTGAGGTCATCAGCCACGCCGTTTGGCTCTACTTCCGCTTTCCGCTCAGCTTGCGCATGGTGGAGGAGCTTCTGGCCGCGCGCGGCATCATCGTCAGCTACGAAACCGTGCGCCAGTGGGCGCTGAAGTTCGGCCAGGTGTTTGCCAATCAGATCCGCCGCAGGCTACCTGCCGCCGGCGACAAGTGGCACATGGACGAGGTCGTGATCACGATCTCTGGGGTGAAGCACTGGCTGTGGCGCGCGGTCGACCAGAACGGGACCGTGCTGGACATCCTGGTGCAGAGCCGGCGCGACACGCGGGCCGCCAAGCGCCTGCTGTGCAAGCTGCTCAAGCGGCAGTGCCGGGTTCCCCGTGTCATGATCACGGACAAGCTGGCGAGCTACGGGGCGGCCAAGCGCGAGGTGATGCCGTCCGTCGAGCACAGGAAGCACAAGGGTCTCAACAACAGGGCGGAGAACTCGCACCAGCCCACGCGACAACGAGAGCGGCAGATGAAGCGCTTCAAGTCAGCCGGCCAGGCGCAGCGCTTCCTCTCAGCCCATGACGGGATCAACAACCTCTTCCACCTCCGCCGCCACCAAGTGTCTGCCACCCAGTATCGAGCCGCACGGACCCAGGCCTTTCAGGTTTGGGCCGAGGTCACCGGCGTCGCCGCTTCGGCGTAACCACGAGCACGCTGCTCTCAGCATACGCCATCGCGACCTCAGTCCAACAAGTTGACGGTGCCACCGGCGCATCCTCGTGGTGATCCTGCCGGTTCTGGAAGGCTCCGAGAAGACGACGGCCGCCCTCGGCAAGATCATCGTGGCGATGCTCAAGAGCGTCATGGCTTTGAGCCTCGGCGGGCGCGTCGAGGGGCAGTATGACGACATCATCGCCAATCAGCCGGCTGACGCCCTGGCGTCCTTCCGGGTGGTGTTCGACGAGCTGGTGTACTACGCAACACCCGGCATGGATGCCATGCTGGCCATGGCCCGCGGGCTGCGGATGCAGTTCCTGCTCGGCTTCCAGGAAGCGGCGGGCCTCAAGGCTCGGATCGGTGAACGCCTGTTCTCCTTGCTGGGCAACGCCAACCTCCAGGTCATCATGCGGCTCCAGGAAGGCGGGGAAACCCGCAGCTATGTCGAGAAGACGGCAGGCACGATGCAGGTCACGCAGTCCACCTCGTTCCGCAATACCTCTGAATACACCAACGCCAGCGTGGTTTCAGACAACGCCGAAATCCGCGAGGTCAACCGGGTGAGCTGGGCCGACGTGCGCAAGCTGAAGCCTGGTGAGGCCATCCTGGTGTTCGGATCGCGCCTGGTGCACGCCCGCATCCCGTACACCAAGCTGGATATGGCCGGCACCGTCCGCCGCAACCGGCCCTGCGCCCTGCCGCCGCCGCACCTGCCCGATCTGCACAAGGATAGCGCCGCGGTTGCCATGGCGCGCACGGCGCTCCTCAGCGGCGCGGGCACCTCCGATGCTGGGCACGCCGACATGTCCGAAGGACTGCAACTGCTGCTGGCCAACTATGGCCGGGAGTTGGCAAAAGATGTGCCAGCCGTCGAGGCCAGCCGGCGCGCTGCGATGTCGTTGCCAGCCAATCTGCCCGTGTCCGCCCTGCCCTCGGCGGCAGAGGGCGCGGCGGCGCTGGATGCCCAGCCGCACGCCTTCAGCGGGATGCTGCGGGCTGCGGAGATCAACGCCCTGAAGGACGCCAGCACCCCGCCTGCCATGGTGGCGGTCGCGGTGGACAACGAGGTGATGAAGCGGCTCGTCCTGGTCGAGCGTGCCGGCGGTCTCACCATCCCAGAGGCCAAGATTGCCGCTCGCGCTGCCCTTTCCATCTACGCGGCCGGAATGCAGCCGCCGCAGCCGACCCACCTGCCCACCATCCCGCATGAAAAACTTGTCGAGCTGATTGGCGGGCTGGCCGGCGCGTTCGAAGCCCTTGACCCGACACCTCTGTCACGAGCCGCCATTTGATACCAATTGGCTTATTTGCTGACCTGATTGACGGCCTGGGTGATCCAGGGATAGCCGGTGAGGGTGGCAAGCCGTCCGGTTTCGTCACATAACGCCTTCCAAGCGGCGCAGAGCGCGTCCACGATGGCCCCCTCTCCCTGATACAGGCGGAACGACAGAAAGCGCTCCCGCAAGTACAGCCAGACCCTTTCCACCGGGTTGAGCTCCGGCGAATACGGCGGCAGCGGCAGCAGCGTGACGTTCGCCGGCACCTGCAGCGCCGCCTGGCCGTGCCAGCCCGCTTGGTCGAGCATGAGCACAGCGTGCACGCCCGCAGGCAGGGTCTCGGCAAAGCGTGCTAGGAACAGGTCCATGGTCACGGCCGTCGCCTCGGGCAGTCCTCACACCACAGCTGCAGCGTCTTGCCGGGGTGGGCGGCGCTGACGGCCTCGATCGTGGCGGCCAAGTTTTTTATATAGCTCCTGCGCCTCGGCATTGCCCTTGGGGTGGGCGGGCCGGGTCGTCTGCCACGACAGGCCCATGCGGTGCAGCACCCGGGACAGGGCAGACAGCCCATACGACGCCGCCCAGCGCTCCTGGATGTGCGCGGCAATGTCGAGCAGGCGGTAGCTGCTGATCCCGTCCGCCTCCGGGTCCGGCCCGGCCAGGGGTCACTCCATAGAACGGGCACAATTGCACGGTTCGTGGAACGGGTCAGGAACATTGATGCCAGATGAACTGTCCCACTTGATCTAGGACTGCCTGCTTTTCAATAACCCGTTGATTCTACTAAGGGCCATCCAGACCCAAATGGATTAGAGTTCATTTGGGGCAGAAGCCAAGATTGTCGGGGAAGGCCGGAATTTCTAGGGCAGGTCAAAGGTTTACACCCGAAGCGTGCTATCCTGCCCGTTCTATGGCGTGACCCCGGCCAGCACCCACGCCCGCAACTCTTCCCGCTGCGCCGCGGTCAGCTTTTCCGGCCGCCCCGACCGGGGGCGGTCGTGCAGTCCTGCCAAGCCCTCGGCATTGTAGCGCAGCACCGCGTCCCGCAGCGACTGGCGTTCCCGTCCCACAACCCGCGCCGCGTCCGCCCGGCTCGCCCCCTCCAGCGCCTGCGCGATCGCGAGCGCCCGCAGCGCCGCACGCCGGTCCGCCTCGCCTTGCGCAAACCGCCGCAGCTCGGCTGCGTCCATGTCGTCCCGGATCGCCAAGCCACGTGCTCCCATTGCCCTCTCCTGCGCCAACAGACCGGAAGGCAACCACACTTCAGCCCGGACCAGACATCAAAAAATCACAACTTAAAGCAATTGGTATGACAGCGCAGACCTGCACGTACAACAGCGCCATTCGGTTCTGATAAGTGGCTGGTGAATGGAGGCGGCATGCTGAAACCCGGAGCATCGACATGAAGTGTGTGGCTGCCGATTTGGGTCGAAAGTCCAGATAGCCCGAATAGAACGAAACGAGCGGGCATCCCGTCCGCATTGCGGCCCATTGAACTAAAAATGTTGGTGAGGAACAAGCACAATGTTGAGTGCGCGCTGCCGTACACTTGGTGTCCGACGCACCAATGGCCTTGTTCGAATGGTTGCAACTACGCAGCACATTGAGGCGTTAACAATTCACCACAAATTAGATAGGGGGAAACTATGAAAATTATCACGACGCTAGCTTTGCTTTTGGTTCTGGCAGCGTGTGGAGAGAGTCCAGGTGGGCGGGCTGTTACAGGCGGCCTGTTGGGAGCGGGGACGGGCGCTGCGGTAAGCGGAATCACAGGTGGTAGTCTTGGCACGGGTGCCCTGGTTGGTGGCGGCATTGGCGCTGCGGGTGGAGCACTGACCGCCCCCCGCCGTCGCAGCTACGACGAAGAGGGCTACTGAACGCTTGTTCGCGAGCCTGAACACCAAGCCGTGTGGTGCGCGCCGCCCCAAGGTTGCCTGAACCTTGGACCCCGTCCCTGAACGGCGCGCACCCCGGTTCGCCAAACTTGATCGCCACACATTGCGCATGCGGCTCTGTGGATAGCATTCGGGGGCGCCTGAACTGGTGGGCAGATCAGTTCCCGAGTTATTCCCCATCTCCGAGAGTTTCATCCCGTTTCCCGGTCTGCTGGCCGTGCGTCACAAACGCCGGCCCGCGCAGGTCTCGAACGGCGCCCTCGTCGCCAGTGGCAAGATAATGCCCGTCGCCCAAATCGAGCAGCCATCCTCCTCCGCTGTCGCGCACTATGATGCGCGCAAGTTTCAGGTTTTTGGTTACGACGTGTAGATGTACGTCAGCCGCGTGTTGCAAGGTCATGTTTTTCTCATGGCGTTTTCAGAAGTCGGACGCTGGTCAACCAGTTTTGGACCACGGCAGAGGTGTGCGCGTGATCCTCACGCATCGACACCGTGCGACTAGGCCCATTCCCAACAGTTGTGTCACCAGCCGCCACTTGAGTGATGAGGGGGGCGACGTGGCTTGAGCACCGTTTTGCCTGAACTGCCCACAACGATGGAAGCCAGAGCTGAGTGGCGGCCTTGCGCACCGAGTTGGTGGGAATGGCCGCAGTTGCGGTGCAGCACCATGCATTCTCGGAAATGGACGATGTCATCAACCTTGAGTAGCTTGCTTCAAGTTCGATCAGGAGCTTTAAGGGAATAAATGGAAGTCACGCAGCTACTCAATCAGGTAAGGGTGGTTCAGAGAGCCACTGAGGAAGCAAAGCGTCTGTATCGTGACCGCTTTGCCCCAGACTTCACTGTGTTTGACTTCATCGAGCCGAACGAAATGCGCCTATCACGCATTCTGGCCTGGTTTCTTGATCCCGAGGGGACGCATGGCCAGGGCGGGCGTTTCCTGTATCTACTCCTCGAAAGGGTTGCTGCGGGATGGCCGCCTGACACCTGCGAGCACGCCAACGTGGGAACGGAGACCTCCGTTGAAGAGGGCCGGATGGACATCATCGTCCGCTCTGCAAGCGGCACACTGGTAATTGAGAATAAACCTTGGGCGGCCGACCAACCGGAACAGATCAGGAGATATTTCACTCACCTCGATCGAATGAAGGCAGCTCGTCCCATCCTGATCTACCTCACCGCTGAAGGTACGGCTCCTTCAAGCGTTAGCATCTGCGAAACTGAACGCCAGCATCGTATCGAAACCAGCCAGCTCTATTGTTGGAGTTACCGCGAGCACATCTTGGGATGGCTAGCGGAATGCCGTGCAGTTTGCCGCGCCGACCGCATCTCGATCTTCATCAACGAGTTCGCCCAACACATTCGCAAGCAATTTGAAGGGATCGCCGATATGACAATGCAGAACCAGCTGGTTGAGGTTGTGACGCGGTCCGCAGAAACACTATCACCAACTATGGAGATCATTCTTGCAAAGGATGCCATTTTTACAAAGCTTATGTCGAAGCTAAATGCTGATCTGTCCACCAAAGCGATAAATGAAGGCTGGGTCATTGATGAAAAAATGACAGCATATAAGGAATCATACATGAAAATAGACTTTTCTTCTAAGTCCTTTTGTGCTTTCGGTATTGGATTTGAACATCGAAATTTCAGAGGTTTTGGTTACGGTCTTGCCAAGAAAGATATAAGCCAGCCTACCGATGGGGGTGCCAGGGCGGCGATTGTCCATGAGATTGGTGATGAGCCCGGCATCGAAACGGACAAGTACTGGCCTTGGTGGCGCTACGGCCTCACAACGGACACCATGATGCCTTTTGAGGCGAATTGGAGTTTGATCGCAACGCCATGGGTCGCAATCGCGGACGGAAGGATGGTTGAGACTATCACCGGGGCAGTTTGCCGCTTTCGCGACGTTCTGAGCCGTCACAGTCTCACCTGAATTGGTGCAATGAGGATGATCACTCTCGCTGGGCCCGTTCCCAAAAACCGTGGCATTAGCCACCATTTCGGAACGAGGTCTGACAGGCGGCTAACAATGCTCAGTTCGGCTGCCTTCAGGGGTGCCCAGGATTGCCCAAAATAGCTGTTCTGGGCAGTTCTATGACCCGGCACCCGCGCCGATGCTGGCCAAACCGGTCCCAGATCAGCCCTGGCTTCTCACCGTAATGGGCAGTTCAGGCAAAACGGCACTCAGGTCGGGCCTCAAACCACCCCTATCAAGCCAAATGGCGGCTGGTGACACGACTGTTGATGCTGGTGGCGAAGTCAGCAATCCGAACCCAAACCGCTCTTGGCATCTACTGGTGACGCCAGAAACCTCGGCGAGAGAAGGCTTGGTGAGCCGCCGAGCATGTGAACAAAAAGCCAACTCTGACTTCGCCACCGGCATCACTGTTGGGAACGGGCCGACTAGATCAACTTATCAGCCCACCACTGCCTCATGTGGGGACGTGCACCAATCCTTTTTGATTTCGGCTTCGGCGCATCCTGCACTTCCGGGCTGCTTTCGAAGCTGACCGCAGCGTGCGCGAAGCAGCTCCTTTACACCCCTGTGCTGGTGGTCGTGGTGTCGGTCGGCGACGTGGTAGTTCTGATCGGCGTCACCGTGCGCCTGGGCAGCAGGCCGGCCAAGCCGGCGAGACCCAGCAAGCCGATCCAGCCGTAGTTGGTCGGACGCTCCGGCTGCGGCGGTGGGTTGTTCGGGCTATACGGTCGGTCGCCCGGACTGGTGACGGTCGTGCCGGTGCCGCTGGTCCCAGTGCTGGTGGTTTGGGCCAGGGCGAGACCGCCGGTGGCAGTCAGTGCCGGGGCGAAAGTGGCGACAGGTAAAATGCGCATGGCAATTCCCTTTTTTGGTTTCTGCCTACTTTGAACGCCCGGATTGTCTCCCCGTTGCACCATTTCATTGATTTTTTGGACAACATCGCTTTTCCTAGATCGTACGATCGGACCATTTTGGGCGGGACAGAACTGCATCTGAATACGCGAAGGCGTCCGGTTCAGAACGGGAGTTCCTGCACCGTGACATCGGAGTGCGTGCATTCAAGCAGCCTTTTCAGCTCGCTGAGCACGTCGCGATCACCGATGCCAACCTGACGGAGGCGTGCGCTCCTCAGCAGCGCTGGCACCTCCGACGCCGGGCACGTTGACATGTCGGAAGGGCTGCAACTGCTGCTGGCCAATATAGCTGGGCGCTGATGGCCGGAGTGCCGGTGGCCGAAGCCAGCCGCCATGCTGCCGTGTCGCTGCCAGACGATTTGCCGGTGCCCACCCTGCCCTCAGCCGTGGAGGACGCAGAGGCGGTGGACGCCCGGCCCCATGCTTTCAGCAGCATGCTGCGGGCTGCCGAGATCGACGCCCTGGAAGACGCCAGCCCGCCGCCTGCCATCGCGCCGATTGCCATGGACAGCGACATGCTCAAGTAGCTCGTCCTGGCCGAGCGGGCCGGCGGCCTCACGGTGCCGGAGGCCAAGATGGGGTTCCGGTAGCAGCAGAACCGAAACTGTATTTCATGGGGATGATGGCAGTCGTCAAAGGACTGCTTCCGTGAAGAGTTTCGAACGCCGGTAGGTGTTCTGATCGGACTCCTAAAAGGGCCTTGGCCCGCCCTGCCGGCGTTCCTGGGCGGGTAGCTGCTGGCGCTTCGGGTTGAGGTGCACTGCCAAGCGCTTGCGCATACCCGCTCTGCCCAACGTTTCCTCGGCAGCCGCAAGGGCCTGGTCCTGCCGGTCCATGGCCTCGCTGATCGGCGCCAGCTTGCCATCCAGAGACTTCCGCAGCGCCTTGTCCTGCACCCCAGCCCGCGCCGCGGTCCCCACGCCCACGCCCTCGTCAAGCTCTTTCGCCTTGCGGATACGCCGGCTGGTCCGAATGCAGCGGTCCACGGCGCCATCCAGATCGCGGCGCACCTGGTCCACCAAGTCGATGCCGAGCATCTTGTATGGCTTCTCGCTCATGTTTTTGGCCACCCGCGCCCAGAGCAGGTCGTCCGTGATCTCGGTCGGATCGCCCAGCGCGCGGGCGGCCTGCTCCGCCTGGATCTCGGCCGCCTTGCTGACCAGCGTCCACGACATGTTCTCGTGCCGGCTCTCCGCCACGTAGCCCTTGAACGCCGTGACGCCGGCGCTGCCCCGCGGAAGCGCGTTGATGTGCTCGGCCGAGGTGATGCCCTGCGCCGCGTCCACGGTCAGGCAGTGGCCGTAGCCCAGCAGCAGGCGCCTCGTGGTCGGGTCGAGCAGGCGGCGCCACTCGACATGCCCCACCCGGCCGTTCTGGTCTTCCAGCACCAGCCCCTTGTCCCACCAGCCCTTGACCGACACCACGTCGCCGTTGGCCCCGATGAACCCCCGCTTGCCGTCGATCTGGGCGAACGTCTTCTTGTAGAGGCGGAACTTGTCACCCGCGGCAACCGGCAGGTCGTAGGTCTCGCCACGGTTGTTGATGGCCTGATAGGCTGTCTCGGCGCCCGCGATCTCGCCCCGGTCCCGGAGGATGCCGCGGATGGCCCGACTGATCTCCGCCGCGTCGGCGTTGGTCAAGGCCGTGACGGTCACGCCGCGCTTGCTGCCGCGCTCCCGCAGCGCGTCCCGGCGCTCGACGTAGAACGCCGCGATGCGGCCCACCACCTGGTCGTAATCGCCTCCGATCAGGTGCGCGTGCCCATCCGCGATCTTCATGTCCAGCGCCTGCGCGGCCTCGCCGTCGCGGAACAGCGTCGCGATCTCCCTCGCCCGTGCCGTCTTCTGCCGCACGGTGGCGAGGAGCTGCGGCGCGGCCTCCTCGGGCATGTTGCGGACCATGATCTCGATGGCGCTTGACGCCTCGATGGCCTGGCACTGCTCGGCGTCGCCCAAGCCCCGGATGATGCAGCCGGTGTCGCGCCATAGCTTCATCATTTCGAGGAACTGACGCGGGCCGAGCTGCGCCGCCTCGTCGATCACCAGCACGGTGTTGCGGTCCACCTTGATGTCGCCCGACTGCACGCCGGCCAGGAACGGGTGGACGGCAATCGTCTCGTCCACGCCGGCCTCCTTCAGCGCGTCCGCCTGGCGCCACGCCTGCGAGATGCCGAACACCTTGCGCCCATCGCGCTGCCAAGCCAGCACTGCCGGCGGCAGGACGCGCGTTGTCTTGCCAACGCCGGCCACGCCCTCCAGGAACACAAGCCCGCCGCCGAAGGCGAAGCGCTCCGCCGCCGCCAACTGGTCCTCCCCCATGGTTCCCGTGAAGTCGATGCCGGAGTCCGCCACGGCCTTTCGGAACGTCGCCCCGGGCACGGCGCCAGCGGGTGCGCGCGATGCCTCATAGACCAACTCGGCCATGTCCCGTTCCAGCTTGACCTGCACCGAGTTCGTCACCCGCAGCCTGCCGTCCATCTCGCCGACGATCAGCGCCGCCTGCGTGCCGTTCACCGTCACGCCGTCGCGCTCCAGCCGCTGCACCACCGCCTCGATGTCGCCCTCGCCCTTGATGCCCACGCCGATCAGGCCGCGCGTGGCATGGACCCGCATAACGCTCTGGTCGATCACCGCAGCCGTCGCAAACTCCTTCTCGATGTGCCGGGCCGCAAACTCCGTGGCCCGCTCAATGCGCTCCTGGTCGCTCAGCTTCTCCCGGCGCTCGCCCGTGATCGCCGTCTCATGCTGCCATCCGAATTTGGCGGCGGCGTCGTCCCAGATGGCCTGGTCGGGGCGGCCATCGTTCTTCTGAAGCCGGGTGTTCGCCGCCGTGGTGTTCAGGATGCCCAGCTTGCGCTCCACGCCGATGGCATCCCAATCCAGCCCCTGCTCCTTGGCGAACTGCCGGGCCTTATGCACCGTGGCCTTGTGGCCCTTCGAGAACGCATCACGAACAGTTTGCGGGATGCTGGCGATGGCGACCGCCTGCTCGCCTTGGTCGTATTCCAGCCTGATGCCCATAGCGTCTAGCTCGTTGGCTAGGAACGCCTGGAAGTAGGCACCGAACTCCTTCACCCGGCCGTGCAACTCCTTGGTGTCGAGCGACCCGACGTGGCCGGAAGCCGTCACTACGGCGTTGAACAGCGCATTGTGGATATGAACCTGGGGATCACCCGGCACGGCGGCGTCCACGACGTAGGTTTCACCGTCCGGCCCGTCTTGCAACGCCAGCGTCGGCCGCGCGCTGAAGTGCATGAAAGAGGACCAGCCCACCTCGCCCGGTTCTGACCCGTCCTTTCCGCCTGCGCCGCGGCGTGCCCAGCCGATCTCCCGGGCCACATATCGCATTGTGCGATCATTCGCCCGCCAGATGGCTTGCAGCAGCGCCGCACGTTCCTCGTCCGTCTTGGCGAAGGCGAAGGCCAAGCTGACGGACTTCTCGGGGCTGATGGTCAGGTCATAGGCGCTGATGTCCCGGCCGGCGGCCGACCATGACCCGGCATCGTCGCCCCGCTTCGCCTCGAACAGCCGGTCCAGCGCCTCCGGCGTGGGCGGCTTGGTGATGTCGATGCCCAGCGCCTCCGCCACCTCCGGCGCCATGTCCGGGCGCCAGGACACCCGCGCATCCCGGCCGTAGTACTTGGTCAGTGCCGCAGCGTTGCTGCCGTCCTCCGGCTCGGGCGCAAAGTTGGAGTTCTCCGTCAGGTAGGCCCGGATCAGCTTGCCCATGCCCCCGGCGCTGATCGTGCGAAATGTCATCATGGGTCGGTCGCCTGGACAACCACCTTCGTCAGATCGCGGATCACCGCCGTCTGCCGCTCGATCCGGTTGGCCAGCTCCATCAGCGTCTCGGCAAGGCTCGGCCCGGTCTTGGGTTGCTCCTCCGGCGTCAGCAGCTCCACGATCTCCTCAAGCCTGGCGTTCGTCATCTCAAGCTGCGGCTGCTGCATGCTGACGGCCTGCGCCAAGGACGCCAGCAGGTGCCCCTGAGCTTCAAGTGTTTGTAGAACACGCTCCTGGAAAGCCTCGCTGTTCATGCCTCTCTACCCCCTTCAGGCGAGGAAGCAGCGTCATCCGGCCGGGTGCGAACGCTCCCCTCGTCAAAACGGCACTGAGCATCAGTGCAATGGTGTATCTCAGATTCTCGCGTTCATTCATGTCCACCCGATGTCCACTTGGCGGTCATTCGGTTCCACCCGGCGGTCATCGGGTTCCACCCGGCGTCCACTTGGCGCGCGCCGTTCGCACCCGCAGCCGGAAGGCTGCGCTCATGCCGAAGAAACCACCGCCCCCACCCGAACTGCCGCCGCCCGCGGTCCTCCGCGGCACGGCGCGCACCCCGTTGTTCTGGCTGCTCTACAAGCATCACGAGATGCTGGCAGAGAGCTGGCGCCACCGTCGCGCAAGCTGGCCAGCGGTCTGCTCATGGGCTGCCGAGCAACAAGTCTTGGATCGCGACGGCAAGCCCGTGAAGCCTCATGCGGCGCGGAAGACGTGGGCACGGGTTTGCGACCTGAAGGCGCAAGAACAGGCCGACCGGGAAGCCAAACAGCGTCCGGCGCCCGCGCGCAACCCAGCAGTCAAGCGTGCGCCGCCAGGGGCAGCACCTCCGGTGGCGGCACCTTCGCTGAACCGTTCGCACCCGGCCCCGGCACAAGGGATGGCCAGCGCTGAGGAGCGGGTGGCTGCGCTGAATGCAATCATCGACCGACGCTCTGGCCGTAGCTGAGAAGGGACACAGACATGAGTGCAAAGAAGGTAGTCGAGGCCGCGGGGCCTTCCCCGGACAGGAAGCCGTGCTTCCTTGGGCGCTGGGGGCGCGGGCGCATTGGCGGGAGCGCGGCCCTGATGCTGCTGGGGCAGCGGGCGCGTGCCCAGTCCCGGGCTGTGAAGTTCCTGGATGGCGATCTCAAGAGCGGCACGCTCTCAGCCTTCTACAACGGCGAGTGCTCCCGGCCGGCGTCGCTCGATGCCGTGGACTTCCGCGGATGGGTGCTGGAGTCGCTTGACCAAATGGAAGCCGACCAAGTGTCGCGCCTGCTGGATGTCAGCGGCGGCAGCTCGTCCATGGAGGAGTTGCTGCGGGACCTGCAACTGCCGGAGTTCTGCGAGGCCAACGACTTCGAGTTCGCCTGGCTGTGCGTGCTCGGGCCTGACCTTGAAGACTTCGAGCACGTCCGGACGGCAGTCCAGGCCGGGCACATGAAGCCTCACCATATGGTATTCGCGCTGAATGAGGGCGCGATCCGCCAAGGGCAGAACCCGGTTGGCGCGTTCAAGCCGGTGACGACAAATGCCGACTTCATGGCGATAATGGCTGACGGCGCCAGCGCGATCTACGTGCCGCGCCTGTCCATCATGGAGGAGCTGCGCAAGGCCCGGCTGGATTTCTACAGGGTGGCGGCTCGCGAGCCGATGGCCGATGGCAGCCGGCCGCGCGCCACCTGGGCGCACATGGTCAACAAGTGGCTGGGCGATGTCGAGGGGCACATCACCACCGCGGAAGTGGGCAACCGGGTGCCATGATGACGGGGCGCAAGCGGCAATCGCGAGGTCCGCGCACGGATGACAAAATGGAGCAGCCGCGGCCCCTTCGGGAGCTTCAGGCAGACGTGGAACGCGCGGCGAGGCGCTGCGACAACGCCGTACTGCTGCTGGCTGTGATGGCCGCGGCTGGCCTGGCCTGGATGACGCCGCTGGGGCAGAGAGCATCCCTTGCGGAGGGGTGGCGCCAGGCTGCACTCCAGCAGCGGCTGTGTCAGGCTTATGTTGCCGTGGCGCCGGGCAAGAGCTACGCCGACTTCCCGGTATGTGTCGATGGCGGTCAGAATCCGCGTAAATTTGGCGCGTAGTGCCTGATCGGTTGGTTTGCCGCATGGGCCCATGAGCGTCAGGTTGCAGCCTGCGAGCTTGCTGGATCGATGATGGGTCGCCGTCGG
>JAABUY010003733.1_pt1 | contig 16473 bp, 26 predicted proteins | sample 5560271 | NCBI WGS metagenome assembly JAABUY01 (sample SAMN10711886, study PRJNA513374) | rock metagenome | isolation source: Antarctica rocks | place: Antarctica: Victoria Land, University Valley
AGATGCAGATGGAAGATGAGATGCGACAATCGTCACTCCGCCTGCAGAGGTAGAGATGGTCGAGCTGGAAGCAGAAACGAACGAGCCGGTAGAGCTGGGAGTAAAGATAGACGAGCTGGAAGAAGCGATTGGAGCGGCTCTAAAGGTGGTTTGAGGCGTTTTCACGTTGTTCGCGCCGATGTTCTCGTAATTGGCGGAAGAGGCGAGAGTGGAGGGAGCGCAGTCGTGCACGGTCTGAGTCTGGGTCTGGGTCTGAGTGGCGGTAGTCGTGGTAGTCGCCCAGGCGTGAACACGCTGTTGGCAGTGATAGTGTCGGTCACAGTGACACATGAAACCTAGGTTCCATCAGTACGAGCGGAAACCACTCTCAGACAGACGTACGAAGACAGTCGCAGGGACAGCGACGATACCCGTTGCTGCAGCACTTGCCGAATCGACACCGTAGTCGGTCGAGGTGAAGGTCTCCCATACTTCGGTAGCGATGGCGGTGTACGGCCCGGTGGACTGGGTGATCGAGTCGACAGTGAGCGAGCCGACAGGACCGGTAATACTGGAAGAGGCGGGTGACCTGCTGGATGCCGATGGTCCAGCTGCGGAGGTGCCTTGTGCTGAGGTCGTGCTCGGTACAGTCTGGGCGGTCTCCGAGCTCGAAATGCTCGAAGAAGAGACCGCGCTGGAAGCTGGAAGGGCCGGGTTTGAGGTCGATCCACCAGATGACATGGAGGAGTTTGAGTGGATGGGCCTAGTGTGAGGGTGGCCAGCCAAGAACGCTCCGCACGGCTTGCACTACCATCAGCAGAGGTCGCTCCTCTTAAAAGCAACCACTTACCCTATCCTTCTTCTTCTGGCCGAAAGGGCAGGTGAATCCGCCCATCGCCGTCACAGCTCGGCTGCGCGTTCGCTGGATACCAAGCCTCGAATCCGCCAGAGTGAATCTATACCTCATCAGCTCGCCCCCATCCCCCGAAGATGCGAGACATACCTGAGCATGCATCCAAGCATCAAGGCCAACGACATTGACGATAGCGCTAACATCCACATCCACATCGAGCAGGATCCTACCGTCCGATCCCAAGCAGGTACATCCCATATCGTACTGCCTGTTCGAGAACGTACCGGAGACGAGAGAACAGAGGAGCTGGGTGGAGACCTCCAGGTCGAGGGCGATACCGAGAGGCACGGAGAGGGCCGTGCCGATGTCCACGGCGGCGTTGACGGTCGCGCCGACGATGGGGAGGTTGTTCGTAATTGAGCCGAGGAACGGCAGGTTGTTGATTACACTGTTGCCATTCGAGCCAAGCAGCGGAAGGGTTATTAGTCACACCGCTGCCGCTCGAGCCGACAAGCGGAAGGTTGTTGGTGACACCGTTGCCGCTCGAGCCGGTGAGCGGAATATTGTCGGTTACACTGTTGGCGCTTCCAGAATTCATCGGAAGACCATTGCTGCCACCCACACCAAGGAGACCTCCAAGACCTGAGGAGGTATCCCCTAGACCGAGCAGTGGCATTGACAGCGGGAGGGCCGTGACGAGTAGCGGGAGCAGTGGCAGAAGTGCGGCGAAGCGGAGCATTGTGAGTGGTTGAGCGATGATCGCAGATGGATAAGTGAAAGTGAAGCTGTCCGTCTAGACGAGGGCAGCGAGGATGCTCGACCTGCGAAAGTAGTGGCAGCGAAATCGAAAGCGAAGCGAAGAAACAAAAGCTGAGGTCAAGTAGGGCAGTAAAGTGTACTAGCCACAACAAAGTAAAAGATTAGTTCGGCAAGCGAGACGCAGACGAAGACGAAGACGAAAGACGAAGATCAAGACGGAGGAAAGTGAGGAGTAAGGACGAGCTGTGCATGCCATAAGTACGATCCCGAAGCGCCGGTGAATAGCCTTGTTGACCGGCTGGGCGGTAGGTAGGCTGGAAGGTGGATTTCGATATTGACTGGGGCCAATTTGATCGCCATGCTCCGTCTCGGCTCGTCCACGTTTTGGCGGCCCAGACCAGAATGCAAGCTTGGCTTTGCGGTAGCGGGGATGAGCGATTGGAACTGATTAGGAAGACGACCGCACTCTTGAACACTTTCACGCGTCAAGCTCGAAGGGGATGGGTGAGTCATCTCCCCGTCCTGCTATATGTCCTGCTATATTGCAATGATCCATTATATTTCTATCTCGCTACAAGGTGCCAGCATTCCACCCAGATATTTCCATCAGGACGCGCACTTGAACACCATCCTTTCCAGATCACTCCTCTCCTCTCATCCAGATCCTCCCAAGCACCAATTTTCGCTCGCGCATCGGGGTATCAGGTGATATAGACAACATTGCCGTCCACGTCTTTGAGCACAACGAGATCGCAAGGGATCGACTCGCCGGTATCCATGTATGTGAGCGCGGTCTGGTCAAGGGGATCTGTCCTGCACCCAGAGTCAGCAGATGTGCCATCACTATCGTGCTTGACAACGCCGTGCCGAAGAATATGGACAATCTCAGCAGATCGCTCGAAAGCCCTGACCGGCGAGAAGTTGACGGAAACGACGAGGAACCACACTCACTTGACGCCCATCTTCTCCAACCAGCTACGTCCCAGTACCACATCAAAGTGCTCTTCCTCGTTGATATACGCCGGATGGGACGCCGTGCGGGAGCCGACGGTGATGGATATGTTGCCCAGTGTTTTCAGGCCAGTGTAGCCGGATTTGCCCATAGCATACTACGCGGGATGTCAGCAGGTCGAAAATCCCCCACGAGATCTAGGCAGTAGGTCCGCACATTCGCGTCGACGAGATGGTGCTTCGTTGCGAAGCTCCGCGAGACGTAGACGTGTCGATATCCGGGCTTCATGAGCATCCGAACTACACCTCATCAGCTCTGTCCAACTTCCGGCAAAACGGCATACTGTTCGCAACACTTCCAACCCTGCCGATGACCGTTCGCACACCTTGGTGCGATTGGAACTACATCACCATCAGTCTCGCTCAAGCTAATCCCCAGCGAACCCACCTCGAGCCACTCCCGTTTATGCACCTCTCCCAACGGTTCCGCATCCTCGTTCCCCCACTTACTCCGCCTGGAATTCTTGCTCATCATGCTCGGTGCCTTCGCCGACTTGGCCGGTGGACCGACCATCGTGCCCATTGGAGCCGATGTACCCGCACCCGCCTGAGCATTCTCTGGGATCTTGCTGAGAGTGCCCTTGACTGGACCAAGCTCTGAGCCCTGCGATCCCGCAGCCCTCCCGGAGCTATAACTGTCTCCGTTGGGTACCGACTTCGCGGACTTCGGCTTGGTCGCTTTCGATTTGATGGCGGATGAGGCGGAGGTGTATGCGGGTGGGGCGAAGTGGGCATGAGGATGCGGTAGGTTCAGGTGGAGGGTCGCAGAGGGAGTCGAGTCAGGAGGGAGGCGGGAGTGCAGTATTTGGAGGTCATCGTCTGGTCCAGCTGGCATCAACCCAGGATGCGGAGAAGGATGCGCTGGACAGACCATCATCGATCGACCATCTTCCGCTTTCAAACTCGTACACCAGTCCAGCTCCATCCTTCCCCTCCTGGATGGCTGTGACCTCATCCTTTTGCAGACCCAACTTCCCGAGTATCCGACCGAGCAGCTTTGCCTGTGCTTCATCCTCTGTGAAAGCGGATCATGAGCTCCGCGCGAAACAGCAAAGGGACAATGGACGAACCTTTGTAAGGGAGGGCGAAGGTCTTGGAAGGTGTATGGACGTTGTAGATGAACATGGCGGCTGAGAGTTGTATTTTGCTCTGAATGAATGTGACGATGGTATGAGAGCAGAGATGAACGATGAACAGCGGGTTAAAAAGACGTTGAAACCTGAAGCAGGAAAGACGGGATCCCGGATGAAGCACGCCGTAACGGGTAAATATATCCATGTGCGTCATAGCTGTGCCTGACGAACACCGATAGGCTTCCCGGTTCTTGTGCTTCTATCCGCCCCATTCCATTAGGCACGCCGCGGCGCCTAGTCAATGTAGCGAACAGCCGAATAAAATGTAGCACATCACGTTGCTGGACTTGCATCGCTTGTTCCACCCAACCGTCCAACGTCCCAGCAAATCGTGATGCGAGACGAAGCGATAGACAAAGGGCATGCCCCACATTGGCTCACCACCACACCTATTGTCTCTCGAATTCTGGAAGGTGAGCTCAGTCTCATCTCCATCCCGCCCTGTGACGAATCAATCTGGTAATCCGCACCCACCCTCCCATCCCAATGGGCCAACCGTTGAGGCCCCCAGCTTGACGCGAAGGGCCGTAGCGCGTTATGGGTTTGTAAGGGGAGAGATAAGGCGAGACTGAGGGTCCTTCCCAAGCTATCGAGTTCCATTTATCCATAAAAGCTGATGACAAGAAGCTCATAGGCTCTTCAAGGGAGACTCGACGACGCTCCACTCTTCCGGAAGACGATCCGCTGTCTTCCGTGGAATGGAACGACAAGCGCGCTGATCGCGGAGGATGGACGGGAATGGGCAAGGTGGAGTCTTCGATTGCGCTGATCGCCTTCCACTGATGTCTCGGGAATCGGTTGACGTCACGAAAGTTACCCCTTGACAAGCTACAGAACCACTCGTCATTTTGTGCTCACCTGCAATCTCCTCAACCGCCTCCCGGCAAATCCGACTGGTTACGATGAACATCGACGACACCAACGCGACTGCAGAGCGTCGTCACCCGCAACATCACCACCTCTCGAGATACCGCGACGCAGGGAAGGACCAAGACCCCTGATAACCTCACCACGGACAGTCCCTCCAAGGCGCAGTATACAGCCACGAAGGACAGCAATACCACGCTCTTTACCCGGACACCAAACAGCACTCCAACGAAGATCACCATGCAGGATTGCATCCTCCTGGGACATCCCCCGTACGTGAAAGGGTGAGGTTTTCACCCAATCTTTCGAGCCACTCCTCATTCTCCTACATTGCGTGGGATATGCTGATCATCGTAGCCAAAGGACAGCAGGGAGTCTTCCGCGAGTCGCGCAAAAAAGCCGACCGCATACTAGACGTGTTCACAGCCTCACTCATCGGGAGTCGATGTCGAGCGGTAGGTCGGATGGGGCTAGATCGAAGTGGAGGAGGTCAAAGAGAGATGAAGGGACGAAGCCGATCGGTCAAGGATGACCGATGAGCTGATGAGGCGAGCGTGGCGCGACGCGGACGAGGTGGGATCGGAAATGACAGACACTTCCCGATTTGATGCTCGGTCTGGATTTTCGAAGCATACGTGTATTGTACATTTGTACATGTAATGCATAGGTTACGATCGTCAGAACGCTAAATCCGGCATATATCCAATCAGGGAGTCAGAGAGAGAGAGAGAGAGAGAGAAGGGAAGAGAAGCAGAAGGTATCAGGCGACCTTGCGTTTCGAGTTTGTCCTCTTCATCTTCGATTTGTATTGTTTCTGGCTCGGTGGCGGTGCTGAGACTGTCGCTGGCGGTGATGTCCCGGCGTCTGAGAGGTATGCGAGCAGGTCAGGAACGGGAGCCTCCTCGTCCGGGCTCAGATTAGCCACGCGGGCCTGGAGTCGGTCATCATGGCACAGATTCACGCCTACCTTCTTCTGCGGCTGTGACCCGGCCTGAATCGCTTTTGGCGCCTGCCAGGGCGGGAACTCGTCGACGGTCTCATCAGAGCTGTCTCTGATCTGGGAAGGGAAGTCTTTGATTGGCTCGGCGGCGAAATCGACTTTGCGCTTCTCGTTCTTCATACTGGTTGTGGACCGTTCATTCGGATTGCAATTCTTGAGACTCGGCGTCTTGGCCTGAATGAGGTTCAGCAGTGATCAGCACTGACTTGAGACACTCTCACCATGGCAGACGAAGGATTTTTCTTCGCTTGAGGTCTCATCGCGGCCTGGCATCGTGAGATTCGCCCATCAAAAATACTTACCAGCTCCGCCGCCTGGTTCTTGATCATCTTGGCGTCTTCTTCCGAACGAACCTTTGCAGTGTCGAGCTGGAACCCCAGCTGAGGCTGTTCAAAGACCGGTGCCAGCCACCATTTCAGAAGCTCACCCGCATGATTGTGTTTGCTTGGGACGCTGTGAGTTTGATCCAGAAACTTAGGGACGACATACCCGATTCGGCGAGCTTCCGCTGGAATTCAGCTGAGACGGTGTAAGCTTGAGTTTGGGCAAGTGACCGACCTTCTTTGGTTTGCTCAACTCGTTTGATTAACTCTGGACGTCGTCAGACAGCTCAATGACTGAAGAATAGCCAGCCTTTATCGTCTTCGGTCTCCCATAAGGTCAGCGAGATGGTCGAGAGTCTGGTTGACAAGGCAACTCACCGGCTGATCAGCCTCAAAGCGCTGTACTGCCGTCCACTCCAATCGTTCGCCTTGGCCTGCCAACTCCTCACGCAACTGCTGCACTCGCCTTTCCGACTCGGCAAGCTTGTTCTTGAGCTCCCAATGCTGGTTCTTGGGGTCTGTGCCCCTAGCTTCGAGTAGTTTCGCCTGCTTCTCACTCTGGTTCTGGCTTTCTTGAAGCTTGGCGTTCAGAATCGCAAGCTCGCTCTCGTATCTCGATCGGTCCTTGCCTTCCTGTCCAGTCAGCTGCTCGACCTGCTGAAGCGGCGTCAGACGGAAAGATAACATGGTGAAGATCGCTCACAGCGGCAAGTTTCCTCTCAGCGTCAACGTGGGTACTGTTGCCATTCATGCGATACTGGGAACGCTCAGCTTCCTTCACAGACAAGTCAGCATCGATTGAGGGAAGTAGACTTGCAGTCCGTGCAGTTTTGAGCTCCTTGCGCAAGTCTTCGACCTCGATTGATGTAGCGATGACCTGCAGTCAGCTACGCTAATGAAATGGCTCACCTGCGCCCTGAGTCTGCCGCATAGTTCCTCCTTCGCCTCTGTAGCGGCTTGCGCGGCTTTCACGAGGTCACGTTGCATCGACATCTGGTCAATGATGCTCTTCAGTTCCACCCGAACTATCACAAGCTACACTGTCAGCGGAGCTCAGGTCGCTGCCTTACCTCTTGAGCAATTGCGTCTTTCCCGTAGTCTTGCTCCGAGCATGGCTGAGCTTCTCTCGCTTCCACTAAAGCATGCTCCTTCTGCTCGAGGTGCTGTCTCATTACCGCAGTCGCGATCTGATGGGGACCAGTAAGCTTCCGATCTTTAGGTGTTGCGCACCGCTGTCTTCTTGAGTTCCGCTTGCAGCCTCTTCGCCTCGTCTCCCTGCTCGTCCAGTCGGTTTTGAACTCCTTTCAAACGACTCCTGGCATCGTCCAAGGCATTCTTGTCTTCGTCAATGATGAAGTAGGGCGCTACTCACCTGGCGCTCCTCTGCACGCGTCTCAGCCACTTTCTCACATTGCTTCGAATTGTTGAGTTCATTTTGAAGACGCTTTCGTCAGTCGGTTTCTTCAGCTATCACCCACCTTGACGTCAGCATTGAGCGCCAGATTGGAAGATGTCACAGAGTTGAGCTGTTCTTGCAGGGATGCCTGTACATCTGCGAGCTCGGACTCTGCCCTACCCAATGCTTCCGCGTGAGCGACTAGGGCTTCTTGGCTTCCTGTGACTCTTGCATGTGCCCCATCTCGAGATTCGCTCGCGGCAGAAAGATCATGTTGAAGTCTGATAGTAGTCAGCTTTGGTCTTGATTGTACTGACCTTTCTATCTCCTTGGCCGCTTCTCCAAGCCGATGCTGCCAGTCCTTGATAGCTTGATCATGCTGAGCCTGGATGATATTGAGCTGCTCGCGCTCTCTCGCAATGGTTCCATCGCCGACTGCCTTGCGCGAAGCTAGGATTGTGAGCGGGAGTCGTGTTGCCACACTCACTACTGATCGCCTCCGCGAGCTGGCCACTAACAGTCTGCAAGTCATTCACAATAGCCGCAAGCTCCTTGGCGGAATCTTGGTCCTTCTGGTCCAATGTGTGCTGTACCCTTTCCACGTCCTCTTTAAGAGCTGCGGCTCTGGTTAAATCAGTCAGAGGACCCACCTGGCAGGCTTACCTGGCCATATGATGTTTCACAGCCGCTTCGGCATTGACCGCATTAAGTCGCTTGGACTCCTTCAAGTTGCCAATGGTATCCAACGCTCGGTCTCGCTGAGTCTGTACATTCGCCAAATTGGCTTTGATGTCCTCGTGCTCGGCTCGAAGGTCGCTGAGAGCCATGCCCAGATTGGCTCCAGTCATTTCCTGCAAGACGAAGTCAGGAATAGCAGATTGTCCGCGGTCGCACGCACCAGCTCCTGGATTCGCAGCTCGTCCTTCTGCACTTTGCTAGCTACAACCCTTACGACATCCTCTCGTTCTTCCTTGGGTCCAATCTTGACGTTTGGTATGGAAGCCTCCGAGCGATAGTCTGACTCGGGAGGAGGCTGATGAACCTGCTCATCTGGTTCCTGGTATATATCGAAGCTTTGATGACCCTGGGTACCATGGTGCTGCTCAAAACGGGGGTAACCCTCAAAGTCTCGCTTCTCCTCGAAGCTGGGGTGGTTCAGGAGGCCACGGTGATCTTCAGAATCATGGTGTTGACTGGAGCCTCGGCGGTCCTCTGAACCACGGCAGTCCTCGAAGCCGCGGCGGCCCTCGAAGCTACGGCGGTCTTCGGAGACACGGTGGTCTTCCACGCCACGGCGTCCTTCCACGTCACGGCGGTCCTCCATCCTGCGGTGGTCTTGAAGGCCCCGATGGCTCCCGAGGCTCGCTTTATTATTGGCGCTGAGAACCGGCTCGTCGAGAGGTTGCTGTTGACCCTGGTCTACGAGTGAGTGACTTGGTTGAGATGCGTAGAGTGGAGGTTGCGAAGTCGGCATGTTCTGAGGAGGTGACTGTACGGCGGGATTGGTTGCCTGCCCTGATACTGGAGCGGATGAAGCCACTTCACCAAGCTCCGACAGTTCTGGAGTGCGATCCGGCAGACGCCCGTAAATGCTAGACCGTGGTCGACGCCTGGCCGACCCGAAGCCACCCGCCGGAGGCTCACGACGATTCGTGCCATTGTCTTCCTCAGCGAATGATCGAGTCGGACAGGAGAGTCTCCTCGTGGAAGATAACATGTCGCCATGCTCATTTGCACCAGTCGAAGGGGGTTGGGGTGGGTGTGGGAAGGTGGGTTCCTGCGCAAGATTCTGAGTTGAATCGTCAGCTCGTCTGCTCGACGTGGGACTCTTCACCGTCCTCACCATAGAATTGCCTTTGCTCGTCGGATTTTCACGGGTTGGGGCTGGATGCGGCGGGCGGGGGGGCCTGAAGGTCGGCGCTTCGGTCTAGGATGGAACGTCAGCTTGAGACCCAATTATCGATGGTGCTCACGGTAGAGTTGCCATTATTAAGACGATACCCAGACTTCACGCCACCTTGACGCTCCTCAACGGCTTGCTTCTCCTCCCTATGGTGCGGTAGGAAGACCTCGTCGATAAGTGATTTGGTCTGGTTGGGCTCGAAAGACCATGCTTCGTGCTTGTTATGCTTGTAGTCGGCATTTGCCCAGGGCAGATCGATATTGTGTGCTGGCTTGGACAAAGTCATGGTAGACCGTGATCTTCCCCCTAAGGTAAAGAAGGCGTCAGCGGGGACATTCTCGTAGTCAAGGGAATCAGCGAATCGATGATGACCAGACGCTCGAAAATTGGGCTCCTGAGACTGTCTCAAGAAGGGGAGAGCTGAAAGGGATATCGTATGGTAGTGGAAGAGTCAGAGTCGCCACCCCCTCGTCGCACCTCGGCATGTATCCCCCAGCACGCTCGGATCCTAAAAAGCGTTATGGAGGATGTAGAAAGTTGAAGGACACTCACTTCACGGATTACTAAGGCTGAAAGAAGCGGGACTTGAGACTACAGCACATAACGAGGTAGAAGAGCAACGTCAAAATCAGGTAAAGGAATGGTAACTTACATGTTTTGAGGGCAAATCAGATTGACGCACGGGCCTCTTCCGCTCTTTCCCTGTCGTCTTCTCGCATCTCTCCTAGCCGATTGGGTATAGTTTGGGGAGGGTAATTAGGCATGTAAGTGAGTAGAGGTGGCGGTAGAGGAAGGGCTGATGAAGATAGGATGACCGATGGCGACGCACAGACCGCCCCATCAGACGATCTCATCACCCTGACGACAATGAGCCCGCTCACTGATACCACAGTCCGACAGAGCTTCCTTTGCCTCCCTACTTTCCGACTTCGCCTCGACAACATACAGAAGATCGCTCACGTCGGCCATGAAGTCCTCCTCTCCCTCCGCTACCAGCAAGGCGATGACCTCTTCCCGCAGCTATCCTCACCTCAGCTTCACCACCTTCTCCCACTCAAAGATCGGACCAGCCAATGAGAGGTTCTCGATATTCACAGACCCGATGTGAGCTCGACGATTCGGATCGTCAGGTTATTTGCAAGATCGAGAAGTCGTTCGTCGTGCGCCGTGACGGATTCTTGGGGAAGCGAGCATGAGTCGAGTGAGTGAGGAAGAGAGATGGATGAGACGGCTTCGTGTGATGAGAGCTCGTCTCGCTGATGCTTGTGAAGAAGAAGAGGTCGAAGAGGGAAGTGCTCGGCTCCTTCCATTCTTCTCGCATGATCGCTGGTGGACCTACACCTCCCCTCAAACAATCGAAATCGGCCGAAAGCGCTACCACCTTCACCCAGCTCAAAACTGATGCTGCATGTTCAGTAAGCCGCCGCGACCTCATCTCCCGTCTCTCGACCTCCATCTTCACTTCCGTATTCACCTTCCGCGCCAGACTCCCAGGTCCAGACGAGATTGACATGCTTGCACGCACGCACATCGGCCTGGAACGTGGACGTACAAGCGATGCTCGATGAAGTACCTGTTCACATGCGTGGATCACGGAAGAGATGATGCAGCCTACTCTTACAGTCATGCATACCGTCACTTGTACCTGCAGCCATCCCCGCTCATCGAAGTGGACTCCAGTTTGTCGGGATTAGGATTGTGCTCTTCATGGTTCGCGCAAGCTTCACCGTCTGCACATCGTTAGCCAGCTGGCCGCAACAGCCCTAAAGCAATCGCAGCTGATGGGTGCACGAGAGCAATGACTCACCTCCTGCACTGTATCGCTCCATCCTCCGACCGACCATGCCTTCTCCCTCGTAGCCTTCCTCGTCGCCACATCCCTGACCCCCAATCAGCTCATCATCTCGCAACCGAAGAGAGGGAAGAAACATACGGGTACTGCCAAATATGATGCACCTCATGCAACTGTCCCACCTGCGAGAAGAACGCTCCGACCGGTTGCTGCCCTCGTCAGTCTCCGTCCTGACGACTGGAGAAGGGCACGTACCACGAATTTCCGCCTCGCATCGAGACCCCGTCGCCAAGCCGCTTCCCACTCAAGTAGCTTCCCACATTGCAGCTGATAGCTACGGAGCTCGAAGATCCCGCCGTCTGGGAAACCGGAGTCGCGTGGTGGTGAGGACGGCCAGAAGGAGAATTCGGACATAATTTGGTGTTCTCGCGACACCAGGTAGGGGAGGAAAGCTTTGGACAACGACATCATTTCCTTTCACCACCCTCAGCTCTTTCATCCTCCACTCGAGGGATATGGCTCACCTTGTCGCCCCGTAACGCCCTAAGCGTCTGATCATACCCCCTATGTCCCTGATACTCCAAAATATGCGTAAACTCCCCAACGCTCCCCACGATAGTCTCCCAACTCCCCGTCAACTTGACCCCTCCAAGCTCGCCACTCCTCTCCATCAGCGTCCGGAAGTATTTCTCCGCGGCATCGAGATACTCGTCTCTCCGCGAGGGGATGATGGAGTGTGTTACTTTCTCATGGACGTATTTCCCGCGTCCGACGAGTTTGGAGTGTTGTTCGGATGGTGAAGCTATCAGGCCTTCTTCTTTGGCTTCCTTTGACCCGTAGAATAATGCCTGGTACTGTCAGTGGGGGGAGAGTTGCAGGGAGAGGGAGACGGACCCCGAAGAAGCCGGTGCCGCCTGTCTTCGTGTCGTCGGCTGGGACCTTGGGGTCGCCGGCTGGGCCAAGGAAGGTGGGAGATGTATGAACAGCGCGAGCCGGGAGAACACCACCGCACACTGCAGTCCTGACAAGGCGAGGCACGCCCGTAAGTGGCCGAGCCATTTTGTACGACCTGCCTTGATGTCGAACGCGAAGATAGAAGAGAAGTGGAGTTGACCATCCCCGGACCGGTTCCCCGCAACGACACAACCACGCGAAGGAAACCCCGAAACCCCGAGCCACTTGCTTTTTCCTCCCTCAAATCCCCTTCGTCTCCCTTCAACCTCTCTAGGGAGGTGCTAAAAGGCTCAGGTGAAAAGGTACATATCCTCGCTCTTTCATTTCGAGCTTGTTTGAGTGATCTTGGGCTCATCAATCGTCTTTCTCTCTATCATGCTCGGGCTACATTCCAACCCGAACTCGAATCCGACTCGACGCGCTCTGGATCGCTTTGGCTTTCGTCCTCCTTGATGGGTTAATGATTCAGGTTTCTACGGGACTATCCTTCAGGTTCGAGCTCCTTTGTAGGGCTCAGACTCTCAGTGTACCCTGGAAACCATCCGGAAAGGTGGAACGGTTGGTGGCGTCGCTTAGACCAAGGTGCGTGGTCGCACAATCCTGTACAGAACGGCCTCCTTTTCGCCAAGGCAGTCCCGCTGGTCGGCGTAGACTAAGACCTGATAGCAGTACAGCGCGATGTCCGGCCTTCATTCCCTACCACCCAACCCGCTCCTTCATCCGAACCATTCACCATCCCGCGACCCCTCACCACCTCCACGCGGGTTTAGCAGGTCCGGTTTCGCTCCGATCCCCTATCGGCACTCCGAGCTTCCGCCTCCTCCTCGGGAGAGGGAGAGGGAATTCCCACGCCGCGATCTAGATCCCGAACCGGAGATCGAAAGATGGGAGCGGAGGATGGATAGGGAGGATTGGGACAGGAGGGCGCCGCCGCCTCATATGCATTCTTATGAAGATAACTATGGTGGGTTGGCTGGCATTCCGACCGGGATTTGCTTCGCGCCGCTCAGTACCGGATATACTGGCTTATCCTTCTTGCAATCGCGCATGGATGCTGACGCCAGGCAGACCGCCCCAAGCGCCGGCGCTCCCCTTCTCCCATTCCTCCTTCCCATCGCCCACGTCTACGTTCACCTTCACCGCCCCGCTTTCCGCCTCCTCCGTCGCACAACCTCCCAGATCCGGCCTCCGTCGACACTCTCCTTACCTTCCGCCAATTCGCAGAATGGTTCCGCGCATCTCATCCTCAGACCGCCAAAGTCGACGAGGAGGAGTTGCGACGGGTCCGCGAGCAGCTCGAAAGCGGTAGTGCGCCAGATGGCATAGGACGAGAGAGGGTAGGCATGGGGAAGAGGTACGAGAGATACAGACAGGAGTATACCTCACGCCAGGTGAGTCCAATGATCCGTAAGGAGCTGAGGGAATAGCTCTTCGCGCTATACCTCTCACACCGCGCAATGCCATGGTTCCAAGAGCGGTACTCCGCCCTGTCGACTTTCACTGCTCAGCGTCGTCGGATCAATCGACAAGGTCGAGTGCCCACAGCCGAAAGGTACCTTGATGCACTACGGGCTGGCGAGCACGACGAGGTCAACTTCGACCTGACTGGTACGCTCCCTCAACACATCTCTCTCTAGCTGAGATTTCGCAGACAAGAGCGAGAAGCAGCAGAGCGAGAAGGCTGAGCCAGAGGGACTGGATAGAGCGCTTGGCGAGGATCATGTTGCGAACGATCCTTTACGGGTTGAGATTGCGCCGAGAGATCGACAGGTATTCGTGAAAACAGTCACACCTTCTGCGAGCAGGAAGGAACTCGAGGGAGTGAGCTATCATACGCCACTTCATGGCTATTTGTTAATCCTGAGTTAGCTATTCAGCCAGGCCGATGGCTTCGAATACCTTGCTCTGACCGAGCCTGCAACGAAGAAGTCCTTCCATCGCGTAGCATGGGCGCAGTTCGCCTCCGGCAAGGATGTGGAAGCCGTCGTGCGCCAATTAGATGGGCAGAGGGTATGCTCTCCGTTCACCAGTACACAAATTGCTGATCAAAGCAGATCGACAACTTCACTTTCCATATGGGCGTCAATGCTACACCTATTGTCGGCAAGACCAGGGTCACTCAGCCGATCGCTAATTCCCTGGACCGGCTTGTCCTCGACTGCGAAAAGGCCAAGGCACTTGCAATGAAGCTGGAGGAGGAATTATTGGGGGACGACGAGGATGGGGTGCAACCCGAAGGAGAGGATTCTGAACCAAAACTGCCGGGATTGCGAGAACGGGGCAGCGTCATGATCGAAGAGACAACGGCGCGGATTTTGGCGAAGCACGAATTGGACGAGGAGGAGCTGAACGAGGAGCAGCGGGTTCGACGGGTGGGTTTCTCCAAGTAATGCGAGCTTTGCTGACGTGATTCGATCCCTCAGGCAAAAATCACACTTGACCAGTGGGTCTCGTACCTTCGCCATGGGCTATCGACTTGCTATTACTGCGTCGCCCCAATGTCATTCGCCGAGGAGCTTCACCGGAAATGCATCTCTCATATGCGACCTCACCCCGATGCCAAGTCCGAGGTCGAACCGGTTCCCGAAGGCAACGGCGAGACGATCGGGGAGGAGAAGCGTGATGAGGATAGGGAAGACGCGGATATGCGCGAGGCGGAGGATGGGGCTAAAGCGGAGGTCAAGGAGGCACAGGCTCCACGTCGGAATCTGTTCCCGCCGAAATCGCAGGAGGAGAAGTGGGCGGAGGTATTGGATACGAAGATCAAGCCGTTGCTAGGTGAAGTCGATGTGGTTGAGTACGGCGGACGAGACATCGAGGAGTGAGTGAACAAGCCCAGCTACGAGCGGTGCTGACGCCTTGCTAGGGAGTCCAGGAAGTTGTGCGCACCTCTGATCAAGCAAGAAGAGGCGAGCAAGTATCGATGCAAAGAATGCAATAAGCTGTTCAAAGCACCGGAGTTCGTCATCAAGCATATCGCAGTGAAGCACCCAGAGATCACCAACGCCAAAATCGAAGAGGTGAGTACAGCCTCGCGAATCTGGGTGACTAGCTGACCCCAGCAGTTTTCTACGCTCAATAATTTCGTCCTCGACCCCCAACATATCCAACCTACATCCACCACTCCCGCAGCAGTGAACGACCGGATCCTCGCCCCAGTCCAACCATCCTTACCTCCTCATCAGCAGAACTACCCGATGGGCGCGCCAATGTTCAATCCGTCCTTCAATGGCAACTCTGGGAATGGCCCGATGAACAATGGTCAACCTGGGATGAACCTGGCGCAGCAACAGATGATGCTGATGATGCAGATGCAGCAGGCTATGTTGATGGGTATGACTGGGAATGGTGGGGCTGGCGGGCAGGGGAGAGGATTGGCGGAAAGGGTCGGAGGGTTCGCGGACGCTCCTCCGATGCCGCTGCCTCCTCCGCCGGCGGGTGGGGAGGACCCGAGAGCGAAGCGAGGGAGAGTGAGTTATAGGGATCTGGATGAGCCGGGAGGTGGAGGCGATGGGGGGTTACCTTATTGAATGGAGCGACGTGTCTTGATATCCTCATGCATCGATACCTTAGTGGACAGTGCTTGTCAACCCAGTAGGCAGGTGCCGTCTTGAGAGAAGCTGGAGGTGGAGGTGGAGGTGGGCGGAGGTGGAGGTCATGTCTCGGAGACTTCTTATCCGTTCAATCTCCCTCTGGTTTTGTTCCCCTTACAAGGGGGATTCTATACCAGGACCTCGATGCGGAGTGTACGCTACGAGCCGACCATTCATGCCAAGAAAGTCAATCACTCGACAAGGATATTGACGAATGTCTCGCCTCCACTTCCGCCGTTCTCCATTTTTCCCTTTGAGAGGCGCTCGACCTCCACTTCACCTCCACAGCTCGATGCACTACAAAGGGCGTTACTTTCTCTCCATGTCTTGCCATCCGGATCCCCCTTGCATTCACCCTGACCTGACTTTTGTCTTGCACTTGATCCCTGTCGTCGCCGTCAAAGATGCCTACAGTGCTCATCACCGGAATCACCGGCTTCGTACATCCCCTCCCCTTCCCTGATCCCTCCACCTCCTTATGATACTGATCTGCCCCAGCTCGCCCCACACGTAGCCCTTTCCTTCCTAACCCGCGGCTGGTCCGTCCGCGGCACCGTCCGCACCCCCACCTCCATCACACGCGTATCCTCCTCCCCCGCCCTCGCCCAATACGCCACGTCCGGCCAACTAACCCTAATCGTAACCGGTCCCCTAGAAGACCCGAAAACCGACTGGAGCGAGGCGGTGAAGGGCGTCGACGCGGTGGTACATACCGCCTCACCTGTGGCGTTTGGTGAGGAGAGCTTTGGGAAGGAACATCTCGATCCGGCGGTTAATGGGACGAGGGGAGTCCTTGAGGCCGTGGCGAGGGAGGAGGGGGTGAAGAGTGTGGTGACGACTAGTAGTTATGGTGAGTCACCTGGGGGGAGAAGGGGGTGGAGGGTAGGGGGTGAGATGGGGAGTGGAAGGA
>JAABUY010003734.1_pt1 | contig 16472 bp, 17 predicted proteins | sample 5560271 | NCBI WGS metagenome assembly JAABUY01 (sample SAMN10711886, study PRJNA513374) | rock metagenome | isolation source: Antarctica rocks | place: Antarctica: Victoria Land, University Valley
GCGGTCAGGACGAGGGCTACGGCATCGCGGTAGACACAAACGGCAACACCTACATCACGGGTGGCAGCAGCAGCACGGACTTTCCCGTCACCAACGGCTCGACCTACGGCGGTGGCGAAGATGCCTTTGTGACCAAGCTGAACGCGACCGGGGCACGGGTCTACAGCACCTACCTCGGCGGCAGCGGCCAGGATATAGGCGACGGCATCGCGGTAGACACGTTCGGCAACGCCTACATCACAGGCTACACTGACAGTACGAACTTCCCCGCCACTAATAGTTCGACCTACGGTGGCGGTGGCCAGGACGCTTTTGTGACGAAGCTGGACGGGAACGGGGCACGGGTTTACAGTATCTACCTCGGCGGCAGCGGCGATGACCAGGGCGACGCCATTGCAGTGGATACGAATGGCGACGCCTACGTCACGGGCTATACCCTCAGCACCAATTTCCCTGTCACCAACGGCTCGACCTTCGGCGGCGCCACTGATGCCTTCGTGACCAAGCTCACCGTGTCGTTTCCGCTTACTATCAGCCCCAACACCCTACCCAACGGGGTGCTGGGCACTCCCTATAGCCAGACAATCACCGCGAGCGGCGGCACCGCCCCCTATACCTTTGCCGTCACGAGTGGCTCCCTGCCCCCGGCCTTACCCTGGCGACGACTGGCACGTTGAGCGGCACGCCGACGGGTGCGGGCAGTTTCACCTTCACGATCACCGCCACCGACCATCTGGGCGCAACGGGGAATCGCACCTATACCCTCGTGGTGTCAGCGCCTAACCCGTTGCCACCGCCACGGGCAGGCGGCGGGACGAGTAGTAGTCCGCCTCTCCCACTCCCGGTATCACGCCCGACCGTGCCAGTTGTTGGCATACCAAATCTACTTCCGCCGCGCCGACCGTAGCGTCTGCGACAAGCCAATGCGGGAGAATGAACGCTGAACGCTGAGATAGAAGGAGTACATCCGACTCTGCCGATAGTCCGCAGGGGCGGTTCGCGAACCGCCCTCCCCGTCTCCGTAGCGACACCCAACGAGCCCGCGATCCGCCCGTACGAATTGCATCATCGCTATCGTAGAAGCGTGTCAGGGTTTGGCGGTCGCGGTCGGAGCCGGGCCGGGTGTGGCGACAGGGGTTGGCGGTTTTGGCGGTGAGGGGGCTTGCGGACCGGTAACGAGATCGCTGCGGATGAATCCCGTCTTGCCCTCGAATGAGACGCGGAACCACTTCGATGTGCCGTCCGCGCCGGGAACGTTCGCTTCGAGCACGGGGAGTTCCGTGCCGTAATCGGCTGTCACGACGACTTGCCCGTTCGTATCCGGCTTATCGCGCAGGTTCACACCGGAGTCCGCCGTCACTTTTACCACCTGCGTCGCGGCAGACGATGGCGCAACGGCGGGCGCTGTGCCGATGGGTACGGAAGCGGAGCCAGTCGTCACATTCGGCGGGCGTGTCCCCTGCGGCGCGGGGATCAGTAGGCTGGACGATGGAGAACCGACACCCGCCGTCCCACGGGCCACGGCGGAGCCACTCGCCGCGACGGGTGTCAGAACAGTGGAAACCTGCGTCTGTTCGGCGCTCCGCGTCGTCGTCGCGGCGGCATTCGCGGTCGGCGAAGCCGAGCCACCGCCACAGCCAACGAGCAGGAATCCGAGTCCGAGCAAGGAACACCAGCGTCGCATCACAGCACCTCCGGTCATTGATTCTCCGCCGTACCACAGTCTCGCGATTCACGCAGTGATTCCGTACGTACTATACCATCTCCGCGATGGCACGCGTCAGTTTGTCACTTGCATATTCAGGTAAAGCAGTCAAAATAGGCACAGATGCGGTGTTCAGTGTGATCCCCGGCGACGCGGAGGAGTAATGACTCAGACGATTTTGGTCGTGGATGACAACGAGGCGAACCTGCGGCTCATCAACGCGGTGCTCAAGACGCGGGGGTACCATCTCCTGGAAGCGATGAGCGGCGAGGCCGCGCTCGAAACTGTGACGAACGAGCGACCTGCATTGGTGCTAATGGACGTGCAGATGCCGGGCCTTTCCGGTATTGAGGTCGCGCGGACGATCCGGGCCATGCCGACGATGGTGGACCTGCCCCTCGTCGCGATCACCGCGATGGCGATGAAGGGCGACCGTGAAGAAATTCTCGCCGCCGGTTTCAATGACTATCTCGCCAAGCCCTACAAAATGGGCGAACTCCTCGCCCTCGTCTCCCGCTGGCTCCCTTCGGAGGCTGAGAAGGGATCTGTTTGAACCACGAATGCTGCCCAAAGGGCTCCCGGAAGAGCACGAAGAAGGGAAAAGACGAACAGGAAACAAATCCTTCTCTTTTTCTCTCTTCGTGTCTTCGTGGTTAAGGAGTGGTGAATGGCATACGAGAGAGAAGTGGATGTTCTAGTGGGGGCGGTACGAGAGGCAGGGGAAGTAATCGCGCGGCACTATGCGGAGGGGGCACGGGTGTATACGAAGGCGGACAACAGCCCCGTTACGGATGCCGACCTCGCTGCCAATGCAATCCTGATCGCGCGGCTGACTGCCGCCTTCCCGGACGACGCGATCCTTTCCGAGGAAATGCAACCGGATGCGGCGGTCAATGCGGCCGCACGCTGCTGGGTAATTGATCCGCTGGACGGCACGGCGCACTTTGTTGCCCGGCAGCCAACCTTCGCGGTGATGGTCGGACTGGAAATCGGCGGTCGCCCGGTCGTCGGCGCGATCTACTACCCGATGACCGACGAATGCTACGTCGCAGTGCGCGGTGCGGGCGCGACGGTCACGCGGGGTGGGGAAACGCTGCCGCTCCGCTTCACGCTCGTGCCATTCGAGACGGCACGACTCGGCACGACCCCCGGCTCCTTCCAGACGCTGACGACCGGTGCCCCGCGCTGGACGGGCGATGCCGCGCGCTTCACGCTCACCGGCCGGGGGTTCGGCTTCCGCCCGAAGGCGCTGGAAACGATGTTCGATGGCTATATCGGCATGATCGCGGACGGCCTCGCCTCCGGCGGCTACCCGTGGGACCTCTGCGCGACGGACCTGATCGTCCATGAAGCGGGTGGCCTGCTCACGACGGTCTTCGGTGAGATGTACCGGTACGAGCGCGCCCACACGCGACTCTACGGCGGCCTCGTTGCGGCGCGCGATGCGAACCTCCACGCCGCGATGCTCGCACGCCTCGCAACGAACGGCTAACAGGGGCGACTCTACGCCCCTACGTCCCCGTGATCTTGACAAAAGCCTTATACTGAGTAAGGAATGTGTCCGTACACTTTCGGAAAGGGCCTGGGTTGGCATGTCCACACCGATGCGTGCATTGATTGTCATGGTTTTGCTGCTCGTTCTTGGCGCGAGCGATGCCGTGCGCTGGGGACGGCGCTGAGAGGGGAAGCAACATGACGCGACCGGAGCGGATCGCCGGAACGCGGACAACGCGGAACGCGACAGCAGGCATCAGTGTGCCGGAGATTGCCGCGAATCTCCAGGTGCCGGACTCGGTGGTGCGCATGTATCTCGCCACGCAGACCTTTCGCGGTGTCCGGTTGACCTTCGTCCAGCGGCGGGAGCAACAATCGCGCCACAACGCGCGCCAGTGGCGACAGCGGCCACTGAAAGGAATATAAGAGAAATCATGGCAACACCGGTAGGTCCGCGCGGGCAGATTCGCGACATCGAGCGGCACGAAGTCGTGCGGGAGCGTGGCGCGGCCGCGCCCGGCGTCAAGCGGGGGCTGAACACGCGCGGCCTGCGCTCGCTCAAGGAGGCAAATCGCCCGCCACATCGCTTCAATACGCCTTCCGCGATGCCGCTCACGCAGACAGGTTGGATGGTCGTCTTCGCCATCGTCATGCTCCTCGCACTGCTCGCTATCGTTGGGGCGCTCTTTCTTCGCTAAGCACCGATGAGCGGAGGCTGCTTTCTCCGCATTGCTCATTGCTCCTTACTCCTTTATCCTCTCTGCTAGCGAGATGAGATACGCAGAGCAGGAGGGAGAAAATCGTGGCAGAGCAGGAACCGCTTCAGATTGACATCGAGGGGACGCCGAACCCGAACAGTGCGAAGTTCGTCATGAACCGCACCGTCGTGGACGAGACACGCTCCTACTTCAATGTCGGGATGGTGACGGAAGACGATACAGTGGCCGGTGTCGCGAAGCAACTTTTCGCGATCTCCGGCGTGCGCACGCTGATGTTCCTCAACGACTTCGTTACCGTCTCCAAGGAGGCGAATGCGGACTGGAACATGATCGCCGAGAAGACGCAGGAAATCCTTGAGGCGGCATACCGGTAGAGAGCCGACAGTAGATGGAAGTACTGTGCGCGCTGTTCGGATGCTTCCGGGCAGCGTTTGTGCGTCCGGCGAGCATCTGTTTCACTATTCCCGCGTAAGTATTCTGTAAGAGGGTGATGGTAGACTTATCCTACCCCCCGTCCCTTCCCGCGAGGAAAGGGGCGTGAGCCTCTTTGAGGGCGGGGCGTTATACGATAAGGCACGACCTTTCGATGAGTCACTCCCTCCTCGCGGGAGGGGGTGGGAGTAGGGAATCAGTGATGCAGCGCATTCTCGTCGTGGATGATGAACCAAGTATCCGTGAGGTTGTCTCGCTCTATCTCAAGCGTGAGGGATACAGCGTGCGCGAGGCGGAAGATGGCGATGAGGCGCTCAAGATCGCGTACGAATTTGCGCCGGATCTGATCGTGCTCGATTTGATGCTGCCCAAAAAAGATGGCATGGAGGTCTTTCGCACGCTCTCCGTCAAGAACCCGGTGCCCGTCATTATGCTGACGGCGCGGGGCGAGGAGACAGATCGCATCGTCGGCCTCACGATCGGTGCGGACGATTATGTGACGAAGCCCTTCAGCCCTGCCGAACTCGTTGCCCGCGTTAAGGTCGTGCTCCGCCGCGCCGGAACGCATGACGCTATCCCCACCGATCCCGGCGCTCGCGCACTGCTGTTTTCCGGCCTGACGATAGACCCGCGCTCGCGCACCGTCCTTGTCAAAAATGAGGAAGCGACCCTCACCGCGACTGAGTTCGATCTCTTGTACGAACTGGCGCGACACCCTGGCCAGGTCTTCACGCGCGAGCAACTACTCGACCGCGTCTGGGATGAAGAGTTCTACGGCGACGCCAGTACCGTTACCGTTCATATCCGCCGTCTGCGGCAGAAGATCGAACCGGAGCCGGATACTCCCACCTACGTGCAGACCGTCTGGGGTGTCGGCTACCGCTTTCGTGCCCCAAAGGAGGACGTGTGATGCATGGCGGTATGAGACTTGCCGGGAATCTGTCTCGTGAGAGCAACCCGCTGTCAGCAACGATCAGTGCGCTCCCCGGCATAGTGCGCCGCCGGTTTGCGTGGGCATTGGGCACGGTCTGTGTCGCCTTTGGCATGGTGGAATTGCTCATGGTCGCGATCTTACAGCCACCGGCGGAGGCCCTGTGGAAGATGGCGGAGTTCCTTGCCGTCTCCGGCGCGTTGTCGCTTGGCGTAATGGCTATCGGACTCTGGCTGATGCAGACCGACGTACTGCGGACGATCCGGGCGCGGATCATCGGCGCGCTCGTCGCTGGATCGGTCGTCGCCCTGATTAATGTCCTTTTCTCCGCGCTCTTGATGTTCGCGTCGCGCCACGATGTGCTCCTTCTCTCCCTCCTCTCGTTCTTCGCCGTCGTCGTCAGCGTCGCACTCGGCGCGGTGCTCGCGGGGTCGCTCACCGATCGCCTCCGCGCCGTCAGTGATGCTGCCACCGCGCTGGCGACCGGCGATTTCGCCGTCCGCGTCCCGCCACCGACCGCCGACACAGCGAGCGAGGTGCGCGCGCTGACCGTCGCCTTCAACAGTATGGCGACGCAGTTGGAGGAGGCCGCGACGCGCCGCGCCGACGACAATGAGGCGCGCCGGATGCTCGTTGCCGCCATCTCGCATGATCTCCGCACGCCGCTCGCCTCCATCTGCGCGATGATCGAGGCGATCACCGATGGCGTCGTTACCGATGCGGAAACGATTGGTCGTTTCCACGCGACGATGGGCCGCGAAATCCGCACGCTCTCCGCGCTTATCACCGACCTCTTCGAACTCTCGCAACTCGAAGCGGGCCAACTGGCCCTCTCACTCGTCCCCGCGACGATCCCCGATTTGATCACCGAGGTCGTCGAGGGACTGGCCGCGCAAGCGGCGGCGCGGGAGATTCACATCGCTGGGGGAGTGGAGGGCGCGGTCGGCCCCGTTGTCATGGACACACCCGCCGTTCGTCGCGTACTGACCAATCTCGTCCAGAACGCCTTGCGGCACACCCCGGCTGACGGCGCTATTGCCATTACCGCCCGCGCGGTCGCGGACGGCGTGCAAGTAGACGTGGTGGATACCGGCGAGGGCATCCCGGCGACCGATCTGCCGCACGTCTTCGAGCGGTTCTATCGGGGCGAGAAATCCCGCTCGCGCGAGACGGGCGGCGCCGGGCTTGGGCTGGCGATTGCGCGCGGTTTCGTCGAGGCGCACGGCGGGCGCATCTGGGTCGAAAGCGAAACGGGCGGTGGTACGCGCTTCTCCTTTATCCTCCCGCGCACCCCACGCACGACATAGAGAAGTTCGGAGTTCGGAGTATTGAGCGTCTTCCCCTCGAACGTCGAACGTCGAACCTTGCCATTATGTGCATGCATAACATTCCTTGTCGTGCTTTAACCAAATGTTTGGTTGTGACATTGCTCCGTGTATGCTAGGCTGGCGACACGATGCGTACGCTCGGTTGTCTACGCGATTATGACAACCAGGGGCGCGCGGGGAGAACAGAAGAGGGGGACGGCGATGGTCTATTTGGCGACTCAGGAAGTCGTAGAACGGGTACGCCCGCTGCTGGACCATCTCGCAACGCGCACCATAGACAAAGCGCATCTCTTACAATATCTCTCGGCGATGGCCGGTGTGGAGTGGGACCTCTTTGAAGTCGTACGGGATACACTGACGGATACGGGCGATGTCATCACGATTCGCGATCGTGCGACATGCGAACTATTTGTCCTTCCATATCCCACCTGTCTGCCCCGCTGCCTCGAACCGCTGGTTGTCGCGGAATATCTGCGGCTGGCGTCGGCACGACCTCTCACAACGATGGACGTGCGCCTTTTCGATGCCTTCTATGGTGGTGGGTATTGCGCCGGGTGCTGCTGGCACGGCGAGCGGCAAGTATGTCACGAGTGCCATTACGCGGGCAATCCTGTCAACTTCGAGCCGTTCCATCCCGAAGCCGCACCACCGCTGCCACAGGAGCCACCGACATTTACCAGTGATGCGCTCTAACGAAGCAATGAGCAATGAGCAATAAGGAGATCAAACCCTCCTCATTGCTCGTTGCTCATTGCTTGAACGGGAGGGATGGATGGCCGAGTACGAGCATATTCTTGTCGAGCAGAGGGATGGCATTGCGGTCGTACGACTGAATCGGCCGAAGGTGCTCAATGCGCTCAGTACGCCGCTCATGGCCGAACTGGTGAACGCGCTGGAGGCGCTTGATGTGGACAACACGGTGCGCTGCATCGTGCTCGCGGGCAATGAGCGGGCGTTCGCGGCGGGCGCGGACATCGGGGAGATGGCGGACGTTTCGGCAGTGGAGATGCTGAAACGTAATCAGTTCGCGCGGTGGGAGCGGATACGCAAAGTGCGGAAGCCGCTGATCGCGGCGGTCAGTGGCTACGCGCTTGGCGGCGGCTGCGAGTTGGCGATGATGTGTGACATGATCGTCGCGTCCGAGTCCGCCCGCTTCGGCCAGCCGGAAATCCTCATTGGCATTATTCCCGGTGCGGGCGGCACGCAGCGGCTGACACGCGCCGTCGGTAAGGCGCTGGCGATGGAGATGGTGCTGACCGGGCGGCAAATCACGGCGCGGGAGGCGTTCGCCGCCGGGCTTGTTAACCGTGTCGTACCGAACGAACTCTGTCTCGAATCCGCGATGCACCTGGCGAAAGAGGTCGCCGCCCGCCCGCCGCTCGCCGTGATGATGGGCAAGGATGCCGTGCTCAAGACATACGATATGAGTCTTGAAGCAGGCCTCGACGCCGAGCGCAAGAACTTCTTTCTCCTCTTCTCTACCGAGGACATGCGCGAGGGGATAACCGCCTTCCTCGAAAAACGCTCGCCGCAGTGGAAGGGGAAGTAGGGAGTTCGGAGTTCGATGTTCGATGTTCGGAGTAGACTCCGTTTCTTCGAACTCCGAACTCCGAACTCCGAACCTGAAAGGAGATCACAATGACCTATGAAACTCTTCTCTCCGAGATCGTAGATGGCGTGCTCACCCTGACGCTGAACCGGCCGGATGTGCTTAACGCGGTGACGGATACGATGCTCGCGGAGTTGCAGGACGCCCTGCGGAGTGCGGAGCGGGACGCGGCCGTGCGCTGCATCGTTCTGACGGGCGCAGGTCGCGGCTTCTGCGCGGGGCAGGACCTCAATGCTCGGTCGGAAGCGACGGATGGGCGACGGATGTCCGTCGGCGAACATCTCCGCCATGGCTATAACCCGGTGGTGCAGCGAATTCGCAGTATCGAAAAGCCCGTCATCGCGGCGGTCAATGGTGTGGCAGCGGGCGCGGGCGCGAATCTCGCATTAGCGTGCGATCTGCGGATTGCCAGCGAGACAGCGTCATTCGTGCAGGCGTTCGTTAAGATCGGGCTGGTGCCGGATAGCGGCGGTATCCTCTTTCTACCGATGCTCGTCGGTTATGCGAAGGCGGTGGAACTCGCCTTCACGGGCGACCGCATTGGCGCGGAGGAATCGCTCCGCATTGGCCTCGTCAACCAGATCGCGCCAGCGGCGGAATTGATGCAGACGACGCACGCACTGGCAGCCCGACTTGCCGGTCTGCCGACGCGTGCGATCGGGTTAACAAAACGCGCCTTCAACCGGGCGATGATGCCGAATCTCGATGCCATTCTCGAATATGAGGCGGACATGCAGGACCTCGCCAGTCGCACGAGCGACCATACCGAGGGCGTTGCCGCCTTCCGCGAAAAGCGCCCGCCGCATTTCACCGGTCAATAAGTTCCTGGTGTTCATTCCGGCGGTGTGAACCGGTACAATGGGTCGGATGTCCACGGGGTGTGGTTGCGAATCGCCGCCGCACACGGGTCAATGGGTTTGTTTCGGTGGAGCGGGCTGAAGCCTCCTTCACCGTCGAAGTCGTCCGCGACGATGCGGGCGATGAGAAGGGGTTAGTGCATGCGTCAACGATGGGGTGTCACACTTTCGGTCGCGATGGTCGCGCTCTGGGTCGGGACGATGGGCGTGCAGGCGGCGGCTGGCTATGCCTCGCCAATGATCGAAGCAGCCTGGCGGCAAGGCGAGGGCATTCAGTCGAACTTCTGGGGGCCGCTTGCCACCGCGCAAGACGGGCAACAAGAGCAATACAAGGAAGCCCCGAACGGGAAGCGGACGGTCCAGTATTTCGACAAGGCGCGCATGGAGCAGTTCGACCCGAATGCCCGCGTGACGACAGGCTTGCTCACCGTCGAGTTGAAGAGCGGGAAACTCCAACTCGGTGACAACACGTTCGAGCAGCGCAGCCCGGCGAAGATCAATATCGCGGGCGATCCTGGTACGGAAGGGCTGACGTACGCTGACTTGAGCAAATTCGCCGAATACTACGATCCAAACAGTCCGGAGACGTACAGTGGGTACATCTTCAGCGACAATCATCAGGTCACGCCGCTCACAGTGGATAATTCGGCACCCTATGGGCCGCAGTTTAATGTCCCGGCGTCGGGCGACACCTTCACATATGTTTCAGATCCATCCAATCGCTATGGACAGGTAGTGTACATGCCGTTCCTGGACTTCATCAAACGGTTGACCGATGCGGGGACCGCGATTGACCAGACGCCTGGCTACCCGATCTCGCCGGTAATCATCGCGCAGGTGCCAGTCGGCGGGAAGATGACGACCGTCTTCGTCCAGGCTTTCGAGCGGCGCGTGCTGACCTACAACCCGAACAATGACCCTGCCTTCCGCGTCGAGTTCGGTAACATTGGGCAGCACTACTCCCGCTGGCGTTACGGTAAGTAGGTTTTTAGCGAAACCGTGAACGTGCTGCCGATTTCGGGCGTGCTGGTAAGGATAATTGTGCCGTCCATCAAATCCACGAGTTGCCGCGCGACGGCGAGGCCAACGCCCGCTCCGGATTGCGTGCGCGTGTAGTCGGTTTCGATGCGTGCGAACGGCTCGAAGATGCGCGCGGCGTGCTCCGGCGCGATGCCGATGCCCGTGTCCCGCACGGAGATCGCCACGCTGCCCTCCATTGCCTTCGCTGCGAGCGTCACCGCGCCGCCCGTCGGCGTGAATTTGTAGGCATTGACGAGGAAATTGAGGAGGACTTGCTGCAAGCGCGCTGTGTTCGCGCGGGCCGGGGGGAGGTTTGCGGGGATGACGAGAGCAAATTGCACGTTCTTACTGTGCATCAGGGCTTGGACAGCGCGCTCGCACCATTGAATCACCGTTGTCAGGTCCACCATCTCCAGTGCAACAGCGAGGCGGCCCGCGCCGAGTTGGACGATGTCCAGCAGATCGTTCACCTGCGTAAGGAGCAAACCGCCGCTTGCGACGATGTCTTCCGCCATGCCACGCCGCCGCGCCGGGCCGAGTGCATCGTTCTCCACGATGATGTGGGCGAAACCGAGGATCGCCGTCAGCGGCGTGCGTAGTTCGTGCGGGACGGTGGCAAGGAAATCGTCCTTCTGTCGCGTTTCCGCTTCGAGGGCATTGAGCCGCGTCGTCAGTTCCTGGTACGCGCGCGCCTTGACGATCGCCCGCCCCGCGTGGGTGGCGGCGCTTGCCAGTGTCTCACGAGACGTTTCGTCGAGTGGCGCGCGCGCGCCGCATGCCGCCGCATAGAGCGTGGCGGCGATTTCTCCTTCGACTACAACCGGCGCGGCGGCGAGTGTGTGATACCGCTGGGCAGCTTTCGCACCACCGAGCGGTATCTCGCGCAGATGGTAGATACGGGGCATGTCGGGGAGAAGAGCATCCTGCCCAGCCAAGCCCGCGCAACCCGTCGCGCACGCCGCGAAGAGCGCGGCGACTGGCCCATCCGCGTCGGCGGTGCGCGATGCATAGGCGACGAGTGCGCTGCCTCCTTCGGTGGTTGTTACCACCCCGGCGCTGTCCGCCCAATCGGCAGTGCATTCCGCCAGCGCAGCGAAGATCGCGTGCTCATCACTGGCAGCGTGACATGCATCGGTGAGGGTCGCGATGTACACCGCGTCCCGCGCGCGCTGCGCTTCCGCAGCGGCCTGCGCAGCTCGTTCCCATTCCTCCATTTTCTGGGCGGAGAGATCCACGAGCGTCATCACAACACCCGTCATCTCTCCCGCTTCGTACCACGGCGCGGCGGAGAGTAGCATGCTCGCGCGATGGCCATCTTTATGCATGTGCTCGACGACGACGCTCGCGATCGTTTCGCCCATCGCGATCCGCTGACGGAAGGCCGCGTACCGTTCTTCTTCCTCCGGCGGGATGGTGAGGAGTCGCTTGCCGAGCGCCTCGCGCGCCGTATAGCCGAAAAGCGTCGTGGCGGCACGGTTCCAGCCCATTACGATACCGGTACGATCAGTGCAGACGACGGGAATTGCCAGGGCATTGAACGGCGTCGTCGCTGTGTCCGCGTTTCGTTCGTTCGTCACCGCCACGCTATGTGACTGCTCGCGGGCAAGCCGCTGAGGAAGATCGAGGATCAGATCGGTACGCGGCGTATGCCGCTCGTGTCCGGTATCGTGCTGCCGCAGGGTACGGTCAATCGCGGTTGTCGGTGCCCGCCATACACTGTCCATTGCCATTGTCACTCCCCATTCCCACTGTTCCGCTGACCCTAGAGAGACGTGAGGTACAATCGGATGAATGACCAAACTGTCGCACTAGCCCTGACCGAGCCGGAGTCACTGCCGCAGTGCGATGCCGTTGTTCCCCGGTCACTGAGGTTAACGAGATGATACAGCATTTTGTGACGGGAGAGTGAAAATATATCAAAGTCTATAGTACGTCATAGTAGCAACGCTAATCAGCGGGTTGTCGTCGGTGTGCGGGATCGCTACAATCATCGCTGAATGTGGGAGGTATCGGACTGAACAGGCGCATTGAGCAACGGCGATATCGCGGGGCGGGCAGCGGGAACCGGCGCGCGGGGCGGACACTGCTTGCGCTCGTCCTGATGGGCTTCGTCGTCTCGGTGGCTATCTGGCGCGATTCGCCGTCCGCCCCGATCCTAGGGCCACCGATCGCTCTCTCCACCGCTGTTGTGCCAACGATTGCCGTGCAGCGTAGCACCCCTCCCGCGCGTGATCTCCCGCCCCCTGGACGGAATGGCCTGGCCCAGATTCTTGGCCCACCGATGGATCAGGTGATCGCGCGGTATCAGCTGCAGGGGATTACCGGCGTCGGCCTCGTCATCGCGGACGGCCGGGCGGAGGACACGATCGAGCGCAATGCGGATACTCAGTTCGCGGCAGGGAGCCTGTACAAACTTTTTCTCCTCTGGCGCACGCAGGTGGAAATCCGTCAGCACAAGTTATTCGACGATACGGAACTGATCCTGAACGCGCAGAATGACGATTCGGTGGAGGATGGCTACTCGCTTGGCACATACGGTGACACGGTCAGCGTCACCGACTTGCGGCGGTTGATGATTACGGCGAGCAGTAATACCGCCGCGCAGGTCCTCGGGCAGTATTTTGGCTGGGGAACGGTGGATCAATTACTGCGGGCGCACGGGTTCACGGCGACGGTCATCTCCGGGCAGGCGCGCACGACGCCGCGCGAGATAACGCGCTTCTTCGATGGTCTGGTGAACCGCACGCTCGATCCGCTCCTCACACCGGACGATTACGTGCTGATGCTTCAACTGCTCAAAGACCAGGAGGTCAACACCAAACTCTCTACCGGTTTGCCGGACGGCACGGTTTTCGCGCATAAGACGGGCGATGTACCGGGCGCGCATAACGACGCGGGTGTGATCTTCCTGCCCGATGGCCGAGTCGTCGCGATCACCGTGATGGCGACGGGCGACTACGACGCAAGCGTCCAACTCCAGCATGATCTCGCGGCCTTGCTCTGGAGTAGCCTCAGCCTCGTCTCCGACTGAAAACTACTGAACCGCCAAGAACGCCAAGGGGGAAGAGAAAAAAGACAATCTCTTTCTCTGGTATTTCTTGGCGTTCTTGGCGGTTCATCATTCCGACGACGCGGCAGGCGCGTTTTCGATGGGTGCGTCGTCGGTACGGCGAATCGCGTCGTGGATGGCGGCGATCGTGCGGGCGCGGAGGGCATCCATATCGCGGCGGCGGGCCGTCTGGATCGCGTTGAGCAGTGCGTCACCGCGATCCGGCACGTCGGGTGGGAGGGCGGCGAGGAGGGCAGTGCGGTATGCCTCGGCGGCGGTGGCGCGGGCAATCCGCCCCGGCTTGCCCCGTATGCTACCGAGCGCATCGCGTACCTGCGGATCGGCAAGCGGTGGTTGCAGCGCCTCTTGCACCTGGGCGCGAGCCTCGATGCGCGGCCGTGCCCGGTTTGCTGCCTGCATTGCTGCTTCCCATGCACTCCCCGCACGCAGGATGCGCGTATGCCCCCATGCGAGTGCGGTATCGTACTGCTCCGGTGCGGGTGGCTCGACGGGGATGCGTCCGATGATGAGCGGCGTCTCGCCCTCCCGCCACATGCCGAGGAGCAGATGCGTTGCGAGGGTAATCAGCACCGCAACATCCACCGAGGCGTCCGCCTCGATCGCTTCGTCCGTCCCTTCGACGAGCGCGCGGGCGAACGGGCCAGTCGCGACCGCTCGGAGTAGATCGGCGCCACGCAGGGAAATCATCACGACATGCGATCGCTCGGGCAGGCGCGGGCGGGGCATCCCATTCGGTCGTGCGCCATCGAGCACCAGATCGTTGAGGATCCGTTGCGGCGTGAGAATGTAGCCGTCCGTCGCGGGCGTCTCCGATGGGGCGAGCGCGGCGATGATCGCCTGGGCGAGCGGGCCGCCCCCAGTGAGGATGCGCGTGGTGGTTTCGGCGGAGACCTGCGCGGCATCCACCGTATCAAGGCCGAGTTTCGCGTCCGCCCCGGCGATGCCGGTCGCACCATCCCGCATGACGAGAAAGAGAAAATCGGGCTGTCGCAAGCCGCGCGCGGAGCATTCGAGGGCAATCGCCGGATCCGCGCCGAAGGACAGGGCCGCGTGCAGGAGCGCGCCATCCGGTAGAGTCTTGCCGACAAGCGCCGGGACGCGTGGCAGCAGGTATTCTTCCCAGCCATAGCCGAGCGCGAGGCTCCCCCCGTAGGCATTGGCACGGTCGCGCACCGCGCGGTCGAGCAGGGCGCGGGCGGCGGCAATTGCAGTGCGGGAAACAGCCAAGCGGGATGCGATCCTTTCTTCGGACTGAGAAAGGATGATTCGCTCATCGTCCTCAGTTCTCGTGTATCCTACCACGATGTCGAATGGACAATGATCGGCTCCTCTCTCCATCGCCAAACGGACCTCTCGATTCCGTGATCTCAGAGCGATGACTCCGTACGAGAGGGGTTGGGGTGAGGAAATACTAATGAGTCGCCGTACCCGATTCTCCCTGTTCGGACTCTGTCTCCTCGTCGGTGGGTCCGGCGTCCTGCACTTTGTCGTGCCCACCCCCTATCGCCGTATCATGCCCGCGCCGTTGCGCGCTCATGCCGCCGCTGTCGTCGTCGCAAGCGGTCTCTGCGAACTCGTGTGCGCGGCCCTCCTCGCCATCCCGCGTACGCGGCGGCTCGGCGCGACCGCGACTGCCGCCCTTTTTGTGGCGGTCTTCCCCGCGAATATTCAGATGGCACTCGACAGCCTGCATGCCGACATGCCCGTCGCGGTGATCGCCTGGCTGCGCCTGCCCCTGCAAGCGCCGCTCATCTTCTGGGCGCTTTATTTCCGCCGCAGGCAAGAGATGGCGGAGTGATACACGGCCAGCTGTTCCCTTCCGCATCGTGGTGGTGCATCATGATGGTCGGTTTGCAATCTCTCTAATTCATGTTTCATCCCCTAATCTGGATGGAGGAATTACCCGTGGCGCACGACCCCCGCAATACCCAGTCCCCGGCCGTTGGCACGCCGCCGAGCACGATCACGCATCCCCCGCGCCAGTGGGGGCCGGACGCGCCGCCCAATCTCTACCCGGACCCGGATATCATCGCCATTGACCCGGAATTTGGGCAATGCATCGTCGGCAACACGCCGATCCAGCGTCTCTGGACCGGATCGCTGTGGGCGGAAGGCCCTGCCTGGTCGAGCCAGGGTCGCTATCTCGTCTGGAGCGATGTTGGCGGCGATGTCCAGTACCGCTGGTTGCAGGATGATGGCCGTGTGACCGTCTTCCGCACACCGTCACGCAGCAGTAATGGCAATTCGTTTGATTTCCAGGGCCGTCAACTGACCTGCGAGCATCTCTCCCGTCGCGTCGTTCGCTGGGAGCATGATGGTACGCTGACGGTAATCGCGGACGCTTACAAGGGTACGCGGCTCAATTCGCCGAACGATCTCGTCCCGCATCCCGACGGCAGTATCTGGTTCACCGATCCGCCCTACGGGAATTCGCTCTATGAAGGCCAGCCGGACGCGGTAGGCCCATTCAATCCACGGATCGGCACGGTGGACGCGGGCGGCGAAAAGCAGGAGTTGTCACCCGCCGTCTACCGCGTTGATCCGAGCGGCACGATTGCTCTCGTCACCGACGAACTCAGCCGCCCCAATGGCCTCTGTTTCTCTCCCGACTACACAAAACTCTACGTCTGCGACACCGGGCCGGGGCCGCGCGACATCAAGGTCTACGATGTCACAGACGCGCATCGGGTCACGAATGGCAGAGTCTTCACCGATATGCGAGTGGACGGCGTGCATTGCGGGCCGGACGGCCTGCGTGCCGATGTCGCGGGCAATCTCTGGTGCGCGAGCGCCGCCGGTACCAATGGCCTCGGCTACAACGGCGTCCTCGTCTTCACGCCCGCAGGCAATCTGATCGGGCGCATTCGTCTGCCGGAAGCGTGCGCCAATCTCTGTTTCGGTGGCCCCAAGCGCAACCGGCTCTGTATGACCGCCAGCCAATCGGTGTATGCGCTTTACGTCAACACGCAAGGGGCGACGCCTGGATGATCGAGGACTGCCTGGCTGATGATCGGCTCTCCATTCAGCGAAAGTATGTTCTTATCATTGACGTGCCGCGTGCATGCGCCGCCGCCCGCGCCGATTCGCGCGTTGCATTGACAATCCTTGGGCGCGTTGCTATCGTATCCGTACGTCCACGATTCCTTTCTTCACTGAGTGCACACGTTGTGTATGAACAGCGGGATTCCGCGTCGCGGGGTAGCGCCGGACGCGCGACATTGGTGTGATGGACAGGGGCGCGTCGGGTATAATGTGGTCAGCGAGCGGGAGGGAACGCAGTGGAACGGAATAATCGGGATGAGGACAA
>JAABUY010003735.1_pt1 | contig 16463 bp, 18 predicted proteins | sample 5560271 | NCBI WGS metagenome assembly JAABUY01 (sample SAMN10711886, study PRJNA513374) | rock metagenome | isolation source: Antarctica rocks | place: Antarctica: Victoria Land, University Valley
GGCCATATCTGGGCCAAACCTGGCTAGCTCGCTGGTTAGCCCTAATCATTACGCAGGGAACTCGCTAGCGTTCACTGCGAATTGATTAGGGCTTCAGCCTTGTACAGCCTTGGTACGCTCGTAACACCTTTCTTCCTTAGCATTTATCTACTCGTTACATTACACCCATATGACTCGCTCTATGCTGGCCCCTAACAGTTTCGCTGATGTCACATGTACATATTCAGTTTGTTCTTCATCAAACGTCACGAACTCTCTTTCATGATTCAATCAAAAATGTTGAGCAGAATTATTAAGTCATCCTTTTTTCATTTCTGATACTTCATCTTCTCTATGAATTTCTTACAAAACATAGAAGTATCAACTCTACTCTTGTTCATCATCATTGATTGTAATTGAAATAACTGAAGCGAATCGATGAGATGAAAGAATCTGCTATCTTGATGAAATCATTTCATCGAAGTAGTGTTGATTTTGAGATGTTCTAGATGAAATCGATATACATACGTGATTTTAATCCGTTCGAGAAGTATCTTCTCTGTCAGCTGTTTCGTCATCAGTCTCAATCTTTGCTCGAGTGTTTGAAGATGAGAGCGACACACATGAGTTCTTTCGTTCTTTGTCCCATAATGGAAATCTCGTAGCAGCTTCATTGTAGCTGCTACCGATAGCGATTCGAGATAGTCGAGGGTTTGCTTTCATGAGCTTGAAACTCGCACACAAGGGCATCCTCCGCTCATCACAAGGTGACGGGAATGATGGTTCGATGTTTGACTGTCGAAGAAAGAAAAGGAAACTCTGCTCGGGAAACCCCTATAAGTAGTAGCCAATATTCTCGAACCAATAATGTTTCGTGAACCCTGAAGGTGCGGGCGGACGGCCCTCAAGGTGCGTGGCTTCACCTCACCACAATGTGAGCAATATTTGAGCAATATCTGGTCAGAGTTTTGAGATCTTGAGCAAGGTTTCATGCAAGCTTTGAGCAAAATATGTTGTTTGACTGTAGAATCACTACTACCGAGTAATTCATAATTTGCGCAACGTTTAAGAGACAAAAACAAGCAAGATTGCAAGATTGTAATGCACATTTATTGATCGCATTCAAAAAAAATATAAAGATGCTAATGTGACTTCTTACCAGCCCGAAGTCAGTCCGGCGCCAGCTTGAACCCACATTAGCAAAATTAGGAAGTTAATATTGGCGAGCCGGGTTCTCAAATTGTCGATGGAGGACAAAATCATTATACTCAGCAGCATTTTCTTTTAGCCATATTTTTTCCAGGCCATGAATATGATCGTTGTTTGTCATTTCGCATGTCTTCACTTTTGATGATCACTCTTTTATATTCTCATGAAAACTGAGAATTATCTCGATGCGTCTCTCAATACTCTCGTTATCTAATGATAAGAATTCCTGAATTATGTTTCTTTCGTGATCGTTGGCAAGGTACTGGTCAATGTTCATGTCAATGTGTCGAAAATAAGTTAAGTCGTCAGAAGTAACATATTTGGCATAATATGAGTACGAAACCAGATGAATATTTCGATCTGATCGAAGACATAGAGTGCTCAGTACTCGATATTCTGCCTCACAATCTGCTGGCTCAGAGAGTAAAACATGGTACGCAATCACCTCTTGTTGAATTGTTCGTTTCTTTCGCGCTGATGGTGAAGGTACATGTCGAATTCTTCAATGAACATATCGTCAATGCCGGTCTCGTGTTCTCCATCACTCATGATTCTACGGCCCGAATGTCGTACACTTTCGCCTCTGTCTCCGGATGTTGCTGTAGAACGTGCTTCATCTCCTTATCTAGCTTCTTAGACAGAGCCTGATTGCGGCCACCTCTGCTTTGATCCTTCTTCGTTCCTTTCCCGTGAACTGATCTCAAAAGATAAATTATGTCTGTTCTGTTTTTCGAGTCAAGCACCTAGGACTGTTTTCTTCCCTAGGCATTGTTGATCTTCATGACCTTTGGCTTCACGTTGAATCTCGCCTCGTCCTGATCAAGACGGAATTATTGGGACGCATATTTCGCTTGTAGGGCGGTTAACGCGAGGCGAAGTGAAAGAGTACTTGAAGCAGTTGCTGAAATTGTAGAAAAAAGTAGAGGGACATAGGAAAGTCCTTGTTGGAATAGGTTTCGATTCAAATCTCGAAATCGATGGAAATAAGCGAAAAGATTATAATATATTTACCTTTGCAAGAAGATTTGCCATGTTTTTTTAATTTTCTTTAGATAGCAATAACGTCTTGCGGCTCTTTCCTTCGGTCTAAAACGTTAATAGACCTGAAAGAGTTTTCAATTGTTAGATACTCGTTTAACAGAGACTTTGCGGTTCATCTTGAGCTTTATAGAGATCGACTTAGAACGAGTACATTCTTATGTTCTGTGTTGTCGATTGAACTAGTAGAAGACTTGCTGGTTTCGAGATTGGTATCAATGAAGGCTTGAATGGTTTGTGAATATCTATACTTATTGACTTCCTTATCGTTAGTATAACAGTGTGCAAAAAGAACAGTCTGAGATCTTACATCTAGGGGCGAAGTGAAAGCTAAGCACTGCGTTTCATCCGCAAACCGACGGTCAAACAGAAAGGCAGAACCAGGTGCTTGAGCACTATCTGCGAGTGTATTCCAATTATAAGATGAATAACTGGCCAGAGCTTTTGCCAATGGCAGCGTTCGCATATAACAATAACGTACACGCTAGTATCGAAAAAACTTCACATGAGCTTCTAAAGGAATACACTGCGAGTTTCGCAGAGGCATCTGAGGACAGAGCTCTAAAGGGGGAGGCACTCATGGCTACGGAGCGAGCAGAATGACTACGAAGTACCAGGAAACATCTAATGGAACTATGGAAGCGGGTATCCGAGCAGCAAGCAAAGCATTATAACGCTCATCATAAGGTCGCAAGCTTTCAGATGGGAGACAAAGTGCTTCTGCGAAGTATAAACATTCGTACGCTTCGTTCAAAGAAGAAGATTGATCACAGGCAACTAGAATCATTCAGAATATTGGAAAAGATCGGCACGCAAGCGTATAAGCTTGAACTACCTGAGAGGTATGATGCGATTCACTCGATCTTTCATGTCTCTCTATTGAAATTCTGACACTCGCGTGACGAGAATCCGAAGTCGCAGGTCATTCTCGTAGAAGGGGAAGAGGAATGAAAGATAGAGAAGATAATCGATCAGCGAATCAAGAAAGGAAAGATTGAGTATCTAGTTCAATGAGCTGATTCACCTTCCTACGAAAACTTCTGGGAACCAATGGAAAATCTTAGCAATGCGAAGGAGGCCATTGAGAACTACGAGACAGAAAGGCAAGTACATCAGCCGGCTGCGAAGAAGTCAAAAGGGAAAAAGAGAGGCAGACCACGCAAGAGTCACGTTTGAGAATGTATCAAAAGCGCAAAGGCGCGAGCCTAAAAGTTTGGTATTAAACTACAAACAAGAAAACAAAACCTCACACAACACCCACGCATCAACATACGCCTTCAAAAAAGAAGGCGGGCGACGCCGCGAACGGAAGAAGAAATGTAGCGGCCAACGGCCGCAGGCGAGAACGTCGAAGTGGGAGGGGAGGCTATTTATTCGTCAGCGAATCTCGTCACGCACTGCTTGCTTCAGTCGGTACTTACGAGGCGGAGGCGAAGCGGCGCGGCGGCGACGAGGAGTGGCGGGGACGAGGGGGACGAGGGCCCCTACTCAACTGTTAGATACAACCTCACATGATTGGGGAGGAAGCTACTCACTCTCCCATTGCCGGAGGCGAAGGGCGAGGCGAGCCTTGGTGCGGGTTTCAGTAAGATTGCAGATTGGGTACTTCTTGTTACTTAGAGTATGCATAGTACCCGTGTTGCTTTCAGATGCTCAATTTTACCGAACTTATCGAACGCGCTATTACGTTTGTCGCCTAAGTTTGTTCTTCCACCAAACGAAGGGCCGTGCAATGGGATGATTTGTCGTTGGTCTGAGTGTAGAAGCCGGGATAGTGGGCCGCTATAACTATGTTCTAGAAATGGCACACTCAGGTATTTGTAATTAGACCATCCAGACACGGAACCTGCTGCTTCCCGGTGCCCCTTGATGTCCCAATCTTGACTTAATGAATCTCTGTGGTCCCTTTAGTAAGGCTGTGGATGTCATAAGGGGGTAGGTTGGAAACATACGTAGTGTGCTGAGCCGTACTGTAATGTTTAAGAAGGTTAACCCTTTATATATCTCTTTATACTTACCACTTATCCCAACAGATGAAGGGTTATTGACAGTGGTATTTCAACTGGCTGGCGCATCTTTTGTTTGTCAATCCAAGGACAAAAGGCACTGCTAATAGTTGTTGTACTCGCTAAGCGAATTTAAAAGCTTGACAATAACTTATAAGAACATCTGAAAGGTCAAAATAAGAGTATAACAGACCAAAAGCGTGTTTTAAACACTAGTGAAGTTCATCTGCGAATGACTATTACCGCAGGCATTCAAATCCCACATTTCGTAGTTGGTATTAATCTTCTTAATCCCTCTCTCTACAGGTTTTGCAAGTCTACTGTATGACGAAGCATGCTCGATCGAACAGGATGTATCTTTTAATTCTCCCAACGATTGATGCTTATACCATGAGCGATCATTGTTCGGCATTCGTTTCTCGCCTTCGCAAGCTCGTGTACCAATGATGATTGATAATTGAAAGTGCCATTTCTTGTACCTACTTTCTCTATCTCGTACTGGAAAGATCAGCGGCGTGCATGATGCTGGTTGTGATCAGTCGAAGCGTCTTACGAAGACCCAGGTCAGCTTGCCGTTGTGTTCAGAAGTCTATGCTCTCGTCCAGCATATGTCTCTTCGGCCCAGTTGTTCGAGTATTGTAAAGACCTTACTTAGTCTTTCTTTCTATCTTCACCTTCAAATCATTCAAGATTCTTGGTTTCAAGTTTGCTTTAGTGTGTTGATTAAAAAATATGTCGATAATATTCTAAATCTTTTAATCTTAGCAGATCAATTATTCATACTGATCAAGGATTTCTCTTCTATTAAAACTTAAAACTTTTTGATACATAGTTCCAGCTGCTGGTGATCCAGGGGGGGAAATCCCCTGCGCCGTCGATGAACATTGGCCGTCAAAGAGCTTGAATTACCAAATCCCGCCCTCAGGACAACGCAAATAAATGATCATATGAGCTTGTATTTCTTGGCTAGACACATAAACTTCTGACCCTCATATACCTTCTCACGCGTCACAGCGGAAATCAATCAAAATATCACAAGACTACCTTCATTTTGAGACGTTTCTTCTTCGCACGAGCGACGATGCGAACCTGCAGCGAGAGGTGTTTTAGTTTGAAGTTCCTAGTCTGTCATTGCTTGCGAATCTCTTGCATGACTTCTAGCAACTGAAGATCCGTTGCTATGAAACAATCTTTTCATTCTCAATGTTTCATCCCAGCTAAGCACTTTCGAACAAGCGGCAATATACGTGAATCGATTCAAATGCGATGACTTGGCCTCTTTTAGAAGCTTCATCAGGCTTTCCGCCATGATGTCGGCTGCTGAATCTGTAGTGGCGACCATCAACACATGGAAGCCGGAAAGCAGGCAGATGATCGCGCAGACTGCAAATACCAATGTCTTGTCGGTTCTCCAAGGCTCTTTCGAGAGATGCGCGCCTTCGGCAAAGCCTTCCGCTTCTTTTAAAGACTAGGCCGTTCTTCCGAGTTGCTCGCAGGTAACTTGTCCCGGTGTACTTGGTGGTAATATGTATATGTTTCGCCTTTGAAACAGGAGGTGTGCAGAGGTCAGAGAATCAGGTTCCAAACCCATTATTTTGTAAGGTCTGAAGGGATTTCTTCGCAAGTTCCACTCTCTGAGATAAGACAACGCCGGAAGGGCATAAATGTAGGGAAAGTACCTGATATTGTAACTGCCAATGCGCCTTGAGTTGACTCATAGTCTTTTAATGTTAATTTTACCAACCACGCTCCGTCTTCAATTCATAGGCTGCTTCCCTGCTTCGGCTCTTGGTTGTTTTTGATCCTTAGAACAGCCCAACGGATTGTATGATCCTCGATGCTCATCGTTGTCTCAAGTTCTTCTGCTATGACGGTCATCGTCAAAGTTGAATAGTGCTGCTATACACTTGAACGTCTCGAACTAGCTTAGCCTTGACCAAGGCATGTCATTCCTTTGGGTCTGATAATGATTCCACAACGAAGTATAGACAGCTGGTTAACGAAACCAAGGATTCAATCACAAATTGTCAGAACTTGGGCGAAAAGATGACGACAGACTCGTAGCTGAGATAGCCCGAGTAGTTGATTGTAAGTTCCTTCAGCATAGCCTCTTCATAGAGAATTAATAGTCTGTATGATCTAAACTGAGAAATCATCAAAACTTCAGGGCGCTTCTTGGCTTCTCTCGGGCCAGAGTCGTTCAGGAATCTCGCATTGCGGGCTTTCATCCACGTAGCGATTGTATCTAGACAGTCTAGATCCTAGGCGTGCTTTTTATCAATCTATTTCATTTGCTGCAATGTCTTCGAGACTCGTATCGTTATCGGCTTTACAGGTATCGTAGAAAGCAGAACCCGATGCATGCATTCGAAGAAGGTTGCGATCTGGTGAGAAACTTCAGACACAACAGGAAGCTGCCCTACATCGCTTGCCAAGCTTGGAATATCGTGAGAACACACGAGGGACTGATTTTGCAGCCGGCTTATCTTCTCGTAAAGGAACTGAGACCACGGGCGCATCGTCGGGTGCTCGACCACCTTCTCTTCATCAGGCAGACTGTTATCATCAGAACACTGTCAACCTCGTGGTCCCTGCAGTAGAAAAAGGACTTCCTTCCAAATGCTCGACGTTCCGCTCTTTCTACTATTCTGAGTGCTTGCTTCTTTCTGTCAGAGCGCGCTGCTGAGTGCTGACAATGAATTCTGTTGCTTTGGTTCGATCAGAGCCAAACAAGATATCCCGTTCGCGTATCACTGCCATGTTCTTCGACCCACTAGCGCATCGGATATGGCAGAAACATTCATTAACTCCGTGGCAGCGGGGAACCGAAATGGCACTGCCCCGTATCTAGTGGGATGTCCAGATGGGGTGTTCAAGGGCGCCATCATATCTCGATGAGCCGTGGCCAACAGCGACCGAGTGCCGCTTTCCAGAACTTCTAGGATTTCATTATCCTAGAGATTACCAACGAACCAAGGTAGGATAGTAGTACGTTCGCCCGATGAGGGTTCTTTGGCGCCATGAGGGATCTGAGGCATCGATATCCTGACTCCGCCGGCCTTACATGGTTGAGAGGCCCAGTGCACGCCAAACCGCTCTTCATCCCGTTTTGTAAAGACCTCAGACGAGATTCTGTGCTCGAACCCATCGATGTCTACACCAAATTTCTTTACCCGACCCACCAGTCGCCTATTGTGGGGGACAAGACCATCTCATTCTTCTTCTTTGTCTTTGCCTTTGCCGCAAGCCTTCTCAAACAGTCAAAGACGACGTTCCAAACGACATAATCTGTCACAGAAAGAACAGAACAAGACTCTTCCTTTCCTCTGAGTATCTCGCAGATTCTCGAGCGACGAACAAGGCCAGATTAATAAATTAGTGAAACCATAAGCTGAACAGACATGAGATGCCTTCAAGCCGACTTTTGCTGAGCTTGATGACTTCATAGAGACAAATACCAAGGATATATGCGCAGCCTCGAAGCCTTTCTAAGGGTTCTGAAGAACTTGCTGAATCTAGAGACTGCTATCGCAGAAATCTTGGTCTGAAATGTCGAATGACAAAAGCTGCCGGCGATTGCTGTTTTCAAGTGATATTTTTAAATAAGGTTATGAGCAGCATAGTCACTGTGCTGCTATGACTGTAGACTCAAGCGTCCGTCTCACAATTCAATTAAGTCGCTGTCACCGGTCTTCGCCTGCCTCTTCATCGTCGCTGCTTCATATTCAACAGCAAGTTTGCAGCCTTAAGTGACTTGTCTTCTGATCTTATTTCTTTGAAAGTTCTAGAGCATGCTTGTATTCGAGCAATTATTTGCAAGTATTCAAGTGTCTACCTTCCGGCTTTAGCATCTTCTTTCGAGAGCAGTTCCATTATCAAGTTTAACAACTTCCTGGATTTAGCTTGACCATTATGTCACAGAAGCAAGCACGTCTTGCCTGTTCTGCCTCATAAAGGTTAATTCCAGCTTCAACTGTATGTATTGTAAAAACAATATGCGAATACAGCGGCATTTGACTGACCGACTCGTCAGACTTTGATAACATATGATATCAATTTGCTTACCGAGTTGTATTGGGGAAAAGATTTGCGTACTCCTTTTCATCTATAGTCATTTGACGAAGCTGTGGTTCTGGATCGCTGCTTGCAGTTGGGTTCATGCAGTATGATCGAAACGCTCTTCTGCAGAATGAGATCGACGTCGAGAGTTCTGGTCGGACCTATCAGAATCATAGACTTATCTCTATCGTTGAGCTTGATTCAACTTTTTGACCTCAGTTCTCGACAATCTGCTGTGTATGAAGGAAGACTGGCGATTTGTCATTGCATCTTTTAGCACTGCGATATTATCGATATGCGAAAAATAGTAATAAAATGGTAATAATAACCAGACAGGAATGAATAAGATGCTTTGATGAATAATGATCGATAACGTGATATAACCTTTCTCCTTGTCAATCATGAAGTAAGAAGAGCTAGGTTATCAATGAAATCGTAATATACTATATGCTTGTGTCTAAGCTGCTTAATCTCTTCTAGGAATCGCTCATGGTTCAGAACCAAAGGGGATTTGGTTCGCTCATTATCTGATCGCTCGTAAACGAGCAAGAATGCAAACTCAAAAGATATATTCGATCCATCAGTAGATTCGGAGCTCACAAAGAAGCAGAGCGCGAACTAAGCTCCAGAGAAGATCCCGCCGATTTGGCGGAAAAGGGGCTGTTTTACCTAGGTGCTTCACCGAAACCATCACATTGGCTAAGCTTGAATAGATTCTCGTATAGAGGGTCTGAAGGCATCAGCTTCTCGAGTTGAACATCTTTGCGGCATTGAAAAAGGCCGCAAACTCTTGCGCGTCTTTTCTCTAAGGATTTGGCTGGGAACAGGCGGGAGAAGAGTAGTTCAGGTGCGCTATCCCTTCATCGGACACGAGAAGCCGACGTCTGATCTTGTTTGGCATGTATGTATGGACGCGAGTATCGAGGGACTGCTCAACCAGAGTCTCCGTGATGCTTCTTTGAGATGTCGAACAACCTCGCAGCATAAAAGAGAGTGACGAGTCGTCAGAGCTAGTAATGTCTCTGCTTGCTTTGCTCGAAGCGTTATCTGTAATGTTCTCTATGCCGTCAATCCTGAAAATCGGCCGACGTCGACTTTCTTCGGCTTCGGTGGTGGAATAGACGCCGACGGCTAGTATGAAGGTGTTGGCCACCCATTGAATACAACAACGCTCTGCTGGACCGCAATCTCGATCGTCGATATGTACACTAGTGTCATGATGACACAGATCAAGACCTTGAAATATACAGTTGAGGTATTCTGTAGGTAACGATGTCAAAGTCGGAATGAAGGTATGTTATACGAGAATATAGCAGGAAGAAAGATACGAAAAGCAGTATTTCTTCTAACGACGTTTTAATGTGCAGAACAGTGAGTGGAAATTAATAGTAACAGTTTCTTGAACCTGATCTTGAATGTTATACAGACATCAGCGCCAAGGTGATATATATAGTCTTGATAGTAACTCGCGAACGAGCTCAATGTGATGCACTGTCGAAGAATTGACGCTGAAGCAGATGAGTGTCTTGTACCCTGACGGAGCTGCTTGCTCTCTCCTTGGGAAGTCACAGGGAGTCAACCATTAGCTCATATGTTGCTTGGCAAACATCAGCTTCTTTTCTCCCTTCATCTTTTGACTTATAGAGGCTTGCTGAAACAAAACTCCCTGTTCCCCTTCTTCATAATTTCCCCTCAAAATATATAGATATACATTCAACGAGCTGGGCGTCATTTCCAAGGAATCTCGAAGTAGCATGCTCACAAACATCCGACGCAGCTCGGAAATCTTGCTCGGTAGGCCTTATCATGCGTCAAGAGAGCTGGTACACCTCATCCCGACCTGGTAACCTGGAGCAAGAGGTGGGCAGGTCGCTCCGCCTTGTAGAGCATGTGTTACTTCCATTCCTCATGAGTTCAAGTGTGAGCTCACCCGAAACATCTTTAAGATATGGTTCTAGCAGTTTGACTTATATTTTGCGGTAGAATAGCGCCAAGATTAGGAGGATCGGTCATAGAAATTGCAGCAATACATCTCTGCCAGCTGAGCTTCAGTTGCTTACTTCTTGTGAACAGCGACCTCTGTTTTATCTTTGAAGTTGACCAGAATTCGACTGCTTCGTTGTATTGATTTAAAGTCTCTCCTTGCGCATCGTCGTAGTATTTCGAGTTCGTATTCGTTAGGTGAAAAGGGCTTATAACCTTTGCATTTCTTGTTAGGAAACCAAGAAGAATAGTCATGCTTTGGAGCTGGTTCATGTCTGATTGGCTGCTGACGCGACTCGGTTTTACTTGCCCGCACAGATGCGTTTCTGATGGCCTTGATCTTTTCTTCCAACTTCTTCAATTAAATTCGAGCACTATTTTCGCCGCCTCGTCTTGTATTGGGTGCCGCTCGCAAGAAATACGTGCAAGTGACAGGTATTGGTGCAAGGCGATCATCAGAAACTCGTAAGGAGCCTCTAAGTGAAAATCTGCGAAAGTGAATCTTGGTACGTTCTCTTTAGCTGCGGTAATTAGTGAAGACTCTTTGCTCCGGAAGATGCTAATGAAAAGATGGTGGGAGCGGTATTATGGCGTTCAGAATATCCACAAGCTCCTGGCTGAGCTTGGGTGTAAGTATGCCTGTTTCTTGAACCTTATTAGATCTATAAATGCCGGACTCGCGTCTTTTAAGCCATTCGATTTACATCATCATCACGGCTTCGAAGCATCAGTCGCATCGATTCCTCTTTGATTTCAAGTATCGCTTTCTGAGCCAAAGCTGCCACCTTATTTCAATCATCCGCCTCTTGGGTCTGATCTGTAGCCTTGAACAGGTACGAGTCCGCCTTACAAGCCAGACTCATTTGATCGAACATCCGGTTGCTGATCATGAGCTCTCGCATGTACTCGACTAGGGCTGGCTTGAGGTTGACTTTCACCCTTGATGTTCTTCCAATCCCGAAGGTAGCGTTGGAAGAGTATTCTCACGTCGTCGACGATGATCGGGTTGGCTTTCGCTCTAGTGAACGCTACGTTCATGCGCTCCTCGTTGTTCAGGAAGCTCAGATTCATCGTGACAATGATGTCAAGAATGATGACTTCGTTTTCCCTAGATCGAAAGTCGTCGATTGCCAAGACCGTCGCCAGAACCGAGGGCAAACCCTTCAACTCTCGACTGACGATCAGAAGGCGTTGCAGAAATTTGATTTTTTGTGCTCGATACGCGACGATCATCGTGATGTTGCCTTGACTCTCTTGAATGTGACGTCAGTAGCGGACCAGGAAAGTGAGAACGACGTTGACATTCATGTGGTTGAAGCTGAACCCGATACTGTCATTCCGAAAGGTCAAGGTTCTTCCCCACCATAAGACTCAAGTGTTGTAGGCTCTGTCTCGTATGATGAAGAGACAGGTCTCATAGTCGTCAAGATGATGGAGATTCTTGATGACCATGAAATTCGAATATTGTGGTTTTATATATTCTTCGCTTTTTTCCTGAGTAGTTGAACACTCACAAAAGATGTGCTAAGCTCTTATGATTTTCAAAACCCAAAATCATAGGCGCTGATGTATTTACGCCTGTGAATGCTTCAGCAAGCTTTCGGCTCGCAGTCCTGTCTATTGTAGACTGTGGGAGAAGCATCTGGAGTGCTAGCAGATCGAATATCAGAAGTCTTCAAGTCTGAGATTCAGCAAGTGATTTCCGACTGATATGTACTGCATGCCAAAGCATCTGGTGTTGCATCAATTCAAGGATCGCATCGACGTTTTGAAAAGACATGCTTCGCTAGAAAAGTAGTCGTGCTCTCGCTAGGGGCCGCCAGAACCGCTGTAAGCGCTATAGAACTCATCATACCGGTGCCGTAGATACGTTTGTGGTCTCACAACTTCTTCACACATTTCAGACCACATTAGTCGACTTCATTGACCGACCTGACATTGAAGTCGCGGGAGAAGCAGTGATTTTGGTACTGAGGTCACTGGAACCATCTGAGCTTGGCTCTAAGCTCACTCGACGACCAATAGGCTCGAGAATCTACCTCTGTTATGGGAAATCTGTGTACCTACATGTTGTAGCTGATGCTACGATACTCAGGGTTTCGTTGTAGAACAAACATCTGAGTTGCCGAAGTGGCGGCGGCAAGGATGTTCGTGGTCTCGTTCAGAGTCCTGAACTATCTGGTTCTTGTCGCAATGGGTCCACAGGGCCTTCAACATCGCCAATCCCGTGATTTGACCAATGCGCTGCTTGAACGGCATTGTCTCGGGATCGAAGGCCGGATCGAAGACCCATAGGGTGGACTGGTCACGCAGCACGCAGATGCAGTGCCATGAAGAAGATTCATTTGCAGATCGCGCCGCTCCTTTCGTGTCACTAGTCATGAGCGTCAATCCTCCCGAGGCCGGCAAGTCTTTGATGGCGGCGGAGATAGTGGTGCAATGTTGCTGATCTGCTCGTTCACCAGCTAACCCAAGAGACTCAAGGTAGTTGGCCTTTTGCTTCGTCCCTTGAAAAGATGCCATATGCCCATGAACCCGCACGCCGTCCGTGGTACGAGACTGCAGATTGGTGAGAAATGCCTCCACGCTTTGCATGGTTGAGTTGGCGTTGAAGCTTCCGGCCATTGGAACGGCCATGGCGATGAGGAATCGAGAATGAGAGAAAGGAGTAGACGAAGAGGAATTGGTCGAGTTATGGCGAGAATGAATAGAAGGCGTCAAGAAGGTTGATGAATCAAGCCGTCGCAGGGAAGCGAACTACGACAGATGAAGAATTATCTTTAGAGTCAATGAACCCGAAAGTTGAACGGGCTCAAAAGTTTGACGTGCTGTAGCTTCAAGCAGAATCAACTGAGTATGAGCTGAGATTGATTTGAAGATAAATTCAAGAAGAATCATTCATTCTTCTTGACGCAGATTCTTGATCTTTGAATTCTTAAGATTGTATGCAAAAAACATGATTTCAAAATAAGAAGTGCACAATTGAGACATGTTTGAATAGTTCATAATGAGAATGTCGCGAATGTCAGAATTTGAATGTAAGCGAAAGATTCAGTTATGTAAAATGTCGTGAACAGAAAGACAGCTTTTGAATAATGATGATGTGACTTGATGTAATTTAATGTTGAAGCGAATGCTGAATGTTCAGTTCATCAAGATCTTCGTCACAATCTTGCAAGTAATGTAAAGACTTTCATTCAAAGAATTGAATGAATCAATTGCTGATTCAATTACTTCATTGATTACGAAAACAATCTTGACTCAAAAGATGACAGACTTGATGCTCTGATGCTCAGCTAGATCTGCTTTCTGCGTCTTTTTCTCATCATCTGAAATGAGAAGAGTGAAATTGTCATTCTCAAGCTTCATCACTTGAGATGTGTGATACATGACGTCAGTCGCTGCATCTTTATCTGTCGTTGTCGCTTTGGACTTCTCTTTGAGCATCGTAATGAGATGTTTGTTGAAAGACGTAGAGTAATGATGTAAGATGATGTTAAGCTGTTGAATGTGAAGAAGCAATAAGAAGCAGTGAGATTGTAGAATGTACAATGATAAGATGAGTGACCCTGTCAATGGTTTCGTTGCTGTACGGCATGACCCACCAGACAATAGCGACGCCACCTTTAGCCCTCCAGAAGCCAGGTTTCAGCGGCGGCGCCGCCAACAGCCATCGTTGGTGCCCAGCCGATGATGACGCGGTCACCTGGCGAGGACTTTCGTATCGATATGTAGGTGGTTGGGTACTCGTTCGTAGTGCCAGGCTACCCGAGGTGTGTATTCTGTAGTACCAGCAGATGCTCTCGCCAGTGGTCCGTTACGGCCATTTGTCTTGCCATTGGGACGTGCGACCATGTTCAGATTGAGAAGATCACATTGAACCCTTCCCAGTTGCCTGTCTCCAAGACAATTCATTAGATGTTTCATCGCTAGTACTTATCCCCAGCCGGAAAGCCAGAAATGTAAACTGATTCGAACCAAACACCAGACATGCGGGAAAATCGAGAAATCTGATGTACGAATCTGACGTTCATGCTCTCACACCCGTGATCTGTCTGCTTTCGGAGTTTATTTCTGATGTATTTCCTTTCGACGTCGAAACCATGATGTTGCTTTTCTCGAAAACCTCGTGATTTAGAGGTGATTGACTCGGTTTTCTTGAGCCATTTACGTACCTTGTCATGTGTGTTATATGCTTCCACTTCTTCCAGATGTCATCATCTCAAGACGGTGATTTATAAACCCCTACATGAAACGATTTAATGATTTGATTCATTCAGAATGTGATCGTCATGTGGGTTCTCGTGCGGTTTTACAGCCACTTTGATCAAGACAGCTTGACCAGTTTGAGGCCATTCTAATCATGTTCAGATGACCGAGGGATCCTGTGTTCTTGAAAACTAAGAAGCATTTGTCATTGTTTTTCCGGTGGTGTCATCGACAATTCATGGTAGCTATCGACGAGCAAGGCTTTGGGGGTTGTGAGAATATCAAAAATTACCATGATCCAGCAGATAACATTTTAAGAAGTAGTAACCGATGACCAGAAGAACGTCACATTCATTAGAACCTCAGTCTGGGGCTCTTCCTCTATTGGCGGATTTCTTCAATTCCACTTCTTCGCATGGGCCATTTTCTCTTCTTTCGAGACAGTTCCACAATATTGCTTGGCTGAGAGTGGTTCAGTATAATTCTTGCGAGACCTGGCGTTGCCTAATCATCAGGCATTTATTGTGCCCAGATCGCAATTCTCCCGGGCCCTGGAAGGATGATCAGGGTTGACTGGGGGTCGAAAGCATTCTTCCGCTGTCAGACAAAGCTAGAGACTATAGCACGGTTGAGCTTTTTCCTCAACTCTTCTATAATGCCGGTCAACTCGTCATATTCAACCTCTGTTTCTGCCACGGGACGTTGATTGTCTTGGAGAGCTTTTCAAGACTCGAAACTCGAGTGATATGGTTCTTTCTTCTCATTGGCTTTTTCGCTTATTGGCTACAGACCCACGAACGGTAGACAGTACGCCATCCATCTCAGACGTGTGTGAGTTTTCGTGAATTTGCGCGGTAATATTGGTCAAACCATCCTTTTCGGTTCGTCCTCTGTTGACGAGTCCCTTGATGTTCACTTCCCCGAGTCTACCACGAGGCAGTCTCCCCCTACCATTTCTTCTCCTTCTCGTCTTCGCGTCCAAGCCTGACACAGGTAGTGGGGAAAAGACACAGAACAGGCGCTGTGGCTTGACAACGAAGAATGAATTACATCTATTCGGAAATTCTTCCCGCTGTTTGTTCAACCAACAGTAAATGGCTTAGTCGTCTTGTAGCTTTCATTCTTGGACAAATCTTTCAGTAGCTCACTGTCTGTTGGAACCCTCTCTCTAAGTCTCATCTTCGTGTTCTGTCAGTCTGCTGTGTTCCCAACAGCGTCACGCTTCATGTGGTGGGCAATCTCTGAGAGTCGCTTGTGCTTTGCATAAAAGCCTCACTACATGCGTTGGAATTCTGAAGCGAATATGCTTAGCCGTTGTCTGGCCAGCGTTCAGTTTCTCCAGCTTCGAGACCAGAATTGTGTTTGAGTGTACGGATCTCGGTCCACTATTTATTGCACAGTCTCCGGAGAAGCTTTCGATGGCTGAGCATTACACCTTTATAATCGGAGTTTTAGCCGGGGCTTATAGGCACCCTTGGATATTGAACGATCGCGAACGCCCTTGGCGGATCAATCGTTCTTGGCCGCACCGCTCTTTGTGGCGATCTATAAAAGGTACTGCGCGGCACTCAAGGTTGTGGCATAACATCAAATTCTTGGACACAAAGTCTTCTCTTCGTATGACTGCAAATTCAGACTAGTCTTCTATAGTCTTTCAAAGTCATTGCCATGAATCGTTGTAATGAGCAAGATACTCGGCAGGTCCAGACAGGCCCTCTGAAGTCTTAGCCATGATTCGTTGTAAGGAGTAAGATACTCCACCAAACCGGAAAACAGATTGCTGAGCCTCAATTTATTTCTGTTAGCGAGAAGGCGGTTGTAGCTTAGATTTTATCTTCAGGTTGATCCATGATCGCCTCGGAAACAAAGAGGAACAGAAAGCCAGCCAAGCAAACAGCTATGCTCAAAGAGAATTTCTCTCATCGTCTAAGATGTCGATAATACGTAGTCGTAAATTATAAAATGCGACCGCGCTGAATT
>JAABUY010003737.1_pt1 | contig 16460 bp, 18 predicted proteins | sample 5560271 | NCBI WGS metagenome assembly JAABUY01 (sample SAMN10711886, study PRJNA513374) | rock metagenome | isolation source: Antarctica rocks | place: Antarctica: Victoria Land, University Valley
GCGCCCGCCAGCGCATCGACCCGTTTGGCGTGCAGGTCAGGCCCATACAGCCCGCCGATGAAGCCACGGATCTCCCCCAAACGCACCGCCTTGACCATGCTCCGAACCCATCCCTCGATCACACGAGGCTTCTACAAAGCGCAGCCGAATCAAGGCTATATCGGCTTTAACGGAAATGAGGGGATTTGTGAGATGTGATAGACGCATATCAAGTTTGTCAAAAGGAAACTGAGTCTCCAAGATAATAAACCTTCAGTGCCGGCACATTGATCTAAAGCTTTGCCAAACCATTTATCTGTTGTTATATATATTTGATTTGATAATCTGAAGTTAATCAAGCAACTTCCAAGTTACTATCAGGTTTTATTCTCTGCACTTTAATCTGGTCAGCATTCCTCATCGCCTGCGCCATGTCGAAATCGAGCTGAAGTCCTGCCCATACCTCGGGCGAGCTGCCAAAAGCCTTGGCAAGTCGGATTGCCATTTCCGGTGAAATGCCACGCCGCTCGTTCACCAGCTCGGACAAGGCGTTGCGCGACACACCAAGCGCCTTTGCGCCATCCGTCACGGTCAAGGCGAGAGCCTCAAGGCACTCCTGGCGGACGATCCTGCCAGGATGGGGCGGGTTCTTCATCGGCATTGTTCAATCCCTCTAGTGGTAGTCGATCAGGTCTACATCGACGGCGTCCGCACCCTGAAAACGCCAAATAATTCGCCAGTTTGCTCGAACGGTGACGGCCCAGAAGCCGCGAAACTCGCCTTTGAGCGGATGCAGGCGAAAGCCGGGCAAATTCATCTTTGCTGGGTCGCTGGCGCGGTCCAGCACCGCAAGGATGTTCTCGACCTTGTTGAGCATGTCAGCGCCGACTTGGCCCTTTTCGTCACGCTCAAAAAGCCGCTCCAAACCGCGATGCCGGAAACTCCTTATCATATAACAATGTAGCTTGTAGCCTAACGCATGTCAATTTCAGAATGACTTACTACACGGAAATTAGACTTAGGCCAACAAAGTCCGCAGCCTAAACAGGCTGCCCCACCGGGTGATCAACGCGGGATCGGCGCCGGCGAAGCACAAGCTCTTCCAGAGCGCGGTGGCGACCGAGTCGTAGAACGGCAGCCGTAGCGCAGCCTCCAGCCTTGGCGCCAGAGACGCCGCTGACAGATTGGTGCAAACGACGGCGATGGCTTGCGGCGACCCGGCCGCCACCTCGCGGCACATCTGCTCCAACTGCGCCTCGGTCACCTCGGCGAACGAATAATTATCCTGCAGCCGTAAATGCCGCTCCGCCGTGCACTCGATGCCGATGCCGGCGTAATTAGAAATGATCCGCGCCTGCACGTCATCCCGATAGGGCGTCACCAGGCCCAGGTGCCGGATGCCGGTGCGGGCCAGCGCCTCGTTCAGCGCCAGGACACTGGACGTCGCCGGAATGCCGGTTGCGGCGTGGATGCTCCGGCAAAGCGCCTCGTCGCGGTCGAAACCGAGCCAACTGGCCGAGGTGCCGCTCCAGGCGATGGCGTCGACTCTGGCGTCGGCCAGCAGCCCCGCCGCCTGCAGCACGGCCGCGTCGTCGAACTGCGCCAGCGCCGCGTCGGTCAGGGCGATCTCGGTCACGCGGAAGCGGCTGAAATGCAGGGTCACGTTCGGCATTTCCGCCGCTATCGCGGTGGACAGCGGCTCCAGCACCGTGTTGGACGAGGGCGTGAGAAAGCCGAGCCGGATCGGGCGGCGCATCAGCCGATCCCGCCGAACAGCCGCACCAGTGGCGCAGGCAACCCGGTCATCGCCTTTGCATTGGGACGCCGGAAGCTGCCCGCGACCGGCTTGCGCGGGCGCAGCGACGCCAGGGTCTCCGCCTGGCGCACGGCGGCGGCGGCGGCGTCCACCAGCGGCACCGCGACCTGTTCAGCGATCTCGGCCGCGAGCCCCGCCAGCGGCGCGCCGCCGAGAATACAAACCTCCGCCCCGGCCGCGACCGCCGACGCGCACAAGGCGGCGAGCTGGGCCGATTTTTCCTCCGCCACATGCGCCACGTCGGCGAACGCCTCATCGAGGCAGTGGACGCCGGAGCACCGCCCGCCCAGACCGTTATAGTCCACGATCTCCCGATACCAGGGTGCCAGCGCCGGCGCGAAGGTGACGATGCCGAAGCGGCGTCCGAGCATGCAGGCGGTCAGCATCGCCGCCTCCGCCATGCCGACGACGGGAATGGCCAGCAACTCGCGCGCCGCGGCCAGGCCGGGGTCGCCGAACGCCGCAACGACCGCGGCGTCGGCGCCCTCGGCATGCTCGGCAAACAATTCGAGTACCGCGCGTGCCCCGATCACGGCCTCGGCCCGGGTCGCGATGTAGGGCACGCCGGCCGCGGCGGTCACGGCGGTGATCGTGGTGCCGGCGGAGGCTGCGGCGCACGCGACACTGGCAATCCGGTCGGTCACCGCCTGGCTGGTGTTGGGATTGGCGAGCAGAATCCTCATTCGGTGGCACCCTCCGACCCCAGGGCGGCGCGTAACTCGCCGGCGATGGCAGCGAACGCAGGCGTGCCCGGTGCGCGCGGCCGCGGCAGGTCGACGGCGACGTCGGCCGCGAGCCGTCCGGGCCGCGGCGTGAACACCAGGATGCGGTCGGCCAGGAACACCGCCTCGTCGATGCTGTGGGTGACGAACAGCACGGTGGTGCGCTGCATGGCCCAGATCGACAGCAGCTCGGCCTGCAAATGGCCGCGGGTTTGCGCGTCGAGCGCCCCGAACGGCTCGTCCATCAGCAGGGCTTGCGGCCGGGTTGTGAGCGCGCGGGCGATGCCGACGCGCTGGCGCATGCCGCCCGAAAGCTCATGCGGATACCGGGTGGCGAACTCGGACAGGCTGGTCAAGGCGAGCATCTCCTCGGCTCGGGCCCGGCGCGCCGCGCGGCCGACGCCGCGCGCCTTCAGATTGAACTCGACATTGGCGCGGACGGTCATCCAGGGAAACAGGCCGTGGTCCTGGAACACGATGCTGGTCGCGGGCGAGGGGCCGTCCAGCTCGCGCCCGGCGACGATGATCTGACCCGCCGTAGGCAGCTCCAGCCCGGCGATCATCTGCAGCAGCGTGCTCTTGCCGCAGCCGGACAACCCGAGCAAGCACACGAACTCGCCCTCGGCGCACTGGACGTCGATCCCGCGCAGCGCCTCGACCCGGCCCGCCTTGCCGTCATAGGTCTTGCCGACGCCCACGCATTGAATGAATCCGCTCAACCCGGGCTCGCGGTCAGGCCGTCCTGCCAGCGGCAGGCGCGCGCCCGCAGGCGGCGCACCGACTGGTCGGCCAGCAGGCCAATAGCGCCGATAACGATGATGCCGGCGAAGATCAGCTCGGTCCGGAACGTCATCTGCGCGTTCAGGATCATGTAGCCCAGGCCCGATTTCACCGCGATCATCTCCGCCGTCACCACCGTGAGCCAGCCGCCGCCGATCGCGAGCCGCAGCCCGGTGAAGATCGCGGGCAGGGCAGCCGGCAGGATGATGTCGCGCAGCACCAGCGCCTCGCTGGCCCGCGCCGAGGCCGCCACCTTCAACAGGGTGCGCTCGATCCCGCGCACGCCAAAAATGGTGTTCAGCAGCAGCGGCCAGAGCGCGGAAACGAAGATCAGCACGATGGCCGGGGTGTCGCCGATGCCGAAGAACAGCATCGCCAGCGGGATCAGCGAGATCGGCGGCACCGACCGGAACGCCTGGATCGACCAGTCGGTCAGGCGGTCGAGCCCCGGGTAGCGGCCGATCAGCAGGCCTGCCGGCACCGCCACAACGAAGGCGAGGCCGACCCCGATCAGCACGCGCAGCACGCTCGCGCCGGCGTTGGCGGCGATGACCGGGCCCCACTGCACGAACGCGCCGGCCACCTTGGCGGGTGACGGCAGCAGGACCGGGGGATAAAGCCTGGCGCTGACCGCGAGCTGCCACGCGCCGATCAGGGCGAGGATGGGCAGCAGGCCCAGGAACTGCGTGGCGCGCGGCATCGCCTGGCGGTCAAAGGAAGCGGGTGTTGATGAACTCGGCCCAGTTCGGTTCCTGGTCCAGCATCTTGTCCGCCAGCATCATGGCCGCGAGCGACTTCAGCCCGGTTTGGAACGCCTCGCCGCTTTCGGCACTGAAGAACAGGTTCTTCGTGCTGGCCTCGGCGATCGCGCGGTCCATGTTGAACTGCTTGACGGTGGTCTCGACCGCGATCGCGGGGTCGGTGCGCATCCGCTCGGTCGCCCGCACATGCGCGCGGACCAGCGTCCGGACCAGGCCAGGGTCCTTCGCAATGAAGGCGGCGCTGGCGACGAAGCCGAGGTTGGTCTTGCCCATCGGCGTGTCATACGGCACCCACTGCTTTTGGCCGAACCCGCTCAGCTCGGCAAACGTCGCATACGGCTCAAAGCAGCAGATCGCGTCCACGTCGCCGCGCGCCAGCGGCACCGGCTGGTCCTGGTTGTCGAGGAACAGCAGCTCGACCTGGTCGGCGACGCCCTCGTGGCGCAGCTTCCAGTTCAGGCTCACGAGGCCGATCGAGCCGTTCTGCACGCCGATCTTCTTGCCGCGCAGCTGCTGGAAGCTGGTGATGCCGGGCCGGGCCAGCATCATCCAGCCGCCGTCGCAGCCATTGGCCAGCACCGACATCGGCAGGCCCTTGGTCGCGACCTGCATCGTGGCCGACAGCCCGCCATTGCCGACGTCCACGCTGCCCGACGCCACCGCCTGCATGCGTTGGACGAGGCTCGGGAAGGTGATGACCTCGGTGTCGATGCCCTCGGGCCGCTGCAGGTCGGGCATCAGGAACATGGCGTTCGTCGTCGTGGTGAACGCCGAACCCAGCTTCACCTTTCGGAGCGTCTGGCCCAGCGAGCTGCGCGCGACGAGCGCGGGTGCTGCGAGGGCGGCGGCGGTGGTCATGAGAGTGCGGCGGTTCATCATGCCGGGCGTCATGCAATCTTCCTGCCATGCAGGCTTGCGCAGCAGGGTCCGGGTTGGCACGGTTGGAGCATGGACCTGACCTCCGCCTTCCTGCCTGGCCCGCGGCTGCACATCCCGGGCGCCGCGTCCGGGCCGCTTGCGGGCCTGACCTTCGCGGCCAAGGACCTGTTCGACGTGGCGGGACATCCGACCGGGGGCGGCAACCCGGATTGGCCGCGGGTGCATCCAGTGCCCACCCAGCATGCCTGGGCGGTGCAGACGCTGTTGGACGCCGGTGCGACGCTGGTGGGCAAGACGGTGACGGATGAGGTCTCGCTCGGCATCCTGGGCGAGAACGCGTTCGACGGCACGCCGGTGAACCCGGCAGCGCCGGGCCGGGTGCCGGGCGGGTCCAGCTCTGGCTCGGCCTCCGCGGTCGCGGCCGGGCTGTGCGACACGGCGCTGGGGACGGATACCGGCGGCTCGGTACGGGTGCCGGCCAGCTTCTGCGGCCTGTTCGGCATCCGCCCCACCCATGGACGGGTGCCGGTCTCGGGCATGGCAGCGCAGGCGCCGACGTCGGACACCACCGGCTGGTTCGCGCGGGACGGCGGGACGTTCGCCAGGGTGTCCGCCGTCATGCTGGACGAGGCGATCCCGGACCGGCTGCCCACCCGCCTGCTGCGCGCCACCGATGCATTCGGCTTCGCGGAACCTGCGGTGGCGGCGGCGCTCGCCCCGATGCTGGCGCGGCTCGAGCGGCTGATCGGCCCGGCGCAGGACGAGGTCATGGCGCCGCCGGGCCTGTCGGTCTGGGCGCGGGCACAGCGGACCCTGCAGCCGGTCGAGGCTTGGGAAACCTTCCGGCCATGGGTCGAGACGCACAACCCGCGCTTCGCCTTCAGCGTGGCGCGCGGGCTCGTGGCCGCGGCGGCGACCCCGGCCGCGGACCGCGAATGGGCGGCGCTGATGCAGCAGGAGGCGCGGGGCCGCCTGGCTTACCTGCTGCCGTCCGGCACCATCCTGTGCCTGCCGACGACGCCGTTTCCAGCGCCGGAGGCTGGGCTGCCGCTGCCGGTGCTGGACCCGCTGCGCGCGCGCATCGCCTGCCTGTGCGCGCAGGGCGGGCTGGCCGGGCATCCGCAGGTGAACCTCCCCGGCGCTACGGTGGACGGGCTGCCGGTCGGGCTCAGCATCATTGGGGCGCGGGGCGCTGACGCGGCACTCGTCGCCGTCGCCCAGGCCCTTGCCTGACCCGAACCATCGATGCCTGACTCAAGGAGCTGGCATGGCAATGAGGGCGTTGTAGCCGGCGACCCCACGGTTCGGGGCCTGGTTCTGTGAAACCGCAGCAACTTGTTCTATGAGTGCGGCGCGTTGAGGAAGTAAGCCATGCAAAAGAGGATATTGTTCACCGGAGGAACCGGGAAAGCCGGGCGGCATGCGGTGCCCTGGCTGCATGCCCAGGGTTACCAAATCCTGAACTTCGACCTGCAGCCTTTCGCACATCCAGCCATCGCTACATTGATCGGCGACATTACGGAGAGCGGCCAGGTATTCAATGCGATGACCTCGCATTTCGACCGTGAGGGCTTGAAGGCGGGCCACGCTCCCGGCCCGGTCGATGCGGTCGTCCACTTCGCCGCCGTCCCGCGCATCCTCATCAACCCCGACAACGAGACGTTCCGGGTGAACGTGATGGGCACATACAACGTCATCGAGGCCGCGATGAAGCTCGGCATCCCAAAGGTCGTGATCGCGTCCAGCGAGACGACCTATGGGGTTTGCTTTGCGGAAGGCGACAAGGACTTCCAGCGCTTTCCGCTGGAGGAGGACTACGATGTCGACCCCATGGACAGCTACGGCCTGTCAAAGGTGGTAAACGAGCGGACGGCGCGCGCCTTCGCGGCCCGCTTCAATGCCGATATCTATGCCCTGCGCATCGGCAACGTGATCGAGCCGCACGAATACGGACAGTTCCCCGGCTTCGTCGCGGACCCGTTATCGCGCAAACGCAATGCGTGGAGCTATATCGACGCCCGCGACCTCGCCCAGATCGTGCATCTCTGCCTGCAGAAGGACGGACTGGGCTTCCAAGTGTTCAATGCCGTCAACGACACCATTACCGCCGACCAGCCGACGGCGGCGTTCCTGGCCCAATGGTGCCCAAATGTGCCGACTTCGCGAGGTTTGGTCGGCAACGAGGCGCCGTTAAGCAACCTCAAGGCAAGAGAGATGCTGGGCTTCAAAGAGCAGCACAACTGGCGTGACGAGGTCCGGACGCTAGGGTCGTCCTGAGCCGGCCCGACCCCTTCGCCGGTAGCCACGCCCGTCGCTACCGGCCCTTGTTCCAGCGCAGCAGCGCCCCGAGCGCCATCGACCCGAGCAAGGTCGCGCCCCAGATGAAATCCACCAGGAAATTGCTGAACCGCATGAGCTGGAAGCCGCTCGACAGCAGCATCAGCGTGCACAGCGCCAGCAGCACGGCGGGGACCGATCCGCGTCCGCCGGCCGGGTTGGTGCCCGCCAGCACGGCAACCAGGACGGCCTGCAGCAAATAGCTGGTGCCGTAGTCGCTCTTGGCCGCGTTGGTGCGCGCCGACAGCAGCACGCCGGCCGCCGCCGCCAGCACCCCCGTCAGCATGTAGGACAGCACCACCGCCCGTGCCGTCCGCAATCCCGCGAACTCGGCCGCTCGGGCACCTGAGCCGATCAGCGTAAGCGTCCGTCCCCAGGCGGTGCGGGACAGCAGCACGCCGACGCACAGCGCAAAGCCGAGCAGCACCCAAAGCGGCCCGGCCAGGCCCAGCAGCGTGCCGCCGCCCAGTGCCTGCCATCCCGAGGGGAAGCCGGTGATGGCCGGCCCGCCCGTCAGCACCAGGGCAATGCCGGTGAAGATCTGGCCGGTGCCGATCGTGGCCAGGATCGGAGTCAGCCGCAAACGGGCAATCAGCAGTCCGTTCAGCAGCCCGGCCAACGCGCCCACCAGCAGCGCGCATCCCACCCCGGTGATAACCCATGGTACGGCCAGCCCAGCCAGCTCCGGCCCACGCGGCGCGCCGGCCATCCAGTGGAACAGCAGCCCCGCCGCGATCCCCGCCAGGTTGGCGACGCCGATCACAGACAGGTCGATGCCGCCGGTCAGCATGGCGATCATCGTCGCGATCGCCAGCAGGCCGAGCTCGGGCGCGACATACGACAAGCCCTCGAAGTTCGCCGGCCGCAGGAAGCGTCCGGACGGGACCCACCACGCCATGGCGGCAAACACCAGGGCCGTGAGCGCCAGCAGCGTCAGCAGGCTCTCGTGCCGCCGCAGGGCGCGGCGCATCGATGACAGCCGCGCAGCCGGGGACGGCGGCGCGGCCGGAGCGGCTTGCGTGTCCAACGGTCAGGCCTCGGCCGTGATCGACGACGCCGGCCGCCGCCCGCGCTCACGCAGGGCCGTGACCCCGGCCGCGCCGACCAGGATGGCGCCCACCACCACGCGCTGCCAGGTCGTCGGCACTCCGAGCAGGATAAGGCTGTTATTCACCAATACGAGCAGCAGCACCCCCAGCACGGTCCCCGGCACGCTGCCGCGCCCGCCGAAGATACTGGCGCCGCCCAGCACCACCGCGGCCAACACGTCGAGCTCGAGGCCGATGAACTCGCGCGGGCTCGCCTGCCACGCCAGGCAAGCGTGCAGCATGCCGGCCACCCCCGCCAGCGCGCCCGCCAGGCCATAGGCCAGATAGGTCAGCCCGCGCACGTCGAAACCCACCCGCTTCGCCGCCTCTGCGTCACCGCCAAGGGCATACAGGCCACGGCCGAGCACGGTGAAACGCAGCAGCAGGTGGACCAGCACGGCAACTGCCGCCCAGACCAGCACGGCGACCGAAAGCTGAACCCGGCTTCCGTCCGCCTGCCAGTCGGCCAGCGCCAAACGGCCGAACGCAATGGCGTCGGGCGGCATACGCCCAACGTTCACCACGCTGGTGCCGACCACGCCCAGCAGGAACCCCCGCACCACGGCGCCGGTGCCCAACGTCACGATCAGCGGCACCAGGCGCACGGAATGCACGAACAGCGCATTCGCCGCGCCGAGCAGCAGCCCGATCCCGGCCGCTACCAGGAACATGGAGCCTGTGCCGCCGGGCCAGCCCCAGTCGGCCACCGCCCGCACGGAAAGATACATCGCCGCCGCCGCAAAGGCCGGGAACGACACGTCGATGCCTCCGGCCACGAGCACCAGCAGGACCCCGATTGCCATGATCCCGGTGACCGAAGCGCTGCGCAGCAGGCCGAACAGGTTGCCCCAGCCCCAAAATGCCGGATTGGCGGTGCCGATCAGCAGCGCCGCCACGACCAGCACGGCCGCCACCGCAGCCTCCGGCGTACGCAGGGTCCTCATGCGAGCACCCGCAAGCGGTCGGTGATTGCCGCGTCGGTCAGCGCCTCCCCCTCCAGCGTGCCCGCAAGCCGCCCCCGGTGCACCAGCAGCACCCGCGTGCAGTTCTCCGCCAGTTCCGGCCCGTCGTCCGACACCATCAGCACCGCGAGGCCCTTGTCCCGCGCCAATGCGCGGATGACGGCGTGGATGCCGGCCTTGCTGCCGACGTCCACGCCGACGGTGGGGCCGTTCAGCACCAGCACCCGGGCGGCCGTCAGCAGCCACCGCCCGATCACCACGCGCTGCTGGTTGCCGCCCGAAAGCTCCGACACCGCACGGTCGCCCGACGGCGTCGCGATCGCCATGTCCTGGATCGCGCCCGCCGCCGCGCGCCGTCCGGCGGCGCCGTCCATCCAGCCGATCCGTCCGCCCAGCCGATCCAGCGAGGCGGCCAGCAGGTTCTCGTCGATGGTCCGCGCGGGAAACAGCCCCTCGGTGAGCCGGTCCTCGGGCACGTAGGCGATCCCGGCTGCGACCGCGTCGGCCACGCTGCGCAGCTCCACACGGCGCCCGTCCAGCAGGACCTGCCCCGAATAGCCCGGCCGCATGCCGAACAGCGCCAAAGCGAGCTCGGTCCGCCCGGAGCCGAGCAGCCCGGCGACGCCCACAACCTCGCCCGGCATCAGGCTGAACGACACGTCCGCGACCTCGCCGGGAACGCTGAGGCCGCGCACTTCGAGCCGCGGCACGGTGCCGGGGGCTGACGGCGTCCAGTCATGCCGAATTTGGCCCGGATCATGCCCGGTCATGGCATGGGTGATGCGGGCCTCGTCGAACTCCGGCATCGGCCCCTCGGCGACGACGCGGCCGTTGCGCAGCACCGTCAGGCTGTCCGCGACCGCCAGCATCTCGCGCATCTTGTGGCTGACGAACAGGACGGAGATGCCGCGCGCCTTCATGCCGGCCACCAGTTGGAACAGCCGCGTGACCTCCTGATGCGTCAGCGCCGTCGTCGGCTCGTCCATCACCAACAGCCGCACGTCGGCCAGCAGGGCGCGGGCGATCGCGACCAACTGGCGGCCCGCCACCGGCAGGCTGCCCACCTCCGCTTCGGGGTCGAGCACGACGCCCAGGCTTGCCGACGCTTCCGCGACCGCACGCCGCGCCCGGCGGCCGTCCACCATCCATCGCCGGCCGCGCAGATCCTGGCCGATCGCCAGGTTCTGCGCGACGGTAAGGTTCGGGAATAGGGAAAAGTCCTGGTAGATGACCTGCACCCCGGCCGCGATCGCCTCCCGCGGCGTCATGGCGGACCGCGCCGCGCCTCCCAGCACGACCTCCCCCTCATCGGCCCGGTGCACCCCGCTCAGCACCTTGATGACGGTGCTTTTGCCGGACCCGTTCTCGCCCGCAAGGCACCGAACCTCGCCGGGGGCGATCCGGAACGAGACCTGGTCGAGCGCGCGGATGCCGCCGAACCGCTTCGAGACGCCGCGCAGCTCCAGGACGGGCGAGGGACCCGGAACTATGTCAGAAATTGTATTGGGCCATGTTCTCCTTGGTGACGCCCACCCAGCCCGCGCCATACAGCAGGCCAGGCCGCGCCGCATCGGGCGCGAGCAGCTTCTCGTATCCTGGCAGCCCAAGGTCGAGCCCCGCCTTGATCTCCGCCCGATGGCCGCGCAGGTGCATGGCGGCCAGCACCGACATCGCGTAGCCCGCTGCGGCCGGGTCCCAGAACTGGATATACTGGATGTCCCCGTCGCGCAGGTATTGCCCGGCCACCGACACCAGCCCGGTGCCGCTGAACTGCAGCTTGCCCTTCGCGCCCCGCTCGGCGATTAGCCGGCCGGCCCCGGCGCTGGCGGGCATCGGCGCGCCGATGATGCCGCGCAGGTCCGGATGCGCGGTCAGCACCTCCTTCAGCTTGTTATAGGCGACCTCGGCGTCGTCATAGCTCTCGACCCGGCGCTCCGCTTCCTGCATCTGCGGGAAGTGCTCCTTCTGATAGGCCACCGCGCCGTCGATCCACTCGTTGTGCGATTGGCTGGTCAGGCTGCCGACGGTGGCGACATACTTGCCCTGGCCGCCGGTGAGCTTGCCCAGCTCCTCCATCAGCTTCGCGCCATAGGCCCGGTTGTCGAACGCCTCAATCACGTAGTCGGCGTTCACCAGGTTGCTGGCCTCGTGCGCCACAACCACGATCTTGCGGTCCCGCGCCTTCTTCAGCACCGGCTCGACCGCCTCGACCGAGAACGGCACGATGCAGATCGCGTCGACGCCCTGGCCGATCAGGTTCTCCACCAGCTGCACCTGGGCGGCGGCGTCGGCCTGGCTCGGCCCGACCATCCAGGCGTCGTGCCCGGTGTCGCGGCCGAACTGCTCCACCCCCGCGCGCATGCGGTCGAACCAGGCGATCCCGTCCACCTTCACGACCGTCGCGATCTGCCACTTCTTGCCGGCGGCCTGCGCGCGGATGTCGCGGGACACCTTGCCCGCCTCCACCGGCCCGGATGGCTGCGCGCGGGCGGCGCCGATCAGCGGCAGCAGCGCGGCGGCGCCGGCGAAACCTCGTCGGGTGAGCATGGTGTTCGTTCCTTCCCAGCCTGGCGCCGGCTGGTTCAGCCCGCCGGCATCTCGCCATCCTAGCCAAATAGGCCCGTGGCTTGAAGGGGAAAGCACGTCGCGAAACAGCCCGCCTGACATCCGGCCCAACCATTGTTGCAGCAAGCTCGCAGCGCTGGTCTAATTCCCCGGCGGCCGCTCGATCGGCCCTGGGGGGAGCCCGATGACAGCGTCCGCGCGCCGGTCCACGCCGGCACCATGACCCCGGCACCATGACCCCGGCACCATGACCTACGTCTTCCACTTCGGCGACATCTGGGACGCCCGACAGGAGCTGCTGGACGGCGCGCTGTTCACCCTGACCCTTTCGGCCGTCTCGATGGCGCTCAGCCTGCTGATCGCGATATTCGGCGCGCTCGGCCGGACCTCGGGGCCGCGCTGGCTGCGCGCCGTCATCGCCGGGTATGTCGAGGCGATCCGCAACACGCCGTTCCTGGTGCAGCTCTTCCTCATCTTCTTCGGGCTGCCCGCGGTCGGCGTGCGGCTGGACGCCAACCAGGGCGCGCTGATCGCGATGGTGCTGAACGGCAGCGCCTACACGATCGAGATCGTCCGCGCCGGCATCGAGAGCATCGGCCACGGGCAGATCGAGGCCGGCGCGGCGCTCGGGCTGCATCGGCTGCGCGTGTTCCGGCTGATCGTGCTGCCCCAGGCGCTGCGGGCCGTGGTGCCGCCGCTCGGCAGCCAGTTCATCCTGCTGATGCTCAACTCCTCGATCGTGTCGGTCATCTCGGCCGACGACCTGACGGCGGCCGCGCAGGACGTGCAGAGCCGCACCTTCCGCAGCTTCGAAGCGTTCATCGTCGTGACGCTGATCTACCTCGTGCTGTCGCTGCTGTTCAGCGGCGCGTTCGCGGCGCTGGAACGGCTGGCCTTCGGACGCCGGGCGACGCGATGAGGACCCTTGGTTTCGGCGACCTGATGTTCGTGCTGCTGGCGCTGCGCTGGACGGTCGTGCTGGCCGCCGGCGCCTTCGTGTTCGGCGGCGCGATCGGACTGGCGGTGGCGCTCGCCCGGGTGTCCGGCAGCCGGGCGCTGCGCTGGCTGTCGATCGGCTATATCCGGGTGCTGCAGGGCACGCCGCTGCTGCTGCAGCTATTTCTGGTGTTCTTCGGCGCCGACATGCTGGGTTTCGGCCTCGGCCCCTACGTGTCCGCCATCCTGGGCCTCAGCCTGAACGCCGGCGCCTTCCTGGGCGAGATTTGGCGCGGGGCGCTGCAGGCGGTGCCGCTGGGGCAGCAGGAGGCCGCCCGTGCGCTCGGCCTGCACTATGTGCCCCGCATGCTCCGGGTCGTGATGCCGCAGGCCCTGCGCATGGCGACCGCGCCTACGGTCGGCTTCTTGGTTAACCTCGTTAAAAGCACGTCGCTGGCCGCGGTTATCGGCTTTGTCGAGCTGACCCGCGCCGGGCAGATGGTGAACAACGCGACGTTTCGGCCCTTCACCATTTTCGGCACTGTTGCCGTGCTCTATTTCCTGCTTTGCTGGCCGCTGACGGTGGCCAGCCGCCGGCTCGAACGCCGGCTTGGCACCGCCTACCAACGATAAGAAACAGTCGGGAGAACTTCGCCTTGAAATTCTGGAAGCTGCTTGCCGGTGCTGCCCTGGCGTTCGTGTGGTCGCTCGGCGCCGCGCCCGCGCGTGCGCAGACGGTGGACGAGATCGTCAGCCGCGGCACGATCAACATCGGCGTGCTGGTGGACCTGCCGCCCTACGGCCTGCTGAACGACAAGCAGGAGCCGGACGGCTACGACATCGAGGTGGCGAAGCTGCTCGGCAAATACATGGGCGTGAAGGTGAACCTGGTGCAGCTCACCAGTCCCAACCGCATCCCTTTCCTATTGACCAATAAGGTCGACCTGATTGTCGCCACCTTCGGCATCACGCCGGAGCGGGCCAAGCAGGTGCTGTTCTCCATTCCCTACAGCGCGATCGAGAACGTGGTGTTCGCGCAGAAGGACAAGCAGATCGCCTCGCTCGACGACCTGAAGGGACTGCGCGTCGGCGTGCCGCGCGGGACCGTGCAGGACGTGCTGCTGACCCAGCGCTATGGCAGCACGGTCAAGATGATGCGGTTCGACGACGACCCGAGCACGTATCAGTCGCTGATTGCCGGCCAGGTCGACGCCATCGCGGAGACCGGCATGACCGGCGACCAGATCTACGCCGCCAATCCGGGCGCCAACGTAGAAAGAAAAGTGATCCTGCTGCGCCAGCCGAACGGGATCACCATGCGGGCAAACCAGTGGAACCTGCATCAGTGGGTGAACACTTTTGTTTACTTTACCAAAAACGATGGCGAGCTGGATGCGCTATACCAGAAGTGGTTCCATCAACCGCTGCCGAGCCTGCCGACCTTCTGACCCGTCGGATGTTGCTCGAGCTCAAAGCGGCTTGAGGCCGCGCTCGATCGACGCGCGCCGGGCTTCGAGGAACGGCGGCAGCGACAGGCTCTGGCCCAGGGTTTCCAGCGGCTCGTCGGTCGCGAAGCCCGGGCCTTCCGTCGCGATCTCGAACAGCACGCCGCCGGGCTCGCGCGCATACAGGCTGCGGAAGTAGAACCGGTCGACCGGCCCGCTCGACGGGATGCCGAGGCGCCGATAGCGGTCGACCCAGTAGTCGTATTCCTCGTCGCGCACGCGGAACGCCACGTGATGCACGCCGCCCGCGCCGGGCTGCGCCGCCCGCAGCTTCGGCTCGACGCGGACGTGCAGCTCGGCGCCGGCGCCCCCGTTTTCCCCGGCATCCCCCATCGCGTAAACCTGCACGGTGACGTCCTGGGCGTCGGGTGCGGCATACTCACGCATCCGCCGCATGGCGAGCACTTCGGTGAGGAAACGGTCGGACGGCGTGAGCTCCGGCACGCTCATGGTGATCGGGCCGAGGCCGCTGATCTGGTGCGCCGCCGGCACCGGGCTGCCCGACCAGGGGTGCGCCGGGCCGCTGCTTCCGTCATCGACCAGCGCGAGCCGCTGCCCTTCCGGGTCCTCGAAGGCGAGCTCCTGCCGGCCGTCCGCCTCCTGCACCCGGCCGCGCGCGACGCCCAGCGCTTCAAGCCGTTCGGACCAGTAGGCCAGCGCCGCGGCGCCGGAGACCCGCAGCCCGGTCTGTACGACGGAGTGCGTGCCGCGCCGCTCGCGGCCGGTCGGAAAATCGAAAAAGGTGATGTCGGTGCCGGGGCTGGCCACGCCATCGGCGTAGAACAGATGATAGGCGCTCACGTCGTCCTGGTTGACGGTCTTCTTGACGAGCCGCATCCCGAGCACGCGGGTATAGAAATCGTGGTTGCCCCGGGCGTCTGCGGAGACCGCGGTCAGGTGGTGGAAACCATGCAACTGCATTGGGTGCCTCTCTTTCTCGACTGCGCAGCACGAGGCGTGAACCCTAGTCAGCCGAGAACCCGCCGTCGACCTCCAAGCAAATTCCGCTTTGACCCTGCGGGACGGCGTTCGGTTCCAGGACGGAGCGGCGATGGACGCGGAAGCCGTGCGCGCAAACCTCGACCGCTATCGCGCCGCGCCGGAAAGCGTGCGCAAGGCCGAGCTGAAATCGATTGAGAGCGTCGAGGTCGTCGACCCGCGCACGATCCGGCTGCGCCTTGCCCGTCCCGACGCGCCGCTGCTTGCGGTGCTGGCGGACCGGGCCGGCATGATGCTGTCACCGGGCAGTCTCGCCGACGGCGCGCGGCCGGAGTTGCCGGTCTGCGCCGGCCCATTCCGCGTCGTGCGCCGCGTCGCGCAGGATCGCATCGAGCTGGAGCGTTTCGCCGGATACTGGAACGCGTCCGCCATCCACTTCGACCAAGTCGTATTCCGCCCGATCGGGGACAGCAGCATACGGCTGCTCAACCTGCGCGCCGGCCAGCTCGACGTCCTGGAGGAACTCGCACCCACCGACGTCGAGGCGGTGCAGTCCGTCCCCAGCTTGCGCCTGCAGCGCGCGACGTCGCTTGGCTACGAGACGATCTCCCTCAACATCGGCCATCCGCCCGGCAACACCTCGGCGCTGGCGCATGACCCGCGGGTGCGCGAAGTGTTGGAGCGGGCAATCGACCGGGAGGCGCTCAACGCAGTCGTGATGAACGGGCAGTATGTCCCGGCCAACCAGGCGCAGGCGCCGGACACCCCATATCGGAACCCGGACCGCCCGGTTCCGCCGCGAAACGTCGCGGCGGCGAAGGCCCTGCTGCGGCAGGCCGGGCTGGACCGTGTGCCCTTCACCCTCAACGTGACCAACACACCGCGTGAGCTCCAGCTGGCCGAGGTAATTCAGTCCATGGTCGCGGAGGCCGGCTTCGACATGACCATCCGCGCGCACGAGGTGAACGCCCATATCCAGACGATGAACGCGGGCGACTACCAGGCGTCCGTCGTGGTCTGGAGCGGCCGGGCCGATCCCGACGCCAACGTGTCGCTGTTCCTGGCGTGCGACGGCTTTCAGCTCGACTTTCCGCATTTTCGACGAGATTGAAGGCTCAACGTAGCACCCAGAAGATGTCCTCGTGCGCAATGAAGTCGAGAGCCTCGTCGATCGGCAGGACAGTGCGTCCG
>JAABUY010003738.1_pt1 | contig 16457 bp, 16 predicted proteins | sample 5560271 | NCBI WGS metagenome assembly JAABUY01 (sample SAMN10711886, study PRJNA513374) | rock metagenome | isolation source: Antarctica rocks | place: Antarctica: Victoria Land, University Valley
GCCTGTCGTGCTGGCACGCCGAAGTTTGTTAGCCGGAGCCGCAGGGGCGGCTGCCCTGGCAACGCCGTTCGCCGCACGCGCGCAGGGTGCGCCCCGCAATGCGACGTATGACGCTGGGCGGGAGCTGACGGCCGAGCGGGACGCCACCACCTACAACAACTACTACGAGTTCGGCACCGACAAGTCGATCTCGCGCGCCGCGCAGCGCCTGCCGGCCGCGCCATGGACGATCAAGTTCGATGGCCTGGTCAGCGCTCCGCGAACGATGGATCTGGACGACATCCTGAACCAGGTGCAGCTTGAGGAGCGGGTGTATCGGCACCGCTGCGTCGAGGGTTGGGCGATGACCGTGCCCTGGACCGGATTTCCGCTAAAGAGCCTTGTCGCCCTCGCCGGCCCGACCTCGGGGGCGCGCTATGTGGTGATGGAGACGCTGGCCGACCCCAAGACAATGCCCGGCCTGCGCATCAGCTCGTTCGAATGGCCCTATGTCGAGGGCGTGACGATGGCCGAGGCGAACAACGACCTTGCCTTTCTCGCAACCGGCCTTTATGGCAAATCCATCCCGAAGCAGAATGGTGCGCCGATCCGGCTCGTATTGCCCTGGAAGTACGGGTTCAAATCGGTCAAATCGATCGTCAAGATGACTTTCACCGACAAGAAGCCGATCACGTTCTGGGAGGGCATCCAGCCCCAGGAGTACGGTTTTTGGGCCAACGTGAACCCCGAAGTGCCGCATCCCCGCTGGAGCCAGGCGACCGAGCGCCTGCTTGGCAGCGACCAGCGCGTGCCGACGCGCATCTATAATGGCTATGGCGAGTTCGTCGCCGGGCTGTATGCTGGGATGCCGAACGAAAAGCTGTTCATATGATCGCATCACGTGTCCTCGCCGCCCTCGCCGCGCTGTTCCTGGTCACAGCGGTGGCCATCGCGTCACTGACCCCGCTCGGCATGACCTTGGGGCAAGGCCTCATGCTGCTGGACGGCGGATGGCTCGCTTCGTTGCAAAAGCACAGCGCGTCGTGGATATGGACGGGGATCGAGCTGCCGTTTCTGTTGCGGCCACTCTGGCTCATCCCGGCAGGGGTGGGCCTGATCTGCGCCGGCGCCGCCGCAACGCTCAGCTTCGGCAAGCCGTCTCCGTCCCGCCGCAAGCGGAGCTGAGCAGCCGGCGTGCCAGGCCGATGACGCGGTGCGCCTCGTCCCATAAGCCAAAGCGGTCGAGATCGTCGAGCGGCGCGAACACGGCCTCGGTCACGTCGCTGCCGGCCGTCGGGTCGCCGCCTTGCCAAAGCCCGGCGAAGTCGAGGATCGTGTAGTGAAATTGGACCCTGCCCTCCGCGTCGCGGTGGATGCTGTCCACGTTGGCCGCCAGCGCCAGCGGACCCGTCGCTAGTCCGGTTTCCTCCAACAACTCCCGCCGGGCCGCATGTTCGGCTGTCTCGCCGAGTTCCTGTGTGCCCCCTGGCAGGCTCCAGCGTCCCATCGCCGGCGGCTTGCCACGGCGCACGAGCAACACCGCCTCCGGCGCGTGGTCGCTCGGCGGCTTGAGCAGGACAACGCCGATGCCAACCAGTGGGCGGCTGGGATACTCGCGGCCGGAATGCTCGCGCGTGGTCATGCACCCGAGTATGGCGGGGGCAACACCCTGTCAACACCAGGCTGCGACCTTGCGCCGAGCCGCAGCCCAGCGTATCCGTTGATCAATTTCAATAAAACGTTCTTGGAGGCAACTGTGTCGATCACCCGCCGGGCTACGCTGGGCTCGTTACTAGCCGCCCCTACGCTGTTCCGTGCGCCAAGCGCCCGCGCCGCTGCCCGCACGCTGAAGATCAGCCACCAGTTCCCCGGCGACACGGCGGAGCAGGGCGACTTCCGCGACCGCCTCGTGCGCCGCTTCGCCGCCGAGGTGCAGAAGCGCACCAATGGCGAGCTCGCATTCGAGATCTATCCTGGCTCGTCGCTGATGAAGACCGTGGCGCAGTTCTCGGCGCTGCGGCGCGGGGCGCTCGATATGACGCTCTATCCGCTGGCCTATGCCGGCGGCGAGGTGCCGGAGGTCAACATCGGCCTGATGCCCTGCCTGGTGACGAACTACGAGCAGGGCCTGGCGTGGAAGCGGCAGCCGATCGGGCAGGAGCTGGAGAGCGTGCTCGACAAGCGCGGCGTCAAGATCATCACCTGGCTGTGGCAGGCCGGCGGCGTCGCGTCGCGCAGCACGCCCGTGGTGCAGCCGGACGACGTGAAGGGCCTGAAGGTCCGCGGCGGGTCGCGGGAGATGGACCTGATGCTGAAGGCGGCTGGCGGGATCATCAGCTCGGTGCCGAGCAACGAGATCTATGCCGCCATGCAGACGGGTTCGCTGGACGCGGCGGTGACGTCGTCGACCAGCCTGATCTCGTTCCGGCTGGAGGAGATCAGCAAGGCCGTGACCACCGGGCGCACCGGCAGCTTCTGGTTCATGTTGGAGCCGCTGTTGATGTCCAAGCAGATTTTCGACAGCCTGCCGGCGCCGCAGCGGGCCATGTTGAGCGAGGTTGGCACGGAGCTGGAGGCGTTCGGACTCCAGGCGGCGAAGGCTGACGACGAGGACCTGGCGCGCGTGTTCGCCAAGGCGGGCATCAAGACGTATGACATGGACGCGGCGGCAATCCAGAAATGGAAGGCGTTGGCGCAAGATACGGCGTGGAAGGACTTCGCCGCCCGCAACGCGGCGTGCGCCGGGATGCTCAAGCTGGCCGAGGCCGTCGCTTGAGCAGCCACGGCATCGACGCTGCTTCCGGCGCGATCCCGGCGGCCGATGTCCCGCGCCGCGGGCTGCTGGGCGGGGTGCAGTTTTTGCTGGACGGACTGAACAACGTCATGGCGCTGCTGTCGGCGCTGGCGATTGCCACGGCCGGGGTGGTGCTGACGTGGGAGGTCGCGGGCCGCTACTTCCTCAGCATCCCGAGCGACTGGCAGGACGAGCTGAGCACTTTCCTGCTGATCGGCGCCACCTTCGCCTCCGCCGCCTGGATACAGGCCCGGCGCGGCCACGTCGCTATCGACGCCCTGGCCCACGTCCTGCCGCCCGGCGTCGACCACGCGCGCCGGGTGCTGGCGGATTTTCTGAGCTTCCTGTTCGTGGCGTTCTTCGCCTGGAAAAGCGTGACGCTGCTGCTGGAGGCGCTGGCGGACGGGCAGACGACGCCCTCCGCCTGGGGGCCGCCGCTGTGGATTCCCTATGGCTGCATGGCCGTCGGCATGGTCCTGCTGGCGCTGCAACTGCTTTTGCAAGTGTTGGGCAGCCGGCACCGCGACAGCCAGCCCGCGCACCTCGCGCCCGCCCGCGCCTAGGCCGGCGCCGTGTCCACCCTGCAGATCGGGCTGATGTACGGCGGCGCGACCCTTGTCGCCCTGTTCTCCGGCATGCCCATCGCCTTCGCCCTCGGCGGCGTCGCGACGCTGTTCATGGTCGCATTCATGCCAGCCGCGTCGCTCGATACCGTCGCGCAGAACGTTTACGAGGAGCTGGCCAGCATCACGTTGCTGACCATCCCGCTATTCATCCTGAAGGGCGCCGCAATCGGCAAGTCGCGCGCCGGCAAGGACCTGTATGACGCGCTGCACACCTGGCTGCACCGGGTGCCCGGCGGCCTCGGCGTAGCGGTCGTGCTCGCCTGCGGGCTGTTCGCCGCCATGGCCGGCAGCAGCCCGGCCACATGCAGCGCCATCGGCAGCTCCGGCATTCCCGAGATGCGCCGCCGCGGCTACTCGCCGGGTTTCGCCGCCGGGCTGGTGGCGGCGGGGGGCACGCTCGGTATCCTGCTGCCGCCCTCCATCGTGTTGATCCTGTATGCGGTCGCGGCGGAGCAATCGTTGGGGCGGCTGTTCTTGGCCGGCATCGGACCCGGCATCCTGTTGGTCGGGCTGTTCGCCACCTACGCGGTCCTGCACTGGAAACAGGAGTTTGGCCGCGCCGCCACCGCTGCCGCCGGCGGCGCGGCCCGCAGCGAAATCCTGCGCCAGGACACCTACACGCTGCGCGAGAAGCTGACATCCCTGCCGCGGGTGCTGCCGTTCCTGATCCTGCTGACCGGGGTCATGGTGGCGCTGTATGGCGGCATCGCGACGCCCAGCGAGACGGCGGGCCTCGGCGCGGTGCTGGCGCTGCTGCTGATCGCATTGGTCTACAGCGCCTACCGGTTCGCCGACCTGAAGCCGATCTTCATCGGGACGCTGGGCGAGAGCGGCATGCTGCTCATGATCATCGGCATGAGCCTGCTCTACAGCTACGTCATGAGCTACCTCCACATCAGCCAGGCCGCGGCGGGCTGGATCGTGGGGCTGCACCTATCGAAGTGGTTGCTGCTGCTCGCGATCCTGCTGCTCGTGGTGGGGCTGGGCTTCTTCTTGCCGCCGGTGTCGATCATCCTCATGACCGCGCCGATCATCCTGCCGCCGCTGCGCGAGGCCGGCTTCGACCTGGTCTGGTTCGGCGTGGTGATGGCCGTGGTCATGGAGATGGGGCTGATCCATCCGCCGGTGGGCCTCAACATCTTCGTCATCAACCGGATCGCGCCCGACATCGGCTTGGGGCCGATCATCTGGGGCACCTTGCCATTCGTGGCGATCATGGCCGTCGCGGTGGTGATCCTGTCGATGGCGCCGGGCATTGCCATGTGGCTGCCGGACCTGGTGTATTCGAAGTAGCGCCCCACCTGCGCATGGCCCCCTGCGCACGCGGCGAAGTTACGGCGCAACCCGCTTGCGCACGCGGCCTGCTCCGGTGATTGTGCCGCCATGGACACTCATGCTTTCGACGTGGTCGTCATCGGCGCTGGGATCGCCGGCGCAACGGTTGCGGCGCACCTTTCGGCCGACCGGCGCGTCGCTCTGGTCGAGGCCGAGGAGGCCGCCGGCTACCACAGCACCGGGCGGTCCGCGGCAATCTGGATACTGAACTATGGCCCGCCCGACGTGCGGGTGCTGACCGGGCTGTCGCGCGGGTTCTTCCAAGACCCGCCGGCCGGCTTTGCCGAGTCGCCCATCTTGGCGCAGCGACCCATCGTGTTCCTGGCGCCGCCGGAGCAGCGCGATCACCTGGGCCAAATGCTGGCCGTGGGGAGCGGCCTGCGGGAGGCGTCGCTCGACGAGGTGGCACGCCTCGTTCCAGCGTTGCGGCCCGGCTACGCCGTCCAGGCCGCCATCGAGGACGATGCGTTCGACATGGACGTGGCGGCGCTGCACCAAGGGTTCCTGCGCCTGTTGCGCACGCGGGACGGCGCGCTGGCGCTGCGGAGCCGAACCGGCCAGATCGCGCGTCGGGCCGGGCTGTGGCACGTGCAAGCAAGTGGAGGCGACGCCTTCACCGCGCCCGTCGTGGTCAACGCGGCCGGGGCATGGGGCGACGAGGTGGCGCGGCAGGCCGGGGTCGCGCCGCTCGGCCTGACGCCCAAGCGCCGCACCGGCGTCGTCATCGACCCGGCGCCCTGGCAGGTGGGCCGGTGGCCCATGGTGCAGGATGTCGACCACACCTGGTACATCCGTCCCGAGGCCCGCACCAAGCTGATGGTCAGCCCGGCCGACGAGACCGACATGCACGCGCACGACGTGGCACCCGACGAGCTGGACGTGGCCATCGCCATCGACCGCATGCAGCAGGCGCTGGACATCGAGGTCCGCCGCGTCGAGCACAGTTGGGCGGGCCTGCGCACCTTCACGCCCGACCGCAGCCTGGCCTTCGGATGGGGTGCGGAGGACGGCTTCTTCTGGTGCGTCGGCCAGGGCGGCTACGGCATCCAGACCTCCCCGGCGGCGGGGAGGTTGGTGGCGGACGTGATTGCCGGGCGCGACCCAGGGCCGGCCGGAGCCATCCTGCCGGCGATCGACCCACGCCGCTTCGCCGCGGTTGCGGCGTAGCGCGGTGCCGCCGCTGATCGGCCTGGTCCATCGCACGTCCTACCGCTACGACCGGCCGGTCAGGCTCGGTCCGCAGAGCATCCGGCTGCGCCCGATGCCGCACGCCCGCACGCCAATCCCGTTCTACGCGCTGCGCATCGACCCGGAGCCGGCCTCGCTGCACTGGCAGCAGGACCCGCACGGCAACACCCTGGCGCGGGCGGTGCTGCCGGGGCCGATTGAGGCGATGGATGTGGTGGTCGACCTGGTTGTGGACCTTGCTCCGCAGGACCCGTTCAACTTCCTGCTCGACCCCGGCGCCGAGTCCTGGCCGTTCCGCTACGAACCGCTCATGGCCGACGACCTCGGCCCGTTCCGCCGCGCCGACCACGCCGGGCCGCTGCTGCAAGGCTTGCGGGACGAGACGCCGCCGTCGGGCACGCCGACCGTCGGCCTGATCCTTGATCTGACCCATCGGGTGCGGAACCGCGTCGCCTATATCGTCCGCATGGAGCCTGGCGTCTGGAACCCCGACCGCACCTTGGCCGAGGCGCGCGGCTCGTGCCGCGACTCCGCTTGGCTGTTGATCCAGTTGCTGCGGCTGCACGGAGTCGCCGCCCGGTTCGTGTCCGGCTACCTGATCCAACTGCCGGACGACGGCACGCCCGATGTCGCGGACCTGCACGCCTGGGCCGAAGCCTTCCTGCCCGGCGCCGGCTGGATCGGGCTTGACGCCACCTCCGGCCTGTTGACCGCGGAGGGCCACATCCCGCTCGCCGCCAGCCCGCACCCGATCGCCGCCGCCCCCATCACCGGCACGGTGGAGCCGAGCGGCGTGGTGCTCGAAACCGACATGCAGTTGCGGCACGTGGCGCCGCGCGCCGCTGCGTGAGGGCGACGCCTGTGACGGCTGCTTCACCCGCGACCACGCCGGCTGCGCTCGACGAGATGGTGAACGGCCGCGGCGGGGTGCGCCCGCAGTGGCGGGGCATACTGGGCGTGCTCGCCGGGTTCGATCCGGGCCAGCTCGCCGACCGCGCGCACCGGCTGGACCGCGCCGCCGGAGAGGACGGGCCGTCAGCCTGGCGCTGCGACCCGGTGCCGCTGCCGATCCCGGCCGACGAGTTCGCCGACTTGGAAACCGGGTTGTGCCAGCGCGCCGCCCTGCTTGAAGCCGTCCTGGCGGACATCTATGGCCCGCAAACATTGCTGTCCAGCGGCGCGCTGCCCTCGGCGCTGGTGCACGCCAACCCCGGCTTCCTGCGCGCCTGCCGCACTACGCCGTCGGCACCGCATCGTTTCCTACAGTCCTATGCCGCCGACCTGGTACGCAGCCCGGACGGGCAGTGGCGCGTGCTCGCCGACCGGACCGGAGGGGCGCTCGGCATCGGCTATGCCCGCGAAAGCCGCCGCCTGCTCGCCCGCGTGCTGCCGGAGCTGTTCCGGCCCACCCAGGTCCGCCAACTCCGCCCGTTCTTCGAGGCGTGGCAGGACGCGCTGGCCCGCGCCGCGGCGCCGGGCGACGGGCGCATGCCTTTCGTGGCGATGCTGACCCCAGGCGTCGACGACCCGCATTGGCCCGAGCACCTCGCGCTGTCGCGTGACCTGGGCTGCGCTTTGGTGCAGGCGCGCGACCTCACGGTGCGGTCCGGCACCGTGTTCCTGAAAACGCTGCGTGGCCTGCAACAGGTCGATGTCCTGCTCCGCCGCGTGCCCGGCGGGACGCTTGACCGGCTGGAGCTTTCGTCCAGCCCCGGCGCGGGCGTCACCGGGCTGCTGGACGCCGCCCGGAGCGGCGCGGTGCAGATCCTCAACCATCCCGGTGCCGCGGCGGTCGAGGCGCCGGCGTTCGCGGCGTTCCTGCCGGCGCTGTGCCGCAGGCTGCTGGGCGAAACGCTGTCGCTCGCGACCATCCCCACGCTATGGCTGGCCGACGCGGGCGCACGCGGCACGGTGTCGCACGACCTCAAGCGCTGGAGCGTGCGGCCAGCGCTCGACCCCCTGGCTCCGGCAGTGCCGTTGGCCGGCTTGTCGCCCGGCGCGCGGATGGCGCTGGAGCGGGCCATCGCCGTACGGCCCTGGGACTTCACCGCGTCGACCCCGGTGCCGCCGTCGCTGGCGCCGTGCAACGGGCTGGACGGCCTCTCGCCGCGCCCCGTCGTGCTGCGCCTGTTCCTGATGCACGACGGCGCGGACTGGCGCATGATGCAGGGCGGCCTCGCCCGCGTGCTGGCCCCTGGCGAGCAGGTGACGGAGGCGCTGCCGCCCGGCGCGTTGCTCAAGGACGTGTGGGTGCTGCGCCAGGACAACCAGGACATCCAGGGACCCGAGCCCGCGCGCCAGCCGGCCTTGGCGGTCCAGCGCAGCATCGGCGACGTGCCGAGCCGCGTGGCGGACGACTTCTTCTGGCTGGGCCGCTATGTCGAACGCTTGGAGGCGCAGGCGCGGCTGGGCCGGGCCGGGCTGCTGCGCCGGACCCGCGGAGCGCCGCTGCCGCGCGAACTGGCGGAGATCAAGGTTCTGGCCGCCTGCCTCGTGGGCACCGGGCTGACGGCGGGCGAGGGGCAGGGCGACTTGGACGACACGATCCGGGACGGCCTGCAACCCCAGGGCCTGTTGACGCAAGAGCTGGACAGCGTGGCCCAGCTCACCGAGGCGCTGCGCGACCGCCTGACCATTGAGACGCACGCGGCCTTTGTCCACGCCCTGCGCGCCGCGCGGCAGGACGTGCAGGACGCCGCCCAGTCTGGCCTGGACGGGCTGGTGTACGCCATGGCCGGCCTGCAACGGCTGTCGACGACCGTGGCCGGCGTCGCGGCCGAGGGCATGGTGCGGGGCGGCGGCTGGCTGTTCCTGGACCTCGGCCGCCGGATCGAGCGGGCGCAGCAGACGGCCGCGACGCTCGCCACGGTGCTGGACCAGCGGCCCGACCGGATCGACAGCGCGCTCAGCATGGTGCTGGAGCTGTGCGACAGCGCGATCACCTACCGGGGCCGCTACATGTCGGTGCTGCAGCCCGCGCCGGTGCTGGACTTGGTGCTGTCCGACACCAGCAACCCGCGGGCGCTCGCCTACCAGTATGCGCAGGCGGCGCGGCTGCTGGAGCAGGCGGACCCGTCGGAAAACGACCTGGCGCGCGGCGCCGGGGACTTGCTGCGGCGGGCTGACGCCTTGGTCGGGCGCGTCACGCAATGGGGCGCCCCCGCCGCTGCGGCTGCGTCCCTGCCGCCGCTGCTGCGTTCGGTTGCGTTCGACACCACCGTGCTGTCGGACCGCATCACCCGGCGCTTCTTCGCACTGCTTCCGGCCCTGCAATCCGTCGGCCTGGAGGTCGCATGATCCTCCGGGTGCGGCACGAGACGGCCTACGCCTACGCCGACCGGGTGGAGCTTGCGGCGCACCTGGTGCACCTGCGCCCGCGCGACCTGCCGTGGCAGCGGGTGCGCTCCTTCGCCATGCGCACCGACCCGGCGCCGTCGCGGATGACGGAGGGCACGGACCACTTCGGCAATCCTGTCGCCTGGCTGTTCCTGGGCAGCGGGCACAACGGCTTGCAGGTCTCGACGGAGGCCGAGGTCGAGGTCCTGCGCCGGGCTGTGCCGAACGCCGATAGCACGCTGGCTTGGGAGCATGTGGCCGAACTGGCGCGGCGGCCGGCTGCGGCGACCGACGCGGCCGAGTTCACCTTTGGCAGCCAGATGGCCCCGGTAAGCGACGACGTCCGTGCCTGGGCCGCGCCCAGCTTCATGCCGGGGCGGCCGGTGCTGGCGGGCTTGCTCGACCTCACGTCCCGCATCGCCCGCGATTTCCGGTTCCGCCCCGGCGTCACAACCATATCGACGCCGATCGCCAGGGTGCTGGAGATGCGGGCTGGGGTGTGCCAGGATTTTGCGCACTTGATGATCGGCGGGCTGCGCGCGGCGGGGCTGCCGGCGCGCTATGTGTCAGGCTATGTGCGGACGCGGCCGGCGCCGGGCCAGGTCAAGAGGCGCGGCGCGGATGTTTCCCATGCTTGGGTCGGCTGTTGGCTAGGTCCCGACCATGGCTGGATCGACCTCGATCCGACGAACGACTTGGTGGTTGGCGACGAGCATGTGGTGCTCGGGTGGGGACGGGATTTTGCGGATGTAAGTCCGCTGCATGGCCTGTTGCTAGGAGGCGGCAAGCACACGCTTTCGGTTGGGGTCGATTTGGAGCCGGTTGAGGAAGCCGACGAGGCGTCCTCATCGACACCTTTGCAATTCGGCCCCGGCGCGGCACTCCAGGCCACGTAGGCGGAGGCTCAAGCGTGGGTTGATGCTGGTGGCCGCGTTAGTTGGCCGCTTTCGACCCGGTTGCGTACGTATGCCTGCCTATGCCATCCAGTTCTGCACGCTCAGGCCGCGGATGCGTTGGAACTCGCCGACGTTCGCTGTCACCACGGTGGCGCCAAGCGTGTGGGCATGGGCGGCAATCAGCAGGTCGTTTGATCCGATAGGCCGGCCGGCGGCTTCCAGCTCGGCCCGGATGCCTCCGTACTCGCGATCAGCCGGCACATCGAACGGCAGCACCGGCACCGCCGATAAAAACTCCTCTACCCGACGCAGGAGCTGCGCCGAACCTTCCTTGGCGCAGCCGTAGCGCAGCTCCGTCGCCACGATGACGCTGACGCAGACGGCGTCTCCTGCTTCCCTGGCGCGTTGCGCGGCAAGCCCAGTGGGATTGCGGATCAGCTCGCTGACGATGTTCGTGTCCAGCATGTACCGCACGGTCAGAAAATGTCTTCCGGCGTCAATGGCGGGTCATCGATTTCTGGGAATTCCTCATTCAAAGACTTCCAGCTATCCAGGAGCGCTGCCAGCCCCTTCTTGCGCACCGGCTCGATGATGAGCCGGTCGCCGTCACGGCTGATGATGGCCTCGCTGCCCGGCAACTCGAACTCTACCGGAATGCGGATGGCTTGGTTGCGGTTGTTGCGGAACAGCCGTACTTGGCGTGGTGCAGGATCGGACTGGGGCACGGCCTCGGCCTCTAGAGTATATGCCAAAAACATATGCCGCTCTGGATGCTTGTTCAAGAGTTCCTTGCATTGGGTTAAAGGCGTCCGCGGCCAGCCGAACTAGACCGCTCAGATCGACCCGAAGCCGACCTCGCCCTTGATCCTGGACTGCCAGCCTTTCTTGCCCGCATGATCTGGCCGCATTGCGCTGGGACCCGCGACCATTTCCTGCCCAACCACCAAACGCTCCGAAGCTGGCCGACCGGGCGCCCTGGCTGTTGCAGCGGCTCCGGCCCTCGCAATCGGCTCCATCCTTTCGTTCCAGGTTGGCACGGCGCTGTCGGTTCCGCTGCTGCTGGCGGTGGGGCCGTCCAGCACGACCTGGCTGCGCCTGGTTGGGGCATCGGCGGTCCTGTGGGCGTTCGCAAGGCCCAACCTTGCTGCCCATGCCGGCCGCACGCTCGCCGCTGCCGGCCTCCTTGGTGTGGCGACCTGCGGGATGGCGGTCTTCTATGCGGAGGCAATCGCCCGCATCCCTCTCGGCATGGCCACTGCCATTCAGTTCATCGCCCCCCTCGCCCTGGCCGTCGCGGCGTCCCGCGGGTTGCTCGACATCACCTGGGCCACCTTGGCTGGGGTGGGTGTCGCCCTGCTCACGCTGACCGCCGCCGGCTGGTCCGCCGACACGTTCGGCATCGCCTGCGCCTTCGCTTCGGCGGCGTGCTGGGCGGCGTACATCGTGCTGACGAAGCGGGTTGGCCAAGCCTTTCAAGGGCTGCAAGGGCTGACCGTTTCGTTGACAGTGGCGGCCCTGGCTGCAACGCCCTTCGGGATCGGCCAACTGCGGGGCGGCGCGCGTGCCTGGGAGGTGGCGGCGTCCCTCGCGCTGGGCACCATCATCCCCGTGCTGCCGTACGGGCTTGACCTGCTGGCGATGCGGCGGATGAGCACCCGTGCGTTCGGCGTCCTTGTAAGCGCCGACCCGGCGATTTCCAGCCTTGTGGGACTGCTGGTGCTTCACCAATCCCTTGGCGGACAGAGGGCCGCAGGCATTGCGTGCGTGGTGTCCGCAAGCCTTGGCGCAACGCTGGGCCGCCGCTCCTCACCATAGGTCCGCTGTCCAACTAAAAACGGTCATGCGATAGGGCCACTGGTATGAACTTCAAAGCGTGTGGCTGTGCAATTTCGTCGCAAGTACCCCTAAACAACGCAGGCAATGTACCCGCCCGATGGCTAGCCAGGCGGCGAAAGGCCCAGCTTGGCGCCGGTCGCCTTGATGGCGGCCCAGGTCTCGACTTGCAGCGGCACGCCGTCGCGGAGCCGCGCCGTGCGGGTGCGGCTCTCGGCGTCGCCGGGCACCAGGACCTCACCGCCGGGCGCGGCAGGGCGCGAGGCCCGCACGTACTCGGCAAAGTTCCGTGCCGTCTCGGCAAAGCCGGCAGCGCCGAAGTGCTGCGGGTCGAGGTAGATGGACAGCATGCCGTTCACGATGCCGCCCCGCTTCGCCCCAGGGATCGGCCCCGCGGTCGGGCTGCCGGCGAAACAGCCCGCCAGGATTTCGCACATAAAGGCGATGCCGGAGCCTTTATGGTCGCCGAACGCCCGCAGCGCGCCCTCGCCGTTGCCGGGATCGCGGACAGCCGTGTTCTCAATCGGGCCATAGAGCGTGCGCGGGTCGCTGGACAGCGCGCCGTCCGGGCCGATCAGCGCGCCCTGCGGGACCGGCTTGCCGCCGTTGCTGGCGACGAGGATCTTGCCCTCAGCCACGACGCTGGTGGCGAAGTCGAGCAGCAACGGCGGTCCGTCCGGCTGCGGCACCCCGACGCAGAACGGGTTGGTGCCGAACCGCCGGTCCACGCCGCCGAAGGGCGCGACAATCTCCCCCAACCCCACATTCACAAAGTGGATCGAGACCAGCCCGGCCTCCGCCGCGCGCTCCGCCCAGCCGCCGATGCGGCCGATATGGCCGGAGTTGCGCAGCGTCACCACGGCCAGCCCCGCCGCCTGGGCCTTGCCGATCCCCAAGTCCACCGCGAGCGGCCCGATGGTCTGGCCGAACCCCAGGTTGCCGTCGACCACCGCATGGGTGGCGCTCTCGGCGACAACCGTCAGCGCCTGGCCGGCCCGGACCCGGCCCGCCTGCAGCCACTCCACGTAGCGCGGCACGCGGATGACCCCATGGCTGTCATGGCCCGTGAGGTTTGCGCCAATAAGATGCTGGGCGATCCGTCCCGCCTCGTCCGCCCCGCACCCGGCGGCAACGAAAATCGCGGCGATAAAGCCTTGCAGCGTGTCGACGGCGACCGTCGCCGTTGGCAGCCCGTCTGCAAGCGGGGCGCCCATCAGCGCGGCATCGCAGCGATGGCGTGCGCGGTCGCGCGGTAGAACTGGTTGTCCGTCGGCGTGACCGTCATCTCCGCCATGCAGGTCCGCTGCGGCATCCGGGCGGCGAACACCGCGGCGGCGGCGATGTCCTCCGGCTGGATCATGACCGCGCGCTCCTCGGCGCTGGGCGGACGCGGCCGGGTGTCGAGGATGGGCGTCGCGACCTCGCCGGGGTTGATGCACACGCTGCGGATGCCGTGGATGCCCTCCTCCGCGTTGATCGTGGCGGACATGGCGCGGGCGGCGTGCTTCGACGCGGTGTAGCTCGGCCCCGAGACGGTGAAGATGCCGGTGCCCGCGACCGAGGCGACATGGACCAGCAGCCCGCCCCCCTGCGCCCGCATGCCCGGCAGCACCGCGAGCGAGCACTGGAATGGCCCCTTGACGTTCACGTCAATGACGTCGCCGGCGTCCGCGGCCGACAGGTCCGCCCAATGGCGCTTGCGGGCGTTGGTTCCGGCGTTGTTGACCAGGATTTGCACGTCGCCCAGGGCCGCCACGACCTCCAGGTGCGCGCGGGTGACTTGGTGAGGGTCGGCGACGTCCGCGAGCGCCAGCATGGCGTGGCCGCCCGCCGCCTCGACCAGGCGGTGCGTTTCCGCCAACGTCTCGCGCGAGCGTCCGGTCAGCGCCAGGCGGCACCCGGCCTCTGCGAACGCCAACGCCATCGCGCGGCCGATGCCGGTTCCGGCGCCGGTGATCCAGGCGACGCGGCCTGTCAGGTCCTGCATCAAAGCACGTCTCCGGATGGGGGTTCGATCAGGTGCACGGGGTTCGTGTCGGCTGCCAGGGTCGGCGGCGCATTAGGCACGGCTGGGGTTCGGGAGTCCACGCGGGGGTCCTCATGCCCAGGTTCGGCAGCTTGAACAACAGCTTCGCCTTCGCTGGGCAACGCAGCCACAGCACTCCACCGAAAGCAGCTTCAGCGCATCCGCGCCAACGCTGAGCGACGCAGGCGCCTCGGCCAGCGTGGCGGAGTCCCAGCACGTTGGGGCGGGACGAAAAACTTCGGGCATCAGGCCTTGCCGGGCAACGCAGCCAGCAACGCCGCAGCCTTGGCGGCAACAACAGCGGCCGTGTCGCCGGGCCGGTAAACCGCGGAGCCAATGCCGAACCCAGCCGCGCCGGCATCCCGCCACGCCGCCATCGTGCCAGCGTCCATGCCCCCGACCGGCAGCACCATCGTGCCCGGCGGCAGCACGGCGCGCAGCGCACGCAGCATGGCCGGGTTGCCGCCCTCCGCCGGAAACAGCTTCAGCGCATCCGCGCCAGCGTCGAGCAGGGCGAACGCCTCGGCCGGTGTGAAGAAGCCCGGCATGGCGACCATGCCGCGAGCCTTGGCCGCGCGCACCAAAGCGGGATCGGCGTGCGGCGTCACGATCAGCCGGCCGCCAGCCTCGGCCACCCGCTCCACGTCGCCGGGGCGCATCACGGTCCCAGCGCCGACCAGCACATCTGGGCCGAACCGCCGCGCCAGCCGAGAGATGCTGTCGAACGGATCAGGCGAGTTCAGCGGCACCTCGATGATGCGCAACCCGGCCTCCACCAGCGCGCCGCTGATGGCCACAACCTCGTCCGGCCGGACGCCGCGCAGGATCGCGACAAGGGGACAAGCGTTCAGAAGGGTGCGGACGTCCATGCGGCTCGCTCTCCAATCAGCGCCAAACCTTGCGCCGCCGCGTCGGCCTCCGCCACCCTCGCGCTGCCGCCGCAGTGGCCGATAGCCTGCGCATACAGTCCGCACAGCGCGCCGTCGCCAATTAATACGATTGGCAACACGACGGGCGGGGCCGGGTGCGAAGGTGTCGCTGCCCGCACCTCGTGCCCGATCAGTAGGCCCGACAAGTACGATGCGGCGGCAGCCTCCTCAAGTCGCGCGAACAGGCCCAGGGTGCGGACGCCGAACAGGTGGTGCAGCAACCCGCCGGGTTCGCCCGAGCGCACGACGCCGCGGCGGAACGCCTCCGGGTCCGGCGGCGCGTCCGGCTGCATCAGTCGGCCCAGGATGGTGTGGCCGCGCAGCGCGGCGAATGCTTCCCCGGTCAGGTGCGTGCTGAACCCCTCGACCTGGCCCCCGGCGACGCGCACCCACTTGGAATGGCTGCCCGGCAAGCAGGCCACCATGTCGCCGCCGGCCGGGCCGAGCGCGCCCACGATCTGCACCTCCTCGCCGCGCATCACCTCGGGCACGCCGTCCGGGTCGGCGGCGGACAGGCCCGGCGCCAGCAAGACCTCCGCGGCGCCGAACGGCACCGGGACCAGCGCCCGCGCCAGATCGGCAACAGCGGCGGGGCAGGGCAGGTAGGGCGCCTCGACCCAGCCCTGGCGGCTGCCGACCATGCCGGACAGCAGCACGCGCCGCTCCCCATCGGCGAGCCACGCGCCCACGGCACCGTGCAAGACGCTCCCGAACCCGCCCGCGGCGACGCTGAAAATGCCGAGCGGCAGGGCCACCCGGTCCAGCACCTCGCGCCCGCGGAGCCGGTAGGCGCGAAGGCTGGTGGTGCCCCAATCGACCCCGATCATGGCGTGGCGCTACCGCCCCGCCTCAACGCCCGGCTTCAACGATAATCGTTCCAAGCCGTGGTGAACGGCCTGTTGAAATAGGTGGCCCACAGGTAGTTCGTGCTGTAGCGCACGCCCGTCATGATCAGCCCGTCCCCCCGCAGCCGCCGCCCGGACGACTTGGCGGTGAGCGCATAGGTGAACTTCACGTCGCCGACGCGACTCATACGGCTCGCGATGTCGGTGTCCTCGCCATAGAAGGTGAAGCGGTCGCTGAACCCGCCGATGCCGGCCAGCGCGTCGCGCAGCAGGACGAAGTTGCCGCCCTGCACCATCGAGCCCACGCCAACGATCCGCTTGTTGAACACGTAAGTCGCGAAGCCCACGGCGTAGAACACGCGGGCGGCGGCGCGGATATGGACCGGCACGTCATAGTAGTCGTAGGGTCCGCTCAGCACCACCAGCTTCGGGCTGCGGGCGAACTCCGCCAGCACCCGGTCGAGCCAGCCCGGCGGCACCAGCGTGTCGGCGTCGATGTTGGCGATCAGCTCCCCCGTAGCCGCCTCGAACCCGGCGCTGCGAGCCTGCACCAAGCCCTTCAGCGGCTGGTCCACGACGATGACCCCCGGCGTCATCGCGGCGATGCGCCCGGTGCCGTCCGTGCTGGCGTTGTTCACCACCAGGATTTCGGCGTCGCAGCCGCTGCGGT
>JAABUY010003739.1_pt1 | contig 16456 bp, 15 predicted proteins | sample 5560271 | NCBI WGS metagenome assembly JAABUY01 (sample SAMN10711886, study PRJNA513374) | rock metagenome | isolation source: Antarctica rocks | place: Antarctica: Victoria Land, University Valley
TGATGTGGACGAACTGCGCATTCCGGTCTGGGTGGCTGTCGCCTTCGCGGGTCTTGCGGTTGGCTTGCAGGCTGAACTTCTGCTTGTGCAGCAACTCGCCCACCACCGTGCGGCCGATCCGATGACCCTGCGCGACCAACGCCGCCGCCAACTGCGACAGGCTCTTGCAGGTCCAGCGCAGCGGCGACATCGGGTCGCCACGCTCACTCGGCTCGACCAACGCCAGCAGATCGTCGAGCAACGTCGCATCCTTGTCCACCAGCAACTTGCGCCCGCCGCCGGGACGGCGGACCCGATCGGGAGCCAGCGTATCCAAAGCTGACAACTCTTTCAGGCCGCGGCCGATCGTGCTCACCGCAACGCCCGTCGTCGCCGACACTGCAGCAATGCCGCCGTATCCCGCGGCACGAGCCTCGGTCGCGGCAAACAGGCGGCGCTCGCGTTCGCTCAGGTGCGGGGACAGCGATGCAAAGCGCTTACGGATCGGATGAGGGTCAATCATCCAAACGGCATAACAAACCTTTTCAAGCAACGGGAATCCGCGAACGAGATGACAACATGCCACCCGATGCGTTTGTTTCCGGATGACCCCTAACGATTAGGTTCGATTAAGGTCTCCGAACTCCGGCCCGTGGTAGGCCCTGGAAGGAAGGCGTTTAGGGTCGTGCGAGCAATGCCTTCTTTGACTAAGTCAGGCAGGCGCCCCCGCTTTTTGTCGAATTGGCGCTTCAGGTTCGTCGCTGCTGCTGCGGCGTCTTGGCTGACGAGCGCATCAATTAGCCCGAAGATGTCCTCGGCGATCTCGGCAATGTTGCGTGCGGATTCGAGATCGAGGAGGCGGATAAACCGGGTCCGATCGTTGAAGCTGCGTACGACATCGACCATGACGGGATTGCCGGAAAGAAGCGCCACTCGGTCGTAGAGCTGCTCGATAAACATCGCGTGCGAACGGTAAAACTCGCTCGTGGCGTTGGTGAGCCGGCCATCCCGATTCCACTCCAGTTCCATGGGCTTGCTCATGCCCGTCATCGAGAAGCTGGCGACATTCTTCTCTATTGAGTGCTTCAGGACCAGAAACGCGAGCTCGTACAATCCCAACATTTCGTCGAGCGTGAGCGTCTTCGCGAAGAAGCCATGGTTGGTGCGCGCCATTATGAGCGTCTCTCCATATAATTGCGTGAGTGCTTCTCGAACCGGGATATGACTAACTCCCAACCTCCGGGCGAGATCGGCTGGCTGAAGACGCTCGCCCGGACGGAACCTGTAGTTGACCGCCATCTCCTTCATCTGTGCGTATATTAAGCTACCTTTGTTCCCTTTTCGAATCCGGCAGTTCATTGGACGCCTCGTCTGTCACCTTGAAGGGGGAACGTCATCAAGTTGAGATGACGATGAGCGATGCCACGGCAACTCCAGGGCGCCTCGTCGCGCGATGAGTTTTCGGGATCCGGTCAAACAGCGCATTTCCAAAAGTCTCATATGTGTCCCAGTGCATGCCACCAGAGGAAATCCAGTGGCGCCAGAACGAGCAGCGACAGGACTGCCGACGCGAGCGAGAGCCGGGTCGCATCCGCCAAGCCGACCCCGCCAAGTTCCATCGCAACAATGATGGGCGGCGCCTGGTAGGGTAAGATCACGGTCGAGAAGCCGATGACCTGCAGCATAACGACCGTGAGTAGATCAAATCCGGTAGCAGCGCTGATACCTTCCGCCATAGGCGTGAAAAGCGCGGGTGCACCGTTCGCAGTGACCATCAGCGAGAGGGCCGAGGTGAGTGAGACAAGCCACGCGAAGTTCCTGACCGGAGAGTCATGTTCCAGCGGAGTCAGCGCTAGCAGACCTTGGCCGAGTGCCGCGCCCAAGCCGGTCTCGGCGACCATAGCCACTAGGCCAAGCAGCCCCGCGACGTAGAACATGGTCCGAAAATTGATCTGACCGAACGCTTCGGGCGGCAACACGCCAAATACGGGCAAGAGGCAGGCGACTGCTGCGGCGAGGCCGATCCATGCTGGCGAGATGTGGTGTATTGCGTCCGTCATCCAGAGTGCGAGGGTGAGTGCGAGCAGCACGGCCAAGCGGCGCTCCGATCCCGACCATAGCGTCGCTTCTTTCGCTTCCCTCGTCGGCCGGAAGGCGTCAGCGAGGTCAAGGCGATCTGGAAATAGGACGCGGACGAGCGCGACCAAGAGAACGCCTTTGAGGATCCCGAGCACGGGCGCGTGCAGCACGAGGTAGGGCAGATAAGAGAAGTGTAGCCCATAAATCGTTTCAGCCGCGCCGGCCATCACCAGGTTGGGGACATTCGCCGGGAGTACGGAGGTCGAGAGCATGAAGGTTCCGAAGCCTACCGCGAGGACTACACCTGTCCGGCCTTTGCGCCCGGGCGCGAGCCCAACGTGGTCAGCGAGCGCCAGTATAATCGGCATCAAGAGCGCGATACGTCCCATGTTGGATGGCATGAGGAAGGACAACCCGTAGGTGATAGCGACGACCCCGGATATGAAACGGGTGTAGGATTTCGACAGGGGACGAGCGAGCGAGCGGGCAACGCGCGCACCCAAACCGGTTTTGGTGATCGCCGCGCCGACAATCATGCCGCTGAGGACCAGCCAAAAAGCCGACGATGCAAAGCCCGAAAACACCAGGTGTGGAGGAACAACCGCCGTGAGTGTCGCGAGCGCGAAGAAGAGCAGAGTCGTCACGATTTCAGGAAGGGCTCCGGTTGCCCAGGACCCCATGCACAGGATTCCGATTGCGGCGGCCAGGGTGAGCTTCGGCGGGAGTCCGAAGAGCGGGCCGCCGAGCCAGGCGCATGTCGCGCCGATTGCGAGAGAAAGGGGGACTCCCCACGCCTGCCACGCGCCAGCAGCGATGATAGCTATCCGTGGTACTCTCCCGGCAGCCATTTTCATTGTCCCATCACCTTCGTTTCCCTTCGTCTGGCTCGAAGGTTTGCCCAAACCGACAAAGGTGACAATCTGTGTTTGCAATAGCTAGCCTTCTACGGAGACGAAGGAGAGACCGATGCGTTTCGACCTAGACGATCTCCGTCTTTTTCGGGAAGTCGCGGAAGCCGGGACCATTACCCACGGTGCGGAGCGCGCGCATCTAGCCCTTGCCACCGCAAGTACGCGTGTGCGGAATATGGAGGCTGCACTAGGCGCACCGCTCTTCGAGCGGAGCCGCGCGGGCGTGACGCTGACTTCGGCCGGCTGGACTCTTCTCCACCACGCCCGCACACTACTCACCCAAGCCGAGCGGATGCGCGAGGACCTCGGAGCCTTCGCCAGCGGGCACGCCGGACTCATCAGGTTGCTCTCGAATACCAACGCGCTGACGGAGTTCCTCCCAGAGAGCTTGGGGGCCTTCTTGGCCGTTCACCCGAAAGTGGACGTTGACCTACAGGAGCGCCTCAGCGACGAGATCGTGGGCCTGGTAGCAGAGGGGGCAGCAGACCTCGGCATCGTGGCCGGCACCGTCGACACGGGAAGCCTCGAGACCTACCCTTTCCGGGTAGACCGATTCGTATTGGTGGCCGCGAGCAACCATCCGTTTGCGACGCGCGAGCGGATTAACTTCTCGGAGGTACTCGATTCCAACTTGGTCGGCTTGGACCGTGCAAGCGCGCTGCAGCGGTTCCTTTCGGAGCGAGCAGGCCGCGCGGGACGCAGACTGAAAGTTCGTGTGCAACTCAGGAGCTTTGATGCTGTGTGCAGGCTCGTGGAAGCCGGTGTTGGTCTCGGCATCGTGCCCGAGACCACCGCTCGGAGCGCCGTAAGGACCATGGCGATCCGGTCGATCGACCTAGTGGACGATTGGGCCCTTCGCGAACTGACGATCTGCGTTCGCTGCTATAATGAGCTCGCGACTTACGCGCAACGGCTCGTGGACCACCTTCGCGCGGATCCCACTCTGTCACGAAATGAGACATAAAGCGTAACACGACTTGCAAAATATATTCGAGAATATAAGTTACCTTTGCCTAAGACTGGTGGAGATGGGGAAATGGCGGCCGGCTCGACGCCAGCTATGAGGAAGCTTAGGAGTTCAAGCCTAGCCCAGGAAGCGTACGCATCCATTCACGAGATGATGCTTGAGGGTGGGCGTTATCGACCCGGCGAAAAGATTAGTGTTGAGGAGATCTCGCGGGAGCTCGGCGTTAGTCGGTCCCCTGTCTGGGACGCCATCGCGCGACTAAGCGCCGAGGGGTTAGTCGAGGTTGTCCCACGCCAAGGTGTTTACTTCCTCAGCCTTGACGCCGATCACGTGCGCGAACTTTTCACCGCACGTGCGGTGCTCGAAGGAACCGCTGCACGGGAAGCAGCCTTACAAATCAGCGGTGACGACCTCGCGATCCTTATCTCTTTGGTGGCTGGGCAGAAACCGGGGGCAGGGCGGCGGAACGGCCTTACTTACAGTTGGCTCTCCCTCGATTTTTCGAGGGAACTGCTCCGTCTTTCACGCAACCGAACAATCGCGCGGATCCTAGAGCCGGTCTACGCACAGCTTCAGGCTCTCTTCGGGCGTTCACGGATTGGGGACGTTGCTACTGGGGAGGCGCTAAAGGCCTACAAGGATATACTCGGGGCGCTTAGGCTGCGCGACGGCGGCCTGGCTGAGCACGCGGTGCATTCGCATATCGAACAGATTGCCACTGCGGTCATCGACATGGTCAACGAAGCCACAAGTCCCCCGTTGCGCGCGACAGCGCGCCGGGTAGTAGGCGAGCGGCAACCGGTGGAGGCCGCCACCGTCCCGCGTTGATATTACGACATCGGTGCTTGCTCGTGGCCAGCCGGCATCACAACGCTTTCCGTCGCCTGCGCGGCCACGACCTTGCCGAGTTCCGCGTGGCGGTCGGCGGCGGGTGTCTCACCATTCCCGAGCGCACGGATCCACCGCCTGTATTCCAGTCCGAGCCGGTCGCTACGGAGATGGTGTTCCGCCTTGTCGTCCAGCGGCAGCGGCTGCGGCCGCTGGGACTCAACGATAAGCCGGTCCTGCTCGAATACCCTGTCCTGGCGCGCAAGGATCTGCTCTAGGCTGAGGTCCCAGCCGAAGTTGATCGCGACTAGCAGGCGTATGACGCACCTGTCTAGGTCGCACGGGGTGACGGTCATGAGCGTGCAGAAGCGCTCGGTCTCCCCTGTCTTCTTGTTGAAGTAGGCTGTGGTGGGACGGAAGCAGCTGTAATGATAGCGTGCGGTCACCGGAATGCCGCGGTGGTCACCGAAGGGTTGGAAAACGGTGATTTCGCTCGTCTCGAGGCCTTGGTCCGTCAGCGTGACCTCGTAATCCTCGATCTCGTCGGGATCGTTCGGGTTGCCATTCAGGTTGGCGTGCACGAACGGGAAATGCGCCGCGTCAAGGAAATTCTCGATGGCGCGCAGCCCGTTGGCCTTGTAGTAGTAGGGACCCGCGTATACTTTTCGGAACGAGTTGTCTTCCCATTGCGGGAACGGCGGGATTTCGTTCCTCGCCTCCCCTACGCACACCCAGATGTATCCGTAACGCTCGCCTGCTTGATGGGTATAGGCCGTCATGCGCGCGGACGGCTTTATGCTTGGGTGTGCGGGGTAACGCTTGCACCTGCCGTCGCTCCCATATTCCCAGCCGTGATACGGACACACGACGCACCCGTCCTTGACCCAGCCAAGCGAGAGGCGCGCACCGCGATGGCGACAATAATCCTTCCAGGCATGCACGTCGCCGCCCTCGCTCCTCCAGATTATTAGGTCCTCGCCGAGAAGGCGAATTGGGAGGATGGCCGCTTCGGCGAGGTCTTCGCTCCGTGCGACCACGTGCCAGTCATCGCGTAAGGCGCGGTAGTCGGTCCGATTCGTGTCCCAATCTGGCATGATCGACATGGTGATCTCCTACTTATTCACGACGTCACACCGTGCCGGTGTCGCGCCAACTTGGATTCGTCCAGCCAGATAAGTCGTAGTCCTGCATGCAGCTTTCCACCATGTCTAGACTTCTCTTGACAATCCCCTTGCGTGTCGAATGGTTTAAGAGGTCGATACGGACTTGTTCGGCGTTCCCAGCGTAGTTGTATTCATAGAGTTCATGCCGACCGCCGAACTCCGTCCCGATCGCGTCCCAGATCAACTTAAAGAGTTTAATCCTGCTCTCGGCATCCGAGTTTGATCCCCGGTAGTAGCGGTCGATCAAGGGACGGAGCGCCGTTGACTTTAGGTCGGCGACGCTGGACGGCATCGCGATCGGCGCTCCGCCCAGAGTCGTTTCGAAAATCTCCTTGATCTTTGGATTCAGGTATGTCCCGAAGAAGCGCGCCGTGGCTGCGACCTCAAGTCTCGGCAGCATGGTGCCATTCGGGCCGGTGTCCGGCTCGGCGCACATGGCGGTGGTGAGCGCCCACATCATGGTGCGCCATCCCGCGACCTCGGCCACTTTTGTCTGGACGCCGCGAAAGTCGTAAGTGCCGTTCGACCGCAAGCCGGCGACGAGCAGGCCCAGAAGGAAGTCGAGCTTGACAGCGATTTTTGTGGTCGATTGCAGTGCGTAACGGTTCAGGAACCCCGATGCTGCGTAGAAGCCCATCGCCTTCTCGACGTCGCGATAGACGAGCACGTTCTCCCAAGGCACGAAAACGTCCTCGAAAATTAGCACTGAGTCGTTCTCGTCGAACCGGCTCGAAAGCGGGTTGTCAAATGGGCTGAGTGCCGATTCCTCGTAGGAACGCCGACACAGTACCTTGAGCCCTGGGGTGTTCATGGGAAGCACGAAGACAAGGGCAAAGTCCTCACCTTTTCCCTTTTCGTACGAAACGGCGCTGTTCTGGGCAACGAAAGTCGCATTTGAGATCGCGGCACTCGTCCCGACCATTTTTGCGCCGCGGACGACGATGCCGTCGTCCCGCTCCCTCACGACGTGGACGAAGACATCCTCGACCTCATGCACGGGCCGGCTACGGTCTACGGGCGGGTTCACAATTACATGGTTGAAGAAGAGAGCCCGTTCTGCGGCCGCCCGGTACCAGCGGCGGGCGTTCTCATCGAAAGGCTTGTAGAACTCGGAGAACGACCCGAGCGTGGCGATAAAGCCAGCCTTGTAGTCGGGGCTTCGGCCCATGAAGCCGAAGGTAAGCCGGGCCCAGTGCGCGAGCGCGTCGCGAGCCTTAAAGAGTTCGGCCGTCGAATAGCTGGACGTGAAAAAACGATGCGTTCGCAGGCCCTCTCGATCCGTCGTAAGCATCAATTCGGCCGTTTCCGCCGCGTGCAGCGCGTCGTAGAGCCGCGCCATTGAACGGGCGGAGTTGCGAAACGCTGGATGCCTCGTCACGTCTTGCACTCGCTCGCCGTAGATGTAGACTTCTCGGTCGTCACGGAGGCTTTCGAGATAGGTTGGACCGTCCATTAAAAGGCTGGGTTGGGAACTGGGGAATGTCGATGCTTGTTTGACTGCTAGCTTCTGCATTGATGCTTCCTCTGATGGACCACGCTGGCCGCCTCGCGCTCTAGAGCGGCGGCGTTGCTGTTAGCTCGCCAGTTCCAAAGCCGGCTTGGCCGTCTCGATCGCAATGGCTTCCTCGATCCGCGCAAGGCCGGCGCAGAGAGCGTCGTCCGGGATCGTCAACGGCGGCATGATCTTGAGCACCTCGTCTCGAGCGCCACAAGTCTCGGCAATGACTCCTAGACGGAAAGCCCTACGTGCAATTCGGCTCGCCAGGCCATCCTCGCGCAATGCCAAACCTTGCAAGAGACCAAGCCCCTTCGGCACCGCCGCATCCGGTTCGAGTCGTCGAGCGATCTGCCCAAGACGGTTGCGGACCAGCACCGCTTTCCGGTCAATTGCATCCTCGAAGAGAGCATCTCGCCAAAAGTCGAGCGCGGCGGCACCGGCCACGAAGGCCAGATTGTTGCCTCGGAAAGTCCCGTTATGCTGGCCGGGCTTCCACACGTCGATGCCGGGCCGCAGGAGGACCATCGCGAGCGGCAGGCCGTAACCGCCGATCGACTTCGCCAGGCAGATAATGTCTGGCTGAAGTCCGGCCCTCTCAAAGCTGAAGAACGGCCCGGTGCGCCCGCATCCAGTTTGGATCTCATCGACAATCAACAGGGCGCCGTGCCGATGCGTCAAATTTTCAAGGCGACGCAGCCAATCCGTCCCGGCCGCGTTGAGGCCTCCCTCGGCCTGCACAGTCTCAACAATGATAGCCGCGGGCAGATCAACGCCACTGCCCGGATCTTCGAGCACAGCTTCCAAATACCGTAGACTATCGAAATCAGGACCCAGATACCCGTCGAACGGCACACGATCCACACTCGCGAAAGGCACACCTGCTGCGCCGCGCTTGCGCCGCGAGCCGGACACCGAGAGCGCGCCGAGCGACATACCGTGGAAGCCATTCGTGAAGGCGACGACGTTCTGGCGGCCGGTCACCAGACGCGCCAACTTGAGCGCTGCCTCTACCGCATTGGCGCCCGTCGGCCCCGTGAACTGCATCCGGTAGTCCAATTTTCGGGGCGCAAGAATGGCGTCGTACAGCGCCTCCATAAATTTGCGTTTTGCCTGGGTGTATAGGTCCAGCGAGTGTGTGACGCCATCGTCCTGGATGTACTGGCAGAGACGCTCCTTCAGAAGGGGATTGTTGTGGCCATAATTGAGAGCTCCGGCCCCGGAGAGAAAATCGATGTAAGCAGTCCCATTCTCGTCTGTGAGCGTGTGCCCTTCGGCCCTGGTGAACACAACGGGGAAGTCCCGACAGTAAGAACGAACCTGGGACTCATGTTCCTCGAAAACTTCTATGCCCTGCATGGCTTCGCCTCCCTATCAACGTCGTTTCGGTTCAGTGGGCACGCTCGCCGCCAACGCCGTATTGTCATGACATGAAACACGCTTTATGACAAAAATCAAGAGGCGCTAATTTTAGAACGTCGTCCTCGGCCATGGGTCACGGAAGACAGGGAGAGGTATCAACCGATGATCAGCAATCCGTCTGCGGCGACGAGCGCTCTCGCGTTTCTCCCGGAGAAGATGGCAGGCGAGTTCGCGGTGGCGCTTGTGGCCTATTCCACAACCGAGCGCGTCAATGACTCTCCTCCGCTCCCAACGAGCAGACCACCCTTACTCGACCTGTGTGGCACGACGGAGGCCAGCGAGGTCGCCAGTGCATTCGAGAAGCGACTCGCCAGGAGCTGGCCAGAAACAGCGGTCGCCGTGAACCGGCTGCACAGGCGCTTACGACTGTCGGCACGGGAGGTGATTGCGGTTCCGGGGGCAGCGTGTGTCCTATGCCCGACGAGGTTCGTCGAGGCGTGGTTTCACGAACCGCATCGCCATCGGCCGTGGCAAGAAGCTGCCGATCTCGTCGGGCTCGAGGTCGAGCAGATCCAGTTATTGGCGGTCGAATTGACTACCGGTCATTGCGTCCAGGATGGGTTCTACGTACGGGCAGCCGCTGTGTGGCTCCGCCTCAAGATGGTAGCCTCCCTCTCCTATCCGTTAGCGCCGGCGTTCGCGCTCGGCCTCTGGCGCGCTCTGGGCGAAATCGGCCAACCCGAGTGGCCGCCTCTCGACGGCGTTCATGGCATCCGCCCGACAGCCCTTCCGGGCGATTTACCGTGCCGCTCTGCTTCGGGTTTCTCCAGCGCGGCATTCGAGAAGCCTGCCGCCCGAGTTCAATGAGGAAGGTACACCAGCACATGACGGGACCACTCTACGACGTGATCGGGATCGGCTTCGGTCCCGCCAACATAGCCCTGGCAGCTGCTTTCGAGGAGCGCGGAGAGCACGGGGCGGTTCTCTTTTTGGAAAGGGCGGAGAAGTCCGGCTGGCAACCCTCCATGCTGTTGGACGGAAGCGACATCCAGAACAATCCCTTGCGCGACCTGGTGACTCCCCGCAATCCCAGAAGCAAATACTCATTCATTAATTTTCTACATCAACATGGTCGGTTATTCGATTACATGAACTTGGGTGTGGAATATCCACTTCGCAAAGAATACGCTCAGTATATTGCGTGGGTTGCCCAACACTTCAACGAATCCGTACTATACGATCGGTTTGTGACTGGTTTGGCAATTGATGATCTAGATCAAGGTCCGGCATTCGTATTGACGACCGACGCGGGAGAGGTTTTTCGGAGCCGCAGCTTGGTGGTTGCTCCAGGGCGGACCCCACTCATCCCCGATCCATTTCAAAATCTTGAGGGTCCGCGCGTGTTTCACCTGACACAATACCTCGCCGCGCTCGGCGAACTCACCCGCCGCCAGAGTCCGCTGGAGCGCGTCTGTGTTGTCGGCGGAAGCCAGAGCGCAATCGAGATCGTGCTCGATCTCGCAACGCGCTTTCCTGAGCTGGAAGTCCTTAATGTCCAGCGAGGCTTTGGCTTCGCTTTGAAGGACACGAGTCCATTCAGTGATCGCGTCTATTTTCCCGAACACGTCGATTATTATTTCAATGCGTCACGGGCGAGCAAATGCACGATTGACGCACAACTAAAGCGCACGAATTACTCATCCGCGGATGGCGACGTGATTCATAGACTCTACTTAATGCTTTACGAGCACAAGCTGGACCAAAAAGAGAGAATCAAGCTTCTCACGAACACGCGGGTAAACGCGGTGGACTTGGCTGGGGACAAGGTGCTCCTCGACGTCGAGGAGATCCACCGTCACGAGCGTGGCCGGATTTCCGCCGACTGCGTTGTGCTGGCAACCGGCTTTCGCAATCTCGGCTCCGGCCCCAACGACGAGCGTGTTCCCCCTCTACTCCGCCCCATCGTGGATCGGCTCCGCCTCGATTCGGACGGTGTCATGGAGGTCGGTCGCGATTACCGCCTTTATGACGCTTGCCCCGATCAGCGGCTCCCGCCGATCTTCCTGAATGGCCTGTGCGAAAACACCCATGGCATGGGTGACGCTGGCTCGTTCAGCCTCCTGTCGTTGCGCTCCGATGTCATTGCGCGGTCGCTCTCGTGTGCACTAACCCAGTCGGGATCAACCACCCTCTCGCCTGCTCGCGCCTACTAAGGGAGGAGAAACGCGTGTACCACTACGGACACTACAGAAATATGGACGTTGAGCGTCTCGTAACTTTGATCGAGAGCTTTCCGCTCGCACTCGTCGTGAGCTGCACACGGGGCGAGTTCCTGGCAAGTCATCTCCCCTTGGTGATCGAGAGGTGCGGCAAGGGAGACCTGACGTTGATCGGCCACCTGGATGCCGCGAACCCGCAAATGGAGGCGCTCCATGGCGAGCGGGCCTACGTCGTCTTCTCCGGCCCGAACAGATACATTTCACCTAAAGTGTACACGACGCGGCAACTGCCGACATGGAACTATCTTACGGTGCATGGATGCGGGTACTGCACTATCGAGGCGCCAGGCAACGGCATACTCGACGATATCGAGCGGTTGGCTAGGAAGGTCGAAGGCGTAGACCCTCGTTCTGTCTTCGACAAGACGAACGCCCGCGTGTTGCGGCTCGTCCCACTGATCCGAAGGCTTCGCATCACACTTGAGCACATCGAGGGGCGCTTCAAACTATCGCAGGATAAGAGCGCGCCAGATCGCCGCGCTGCGGCGGACCATCTCCTTGCGCTCGACTTCGAGTCCCTCCGTCCCTTCGTGGTCTCGCTCCTGGAAGATGTCGAGGTCCGCGATGCTAAGTCGTGACGCGCAATCCGACAGCGTGGGGCAGCCAATCGCCCGGCCGGGGTCGGCAATCTTGGAGGGGACTGTCGGCTTCATGGCACCGAGCCTAGAGTATGACACGATCAGGACCGTGACACGGCGCCTCATCCCGTATCTGTGCTTGGCCTACTTCGTGAGTTTTCTTGACCGCGTGAACATCGGCTTCGCGGCCTTAACGATGAACAAGGACCTTGGCCTCACGGCGACGACGTTCGGCTTTGCGACGGGTGTGTTCTTCATCGGCTACGTGCTCTTCGAGTTGCCGTCGAACCTGGCTCTGCAGCGCTACGGGGCTCGGATATGGCTTGCTCGGATCATGATCACGTGGGGTTTCCTCTCGGGGGCTACGGCGTTCGTTCGAGACGACCGAAGCCTGTACGTGCTGCGCTTTTTCCTGGGGGCCGCCGAGGCCGGGTTCCTTCCCGGAGTCGTCCTCTACTTGACTCATTGGTTTCCGACGTCGCATCGTGCCCGAATAATGGGCCTGTTCATGCTGGCCATAGCGTTTTCCGGCCTTGTCGGAGCGCCGCTGTCCGGTGCCCTGTTGATGTTAGATGGTGCGTGGGGCCTCAAGGGCTGGCAGTGGATATTCCTAATTGAGGCGGTCCCGGCCGTGATCCTGGGCGTCGCGGCGCTGCGATTTCTGATCGATCGGCCCCTCGACGCTGCCTGGCTCGCCCCGGCGCAGCGCCGATGGTTGCAAGGCGTACTCGACCGTGAGGAGAGGGAGCGTGCTGCCGTGCATTCGCCTTTCCTGGGTCCGACGCTGCGCAACCCGCGTGTTTGGGCACTCGGCCTAGTCAATTTCGGCCTGCTCGTCGGCCTCTACACGATCAGTTTCTGGCTACCTCAGATTATCAGGGAGTCCGGGGTCTCCAGTCCGGTCGCGATTGGCGCCCTCGCTGCTGTGCCGGCTCTCGTTGGCGCACTGGGCATGATCGTGTGGTCCCGGCATTCCGATCGGAGCGGCGAGCGGACCTGGCATCTGGTCGGGTCCATGCTCATCGGCATCGCCGGGTTCTCGGCCAGCGCGCTTGTAGCCGATCCCGCGCTCGGCCTGGTCTGCCTCGTGATGGCATCCCTCGGAGTCCACTCCGCCCTGCCGCTCTTCTGGACGCTTCCTACCGCGTTCCTGAATGGTGCCGGTGCCGCGGGCGGACTCGCCCTCGTCAACTCGATTAGTAATCTCGGCGGCTACGTGGGTCCCCAGCTCCTTGGCCTTATCAGGGACCGAGCACACACCTTCGCGCCGGCGCTCCTCGCCGTCGCAGGGCTGATGCTGATCGCGGCCTGCGTTGTTGCTGTCCTGGGCGCCTCCGGCCTGCCTGTCCACGGATATGGCCGCGTTCGCAAGCAGCCCAGGGTGCCGGACATCTGAGAAGGGCGAGAAATGGCCCAAGATGCATTCCGGATCGCGATGCGCCGCGTCGCGACTACTGTAAGCGTGCTCTCCACGCGCCGCGGAGACCAACGGTTCGGCCTTACCGTCTCCTCGGTCATGTCGCTCAGCATGGACCCGCCGACACTCTGCTTCGGCGTCTACGGGCACTCGTCCTTCCGAGCGCCCCTGGTCGATGCCGGGTGGGCCTGTGTCAACGTGCTCACGCGCGAGCAAGAGGCAGTCGGTCGAGCCTTCTCGGCTTTGCCGAACGGGGAGCCGCGCTTCGCGATTGGCATCTGGGCGGATTGCGAGGCGGGAACCGATCGCGCCGGCGATCGTCCTGTGCACCTACCATGCCTGGTTGGCGCACAGGCAAATCTCGTGTGCCGATTGGGGCGCGTCATTGTGCATGGAACCCATGTCCTCTGCCTTGCCGAGGTGCGGCACGTCAGGGTTTCCCAGAAGATCGCGCCGCTCCTCTACTGCGACGGAGGCTATCGCAACCTGGCCGAGGCTGGAGCGATCGTCGAACTTGTTTCCACTCCTGCGCCGGCCCGGCCGAGCGAAGGCTGGATTGCCGGTCCATCACCATCCGTAATATAAAACACCAGCGCGGGTTTAGTGTTCACCGGGACCGTAATCCATGCGATGGAGGAGCAGTTGGACCCCCTCGCGGCAGCTAAACTCAAAGGAATTTTCGATGGTCGTGAATCCGCCAGACGGCAGAGCCTCAGCTTCATGAAGTTTCCGGAGAATATGGTCGCGCTCCTGGCCTCCGACGACACGTCGCTTGCCACCAGCCCACTCGCCGCTTTTGACCGTGACTGGATCGCTCGTTGAGGCAATCACGGTTAGTAGCAGCGCGTCAGCTCGGTGGCCCAACACGATCGGGGCGGGATGACCCCGGCCGGCTCCTGCATGCCGGTTCTCCGAGGCTCAATCGTAGCCGACGCGGTCGTGACTGGAGGTGGTTCCGTGGGGCTCTCCGCCGCACTCGAACTACGACGGGCCGGAACCCCCTCGTGACCGGCTGGGCTTTGATCAATTCCTCCAAGCGAAAGGAACGCCTCAAGGCGGCAATCGCCGCACGTTTGGCGCACTTGTGGCCGCAACTTGGCTCCGGAGATATCGACTACGTCTGGAACGGCTATATCGGCATAACACGCGATCGCTATTCGCGCGTACACTGCCTCGGGCCGTGCGCCTACGCTTGGGCCGGGTGCAACGGCCGCACCGCCGTCCTCTCGGTGGCCCTCGGTCGCGAGCTTGCCAACGCCGCGCAAGACACTCCAGAATATGATCTCGATTTGCTTCTCGATAACTCGATATCGTTGCCCGTTCATGGGCTCTTGCGAGGGGTCGCACCGCTGACGCTCCTGGCGTATCGAAACTGGAACGCGAGGGAGGTCGCATGATGGAACGATGTGACCAGCAGCCGCATATCATGGAAGCCCGTGATTCAACCTGCACCGCCGGATACGCGGCCCTCATGCAGTCCGGTGTCATCGAGAGCGACGCGAGGCAGATGGCGCTTGTTAGCCAACTCGACGCTTTGCGTGAGCGCCTGGAAATCCATCAGCCGGTGTGCCGCAAAAAGGGTTTGCTTGGACTCCTGCTTGGCCCAGCTGTCCCGGCCGCGACGCCCAGAGGCCTCTATATCTGGGGTGCAGTTGGGCGCGGCAAGACGATGTTGATGGACTTGTTTTACAAAAGCTTAGTCGGACCCGCCAAGCGCCGCATCCACTTTCACGCCTTCATGGACGATGTCCATCTGCGCATACATGCCCATCGCCAAGCCCTAAAGGCAGGTGAAGCGCGTGGCGACGATCCCGTACCGCCCGTGGCGTCAGCGCTCGCCGAGGACGCTCAAGTGCTCTGCTTCGATGAATTCGACATCAATGACATCGCCGATGCTGTCATCCTCCGGCGTCTATTCGCCGCACTATTCAAAAGTGACGTCGTTGTCGTCGCGACGTCTAACGTTGAGCCTGACCATCTGTATAAAGGGGGCTTGAATAGCAACGCAATCCTCCCCTTTATCGCTCTGCTCCATGAAAGGATGGATGTCGTGCACCTAGATGCCCGGACAGATTTCCGCCTCGAAAAGAAGCCGGGCGCGACGGTCTATTACTGGCCGGCGAACGTCGGCACACGGGCGGCGATTGATAACGCATTTCAACAACTCACCGGTCGTGCACGCGGCGAGCCGACGACCCTCATGAACAACAACCATCCGATCTTGGTGCCTCAAGCAGCGTCCGGGGTTGCTCGATTCGGCTTCCCTGACCTCTGCGGGCAACCTCTCGGTGCGGCCGATTACATCGCGCTCGCTCGAACCTTCAACACGATTATAGTGGAGGACGTTCCCGCGATGAGTCACGAGCAACGTAACGAAGCAAAGCGCTTCATCATGTTGGTGGATGTCCTCTATGAGGCCAAGGCGATGCTCATCCTCTCCGCCGAAATTGACGCCTCGAGTCTCTACCACGCAGGCGAGGGTCATGAGGTGCTGGAGTTCCGTCGCACGGCTTCACGGTTGGCAGAGATGTGCTCGCAGGAGTATTTGAGCACCGTGCGGCGGGCGCCACCACGTCTTGGTAAGCCTGACACGATTTTGGCCCGGGATAGCTGACGCTCCAACGCTCGTTGAGGCGAGTACTAGCCCGCATTATTCAGTGCCCGGCGGTGTCGCGCAAACCGCTTGAGGAGGGCCATCCGGCAATTCCAAAAGGGGCTTAACTGAACCGCATTGGGGCTAGCCTGAATAATTCACGAGGGTTGGCGGGCATGGTACAAGCCGTTGATCCAGCGTAGAATATGGTTCTCGAGGCCAATTCTATGGATCCGGAGCGCCATGCCCGCCAAAGTTGAGCTTATCCCTTCGCTGCCCGGCCTGTCACCGGTCGGCGGCAAGCCCGTGATCGCCCGCTTCGACGGCGGCCAGCTTTCGTCCGATGGTGGGCTGCTGGTGCTGCGTGAGGTGGAGCAGCGCCTTGACGTGGCCGGACGCCTGGCGGCCTGCATTGCGGACCCGCGCGACCCGGGGCGCGTCGTGCATGGGCTCGACGAGATCATCCGCTTTCGCCTGCTGATAATTGCGGCCGGCTACGAGGACGGCAACGACGCGGACCGGTTGCGCACGGACCCGATGTTCAAGCTCGCCATGGCGCGGCTCGGGGACGAGACGGCGCTGTGCTCGCAGCCAACGATCTCGCGCCTGGAGAACCTGCCCGACACGCGCGCCTTGCTGCGCATGGGCCAAGCCATGGTCGATCTCTACTGCGCATCCTTCCGCCAGGTGCCGCGCCGGATCGTGCTGGACGTGGACGACACGTTCGACGCCGTGCACGGCGAGCAACAGATGCGCTTGTTCAACGCCCACTACGATGAATACGGCTTTCAGCCTATCGTGGTGT
>JAABUY010003740.1_pt1 | contig 16452 bp, 26 predicted proteins | sample 5560271 | NCBI WGS metagenome assembly JAABUY01 (sample SAMN10711886, study PRJNA513374) | rock metagenome | isolation source: Antarctica rocks | place: Antarctica: Victoria Land, University Valley
GGACCTGCACGCCGGGCTCCCCGGCTTCGAGGTCCCCAACCTGCTGCCCAACCTGAACCTGGAGAACATCCACACGCAGATCCACGCCTTCCCCGACTGCGTCTCGCAGTGCGCGTTCGGTGCGGCCCGGCCGCCCGACGCCCTCGGCGCTGCACCGCCTGTGCGAGCGCCTGCGGCTGCATGGCCAGCATGTGGAGGAGGGGGCGCTCCGCTCGGGCTGCGCGACGTAACAGCTCTGCGCTTGCACTCCACAGTCTTCTCAAGCGTATAAGACCACCTGTGTCCTGCCTTTCCGCAGCATACCTTGCACCCCTCCGACGCTGTGCGCTTGCTTGCATGCTGCATTGGTCACCCTCCACGCTTTGCAAGGTTTGCGAATGGGGCGTCCTTTGTGGAGGTGATGCTCAGGGGCGCGCCAAGCTGGACAGCAGTATACTGCGCATGCTCTGCGCAGGAAAGGTGCAGCATGCAGAAGCGGGCATGCCCCATGCGCCACTGCTGTGTGGCATGCACGCTCGTGCCGCGCGCCACCCAGCGCCTGTGCAACCTTGCTTCAAAACCTTGAAAACCCTGTCCGCGCGCGCGCGCAGCCGGGGGCAACTTCTGTGACCTGGAGGCCACGCTGGCGCTGGGCGACCACCACCACGACCAGCACTGCCTGCCCAACCTGCAGTGCTTCTGGAACTGCCTGCACAAGAACAAGGTGGCCACGACCTCGCCGTCGCCGTCGCCCACGACGACCGCCACGACGTCCCCCACCACGTCGCCGTCCGCGTCGCCCACCACCGCGCCCACCACCTCGCCCACCACCTCGCCCACGACCTCGCCCACCACGACTCCGGGTAAGGCCCGTGCTCTTGCTGGCAGGCGTGCGGCTCATGTAGAGCGCGCCTGAGCAGGGTCTGGTGCAGTGGTCGGGGTGCTGCACGCCGGCCCGGCTGCCATGTCTGCGGGCACAGCAGAGCATGCCCATGGTGAAGCCCTCCATAGTCAGGGTGCTCATGCCTGTAGGTGACGTTCGGGGTGTGTGAGCAGTTGCGACGACCTCGGCAACGCCGAGCACGACCCCCACCACGACAGCGACGCCCACGACCACTCCCGGTGCAGCTTTACAGCATTTTCCTCTTGCTTGCATGCAGCCTGCTGCAAGCAAGTGCCTGTGCATCTCATGTCCAGCACGCGCGTGCTCCGGGGTGACACCCTGTCGCTTCTCCCAGCTGTGACCACCACGCCGCGGCCCACCACCACTGCGGCGCCCACCACGACGCCGCGCGCCACCACGACTGCGGCGCCCTCCACGACGCCTACCACGACCCCGGGTGCCAATATATGCTGCTGGTTGCGCTGTGTAGATGCACAAGCTATCTAGTTGTGCTAAGCGACTTGTTCCTGGATTGACACCCTCTGTGTTTCCGCAGTTGTGACCACGACGCCGCGGGCCACCACCACCGCAGCGCCCACCACGACGCCGCGCGCCACCACCACCGCGGCGCCGACCACCACTGCGACGCCCACCACGACGCCGCGGGCCACCACCACCGCGATGCCGACCACGACGCCGCGGGCCACCACCACCGCGATGCCGACCACCACGCCGCGCGCCACCACGACCGCGGCGCCGACGACGACGCCGCGCGCCACCACGACCGCCGCCCCCACCACGACGCCGCGGGCCACCACGACCGCCGCGCCGACCACGACGCCGCGCGCTACCACCACTGCTGCGCCGACCACCACTCCGGGTACAAATTGCATCTTGCTGACATATGTTTTGCGTGTATTTCCTACTGCACTTTCCCAAAACAGTGATTACCTGCGATAACACCAGCATGTCTGCTCAGCAGTGACCACGACGCCGCGGCCCACCACGACCGCGGCGCCCACCACAACGCCGCGGCCCACCACGACCGCGGCGCCCACCACTACGCCGCGGGCCACCACCACTGCGGCGCCCACCACCACTGCGCGGCCAACGACCACCCCTGGTGCAGATATACTGCTACTGACAAGCTTGCTGCATGCAGAGTACTGTACGAGCAAGTAGCGACCGATGCACTTTCAATTTACTTATTTTTTTTTCCACTTCCCTGGGGGTGACACCCTGCATGTCTGCACAGCTGTGACCACGACGCCGCGACCTACCACGACTGCCGCGCCGACCTCGACGCCGCGGGCAACGACCACTGCGGCGCCGACCACGACGCCGCGGGCAACCACGACGGCAGCGCCGACCACCACCCCGGGTGCATATTCATTTCTGCTGACAATTTACTTCGCATGCAGAGTACTGTACGATCAAGCAGCTACCGCGCTCACGCTTTTCGTTTTGAGTTTTCTTTGGGTTAACACCCTGCATTTCTGCACAGCTGTGACCACACGGCCGACCACGACGCCGGCGGCCACCACGACCGCGGCGCCCACCTCGACGCCGCGGGCGACCACGACCGCAGCGCCGACCTCGACGCCGCGGGCGACGACCACCGCCGCGCCGACCACGACTCCGGGTGCAGATCAATTTAGCTGACACTCTTCCTGCATATTGCAAGCAAGTAGCTTTTGGTCATCTTTTTTTTTTCATCCCCAAGGCAATGGGGCCTTGGGGATGACAGCCTCCCTTTCTGCACAGCTGTGACCACGACGCCGCGGCCGACCACGACTGCGGCGCCGACCTCGACGCCGCGGGCAACGACCACCGCTGCGCCCACCACCACGCCGCGGGCCACCACGACTGCAGCGCCCACCTCGACCGCTCGGCCGACCACCACTCCGGGTGCCTAAGTTTTACAGCTGGCAAGCTGGCAGCAAGTAGAGTACCGCTAGCTATTGGTTGACACTCTTTCTGGGAACCTAGTTTGAAAGGGTGACACATGGCGTTCCTGCACAGCTGTGACCACCACCGCGGCGCCAACCTCGACGCCGCGGGCCACCACGACTGCAGCGCCCACCTCGACGCCGCGTGCCACCACGACAGCAGCGCCCACCTCGACGCCGCGTGCCACCACGACGGCAGCGCCGACCTCCACTGCACGACCAACCACCACCCCGGGTGCAACTAACTTCCTCTGACCGTTTCTTGGCATGCAGAAGCCTGCGGAGCAAGTAGCCATTCCTACTTTTTTTGGGGCCTATTTTCTTTGAGGGCAGGTATTTACTTCATGTCTGCACAGCTGTGACGACCACGCCGCGGGCCACCACCACTGCGGCTCCGACCTCGACGCCGCGGGCCACCACGACCGCGGCGCCTACCTCAACTGCACGGCCAACCACTACCCCGGGTGCAATTAGATTCCGCTGACATACCATGCTACCTACAGAGCAGTACCATGCTACCTGCAGAGCAAGTAGCATGGTACCTTTTTCTTTTTACTTCTTTTTTCCTTTTTTCTCATTCCTTTATTTCTCATGGGAGGTGACATCCTGCATTTTTCTGCCCAGCTGTGACCACCACGCCGCGGGCCACCACCACGGCGGCGCCTACCTCGACGCCGCGTGCCACCACGACAGCGGCGCCCACCTCGACGCCGAGGGGCACCACGACCGCAGCGCCCACCTCGACTGCCCGGCCGACTACCACCCCGGGTGCAATTAGATTTTGCTGACCAGCTTTGCACGCAGAGGTCTGCAAGCAAGTAGCTACTGGTCTTTTTTATCATTTCTTCGAATTGGGGGGGGGGTTGACACCCTGCATTTCTGCACAGCCGTGACCACCACGCCGCGCGCCACCACCACCGCCGCGCCCACCTCGACGCCGCGGGCAACCACCACTGCGGCGCCCACCACGACTGCGCGGCCCACAACGACGCCTGGTGCACGTCCAGCATTCTGAGGCTTCTTCTAGCGCCGAGCAGCCTATAAGCGAGTAGCTACAGTCTTGAGGCACCTGCCACCAGCCGTGGCAGCAGGATGGGGCTAGCGGCAGCTGACGCTTTGTTTGTGCGCGCAGCGGTGACCACCACACCCCGCGCCACTACCATGGCGTCGCCTACCTCGACGCCGCGGGCAACCACCACTGCGGCGCCGACCACCACTCCTGGTGCAAATTAATACTGCTGACATTTTTCTGTGCCCGCAGACGCATGCAAGCAAGTAGCTGCGGATACAGAACATTCATAGGCACACCACATGGGGGTGACACCCTGGTTCTGGGCACAGCTGTGACCACGACGCCGCGCGCCACCACCATGGCGTCGCCTACCTCGACGCCGCGGGCTACCACCACTGCGGCACCCACCTCGACGCCGCGGGCCACCACGACTGCAGCGCCCACCACGACCGCACGGCCGACCACCACCCCGGGTGCACATTACATCTCTACTGACACTTTTTCTGCGCGCAGGGGGGCGCGCGAGCAAGCCCTTCGATGCAGCACTCACATAGCATGCTCCATAAACTGATGTTCTGTTTGGGGGGGGGGGCGCGCAGTGATGACCACGACGCCGCGCCCGACCACGACCGCGGCGCCCACCTCGACGCCGCGGGCCACCACCACCGCGGCGCCGACGTCCACGCCGCGCGCCACCACGACCGCGGCGCCGACCACGACCCCGGGTGTGTTTGCCTTATTTGCTGTCACTTGCTGTACACTAATGTGTCAGTGCAAAGCGGGTGGCAGCTCAGTGTTAAGGAGGCTCCCCTGCGGTCAGGCCCTGCTTTGATGCACAGCTGTGAGCAGCACACCGCGCGCGCGCGCCCCTATCACTGCGCGGCTCGCCGTCGCCGTCGCCGTGTGCTGCAGTCTAGCACTGTTGTCGTCCCTGGGAGAAGCTGCTCTGCAAGCAGCTGCAGGCTTGGGCGCGCTTGGTCTTGGCCCGCTGCACACTCGGGCCCCTACTGACGCCCTGCTTGCGCCGCGCAGTTGTGGTGCCGACCAGCACGCCGCGCCCGACCACCACGGCCTCGATGACCACCACGCCGCGCCCGACCACCACGGCCTCGATGACCACCACGCCGCGCCCGACCACCACGGCCTCGATGACCACCACGCCGCGGGCCACCACGACCGCGGCGCCCACGACCTCCCCTGGTGCGGCGCCGAGCACGTTGGGCTAATGTGGCCAAGCTCCGCAGCGTGCATATTTCCAGGACGCGGAGCTACTATGGGTAGCTCCTCGAGGAAATATCACCTTTTGGTTTTAGTTACGCCGGTCTGGATAGCTCGTATTTCGAGTGAGCGTGGCACCACGCCGTTGAGCGCAGCTGTAACCACCGCTTCGCGCGCCACCACGCCTTCGGCGCCCATCACGGTGCCGCGGCTCAATACAAGCGCAGCACAAGCCCACACCTTGGTGGTCCCCCTTTTGGGTTCAGAAGCGCAAAGCATGCAGATGACTAGCTACTTTTACACCTGAAAGGCGTATCTCAGGGTTGACACCCTGCACTCCTGTACAGCAGCTGCAAGCCGCCACACCTGCAGTACCCACCAGACACTGCGCAAGTAAATTGTTTTCTGCTGACAAGCTCTACAGAAGTTTTGCGAGCGCGGCGCATGTGAGGGCCCTCCATGTGGGGTATCAGTGTGCGCTGCATGCGGGCCACTACAAGCGCTGCGCCCACCAGCTCTTCGGACGCATACACAATCCGTTAAAAAGCCACGTTCTGGGGTTTATGTGGGTCACTTCCCTTTTTTGGGGGTTGCGGCAACACCTATTTTTGGGTCAATGCACAGCTGCCTGTCCCCATGCCGCATTGTGCCAGTGCAGCGCGCACCAGGACTTCAGTATAAGGCATGTCCTGCTGACTTTTACTTCCTGTGGGTGTTCTTGTTGCACTTCTTCTGTTGGGGTGACACTCGGCGTTTTGCACAGCTGTGACCACCACGCCGCGGGCCACCACCACTGCGGCGCCGACCACCTCTCCGCGGGCAACCACTACTGCGGCGCCCACCAGCACTCCGGGTGATGTTATATGGTCTGCTGAGAAGTGCAGACATGTGATGGCCTCGAGAGTACTGCAAGCAATGAATTATGAGGTAACACTTGGCGTTCACGCACAGCGGTGACGACCTCCCCTCGGGCGACCACCACGGCAGCGCCCACCTCGACGCCGCGGGCCACCACGACCGCGGCGCCCACCTCGACGCCGCGGGCCACCACGACTGCGGCGCCCACCACCACTCCGGGTAAAACCACTTTCTGCTGACGCTGCATGTTTGTGTGCCCGCGGACTGCTGTAGGCGTGTCGCTCCTGGCTCCATGTCACCCAGGAGCGTCATGACCTTGAATGACATGCAATCCCGTGCACAGTTATAACCACTACGCCGCGGGCCACCACAACAGCGGCGCCGACCACGTCGCCGCGCCCCACCACGACGGCGGCGCCCACTACGAGCCCGGGTGCACTTGATTTACCGCTGATTTCCTGCTGATGCGTTCGTAGCTCGGGCAGGACACTGCGAGCAAGTAGCCACTTGTATGCCTTCATGACCATCCGTCCTTACGGGGCCGGCGCCTCTCCCTGCCACAGTGATGACCACCACGCCGCGGGCGACCACGACAGCAGCGCCCACCACGTCGCCGCGGGCCACCACGACCGCGGCGCCCACCACGAGCCCGGGTGCACTCCGCATGCCCTGCTGGCCGCTGCACTGCGTGGAGAGGGAGCCGCAAGCAGCAGCCCCGTCTCCTTTTTGTCCTCGTTCTCCTTTGAGCAGCCAGAAGCGACACTCTGCATCCTGCGCAGTTGTGACGACCACGCCGAAGGTGACTACGACCGCAGCGCCCACCACGGCGCCCACCACCACGCCGAAGGCCACCACCACCGCGGCGCCCACCTCGGCGCCCACCTCGGCGCCCACCACGACGCCGAAGGCGCCCACCACGGCGCCCACTTCGGCGCCCACCTCGGCGCCCACCACGACGCCGAAGGTCACCACGAGCGCGGCGCCCACCACCACGCCCGCGCCCACGACGACGCCCCACAAGGTGCCCGCCCACGCGGGCAGCCTGCCTGATACCGCTGGCAGGCCTGGCGGCGCCTCTGCGCCCAAGCTGATGCGCAAGCAGTGTTCCGCACTGGGCGGGTGCCTGGGCTCCCAGACAGCCTCATGTCGGGCGCCGTACGCCCCAGCAGCCGCGCACGCGTCGCGCCGCCTGTCCTGCGGCTGCACACTGTCCTGGTGGAGGGGGTCACGGCCGGTTGTCGCATGTGGTGTAGAGTGAAGTCATCATTGAACGTGAGCATCAGCACCTGCCTGCCGACCTGACCCGCGCGCGCGCGCGCGCGCGCGCAGCAATGCCCCAACACGTACGACCCGAAGTCCCCGTACTGGATCTACGACGGCTGCTTCTACGAGACCGGCACCGGCTCCAGCTTCCTGGACGCGCCTGCGCCGGCGTGCCAGGCGCCCTGGGCCGCCTCCTCCGAGAGCGCGCCGCTGGACAACGAGGGGCACCCCGCGCAGCCGTGCGCCCGCCCGCCCGCCCTCGTCGCCCCGCCCTGACCCGCCCGCCGCTGCGCCCGGGCGCCCGCAGCCAGTGCCCTGCCGCAGCTTCGGCATGTCGCCTCGCAGGGCGCGCGCGCGCGGCCGCTGGCTCCCTGCCCTGGGGGGCGGGAGGTGCCCGAGCAAGTGTGGCTGACCTTTCGGCGGTTTCAGGCATACCCGCGTGCTGCCACGTCGCGCGTGCCTGTACAGCGCCTGTACAGCGCCATGCGCGCCCCGTGCCTCTAGGCAAGCAGCATTGAGCGTGCTGTATTGTGGCAAGGAGCATGCCCGCCGACGCACCCTGGTCGCGCGCGCGCGTAGGTGCTGCCTGTGCATGGCGGCGGCCAACAAGTGCAACAGCTGCCCCGAGAGTCAGGTGCGACCCCATACGGTGCCCCCATCCCGTCCGGTCTGTACGCTGGGGTGTCTGGGAAGCTAGGCGCCGCTCGGCCCTCAGCCTGCCATGCGCCGGCGAATGTAGCCGGCGACGCGCATGCACCTGGCACCCAGCATGTATCATGCAGTCCCCCAGCGCGCGCCACAAGCTGGGGCAGGGACGCTGAGCTTTGGGACAGACCAAGGGGATGTACCCCACCCTGCTCTGTGCCCTACCCTGGCAGTGTGCGCGACCGGCGGCGCCCGCGCGCGCGCAGGTCTGCGTCAAGAACCCGGGCAAGGACACCGACGGCGGCTACTGCACCGGCCGCCCCAAGTCGAGCGACATGCTCATCGGCGAGTGGTACTCGCCCTCGGCGCCCGTGTCGGAGAACCCCAGCGCCGGCGCCGAGGGCCTGCAGCCCGGCAGCAAGTTTGTGTGCGGCTGCATCAGCAAGTAGACAGCCCCGCCCGCGCACTGATATTTGGCCGCCTGTCTGTGTTTAGGTTTACCTAGCCCTGTCGCGGCCTGCGTTTCACTCGTCAGAAATAAAGCCCAGCGCCACTGGGCGCCCGGCGACTTGTTTCGGCAAGGCGATGGAAGAGACGGCATGCGCGTTCCCCGTGTGACCCCAAATAAATGAGACCTGAGGGAGGTATTATGCAGCGGCAGCGCGTCTGGCCAATGGCGCCGTATGCATCCCTGCGCATAGAGAGTGGCACCTTGCATGGCCCCTGTTTGGCTGGCCCTCCGCTTTGACGGCCTGACCCTCTGCCACCCTCCTCACCACCCCCCATGCGCGCGCGCCACCAGGACTTTGGGCCCGTAATCAGCCTATTTATCGACTGGGTGGCAGTTGTGGTGATGAGAGAGTTCCCCGGTCGCCTTGAATTGATAGGGTGTGCATGCGGCGCCATGCGAGTAGAGCGGCGATCAGCCACGAGTTGGGGAGGAGGGCGCCTGCCGCCAGGCCCTGGCTCAGGCAGCGTGCGTGCGACGGCGGTGCAAGCCGCATTGGCGCCCCGCCCACCACGCTTCCTGCCCGGGGCTCGGGGCACGCGGGGCGCAGTCGCCCCAGAGGCGGGTGGTGCAGAGCCAGAGACGCCCTGTCCTGGCGTGCACGGCCAGCCTCAGCCAGGGGGCTTGCCAGCAGCAGGCTGCGCCCAGGAAGTATGCCCCAGCGTCACGCGCGTTGATCTGCAAGGCAATAACCGGCGTAACTGCCCGCTCAGCATGTCGGGCCTGCGCACCACATACATATATACGGGCGCAGGCCCAGGCTCAGCCCCGGCGGGCAGCGCCCATACCTGTCAAAAACTGCTGAGCTGGCACGAAACTGCTTGATCGGATGTCGCTGTTGTGCGCGGGCTCACCGGTGTGCGCGCTGTCGTGACTCGCAGACGTCAGGCATCCTGAACATTATTGTGATATAGACAGGCGTGGGCGAGCAGGGATGCGTGGCATGCCTGCAGTCACGCGGGGCGTGGAACTGAGTGAGCACAGTCATCACCGACCCATGTGATCTCACATCCGCCTGCTCAGACTTGAAGCCACCCTCAGGCCTTGGCCTTTTCTGTCGGGTCGCACTGCACGTGCGTCCAGCTCCCCACATGACCCACCATGCCGTGCAAAACCAACCTAAACAGAAAGCTATCAAAGTCACAGGGACGCGCAGTGTGGACACTACTGACATGCTCACTGCTAACACCTATTACATTCGTCTATGTACACTCAGGCACTGTACATCAGCCTGAAGCAGCATGCATTGCAAGGCGGGCTGCCTGCCGTGGCCGCGGCTGGCCCAGCACAGCCGCGGCGCCGGCCCCGCGCGTTCCCGCCGCGCATGCTTTGCCTTGCCGCCTGCCAGTTGGCGCGCAGCGTTCAGCACGCGAGCGCTCACCCGCAGCATTACGGCCGGCGCCGGCAGTACGTGGCCACCAGCACCGGCTGCAGCGCTTGGCAGCCGCGTGCGCTGGCAGGGCGTGCCAGCAGTCTTGGCAGCAGCTGCGCGCCTAGCCGCCGGCTGGCAGGCGCAGGGCTCGGCGAGGGCGCGCCGCCGTCCTTCAAGCCGGTGCGCCGCAGCGTCCGGTGGACTGCCTTGCGGCCCAGGGCGCCGCGCCTAGCCCTAACCTAGCCCACACCCTAGCCGCAGACGCCTTCCGGCCGAGCTGGGCCGGTGGGGGGCGCACGGTCCACGGGGCGCCCGGGCCCCGTGCCGGGCGCAGCGCCAGCAGCACAGGGCATGGTGGCGACCCTGCACGCCTGGCTGCCAGCGCCTGCACAGTGGCCGCCCCCGCCAGCGCCCGGCCGCGCGGCTCCCGCGTCGGCCAGTGAAGCGTCTGCGGATCTGGCAGCCGCGTGCGGCGGCGGCGGCTCATGCGCGGTGGTGGCGTCAGCGAGCGCGGCGGCGGGCGCTGGCGCACTCGCGGCGGCCGGCTCGGGCGCCCGCCGCTGCAGCCGCTCGAGCTCCTGACGGCGGGCGCGCATCAGCCCCGGCCACCAGCAGGTCTGGGCCGCGCTGCTGGGGCTTGAAGTGTCGTAAGGCACAGGCACTCGTGCACAGCCCCGCGCAGCTCTTGCACCGCTCACGCTTTCGTAGCCCGGACGGCGTACGTAAACGCTGCCATGGCGCAGGCGTGCTGCTGACCCTGCTTGGACATAGTGGGGGCGCGTCTGTCCATACAGCCATACCCAGCGCATACCCCAATTCAATAAAACTGTTCACGGCCAGGCTGCGCCCCAAACCCCGCGCGGGGACCCCAGCCTGGCGCGCCTGGCGCTGCGCGGCGGTGAAGCGCGCCACGAAGGGCGCGAGCTCGCGCCAGAAGTCCGCGTCGCTGGCCAGCGTGGCCGCGCTGTCGCCAAAGCGCGCCACGAGCGCTGCAAAGCCGCGCTGCTCGTCTGCGAGCGCGCGCCGCGCCGCTGACAGCTCTGCGCCCAGCTCCTGCAGGCGCATGGACTTTTGGGACAAGGGTACCTTAACTCCAAATCTGGCCAACTTGTGAAATGACGCACCCGTCATTATCGTCAGGGCATGAACTTTGTCAAGCCCATATTGTAAAGCCTTCAATACAGGGCCAGGTCGGAGTCGGCATGCAGCAGCAGAGCCGCGGCGCTGCAGGCGCCCGCGCACCACCGCCGAGCGAGCGCGTTTCACGACACGGTCCTCCAAGGAGCCGCACCTGCTGCGTTGCGACGAGCGCCTCATGGAACGGCTCCGGTCGCAGCCGCACCCGCACGCGGCACCCCGCGCCGCGCCCTGCCCCGCCGCCGCTCCTGCCGCCCCCCGGGGCAGCGACGGACCCTCGCCGCACAGCGCCCACGCCGGCTGCCGGTCCGCTCCGTCCGCCTCTGGCGCCGCTGCTGCGGCTGCCGCAGGCCGGGCTGTCGGCGCCGGGCAGCCCGTCAGCGCTGGCGGCGCCGCCGGCACCGCGCGAGGCGTCCGCGCTCCAGTTGAGGGCGCTCCAGTCGAGGGCGAGCTCGACAGCGACGGCCGGCGGCGTGCGCAAGAGCTCGGCGCGCACCGCGGCCGCGGCCGCGCCGGCTGCCTCGACCGCCTCCGTCACCTCCTGCGGGCGCCCATGCAAGCGTCAGGCGCGCGTGAGGGATCGCTGCCCGAACCCTACTGCACATGCGGCGCTGCAGCGCGGCCGGCAGAAGTGCATGGTAGTCTGCGGGTGATGCAGCCTCCACGAACGCAGTTTCCCAGCGCTGCTTGCCGCTGACGCCGCTTGGCTGCGGCGGCAGCCTGGCGTGCATGTGTGACAGACAAGCAAAAGCTGGCAACATCTGTCCTTGCGTAGGCTGGGCGTCGGATGTGCTGCACGAGAAACGTGTATGCAGCCAAGACTACCCCTTGCACAGAAACAAAGATCGGTGCAACAACCCACACGCCGAGCGTATTGGTGCACCAAACGCATGTACATGCGCGCACGTGAGCACAGGCCGCACCGTCATGCAGCACACGACATGCCATGGTACGGCCTACGGATGACGCAGCGGGCACACTACAAGCATGCAACGACAAGCCATGGGGCCCTGGGAGCATGGCCCGTTCGTCACATCCCGCAGGCCCATCAGGGCTGGGGTTTCGGCCGCTGCGCCGATGCGGCGAGCGGCCGCGCACCGTCAGGGACGTGCGCAGCGCGGCGTTCCCCAGAGCCGGCAGCTCGTCGCCCAGCGGCGCCAGCGCGGGCGTCAGCGCCACGCGCGCAGCCACATGCTGCAGCAGCGTCGTGGCGCCGTCCGCTGAGCGCGTGTCCTGCGCAGAGGCAGGTGCCCCTGGCTCGTGTTTGGCTGCGCCTGGCGTTTGCATGCGCGACACGCAATGCGTAAAGAAACAAACCAGGCATGTGCCTGCGGTGCGCCAAGAGCCGCGCCAGGCCGGGCAGGCACAGCCCTGCGGCGCGGCCTGGGGCCTGCATGTCTGTGTAAGCAGACAGGAATGCTGCAAGCGGAGTGCGGGCGCGCGCGGCGCGCCTGCAGCCGCGCCAGGCCGCGCGCGCGGCACCCCGCGGCGCGCCCCAGGCGCGCGCCTGCGCAAGCGGACAAGGCTGCTGGGGCCCCACCCCTAGCCCTATCCCGCGGCGCGCCTGCAGCCGCGCCAGGCTGCGCAGGCGGAAGCCCGCGGCGCGGCCCAGGCGCGTGCCGTGGTTGAGCACGTTGCCGGCCGCCAGCGCGGTGGCCAGCGCGGCCGCGAGCGTGGCGCTCCGGCCCAGCTCGGCCGCGGCGGCGCGGTGCGCGGCCAGCGTGGCGCCGGCCTCGCGCAGCGCGGCCGCGGCCTCGTGCCGCGCGGCGACGGTCGCCAGGCGCTCGCCCGCGCGTGGTACCTGCGCCGGCACAGGCCGCGGGCTGAGCGACCTTCACCGTATCCTGCCTGCGCACGGCACCTGCGGCGGCGGGGCGCGCCCAACCAGCGGCTGTCTACAGTCACCGCGCAGGTATCCTGAGCAGGGGTGTGTACTGGGGTCAGCCCATGCGGCACGTCCACGGCTGCCAGGTGTTGCGCGCGCGCAGGGGGAGCCCCAATGGAGCTTCTGACGGTACCTCCGCTCGGCGGCGAGCCCTGCGCAGCGCGCAGCAAGGCAGGACTGGCAGTCCTAACCCTACCCTAGCCGGGCGCCCACGGCGCGCGCCTCCATGAGCGCCACGCAGAACGCCTCCTGGTCCGCCAGCTCCGCGCGCCGCCCGCCCGCCGCCAGGTGCGCTGCCAGCAGCCGCGCCTCGTCCGCGCTGCACATGGCAGGGCGGCTTCAAAGGGGGTATCTCCCCTAAAGCTAGCAGTCACCTCACGCTTGGGGCTACTTGGGGCTGACCAGCTGCATGCCACAGCGCTTGCAGCCCGCTTCTTCCGCTCTCCGCTGCGGGTTGCACCTCACATTTCGCACGCCGCAGCCTACCGGCAGCCCCTCGCTGCACGCGCTCCCGCACCGCGCCTGCCACGCACGTGCGGGCATGCACAGCGCAGGCGCGGGCAGGGCGGCCGCCGCACGCGCGCCTGGGCATGCAGGCGGTGAGCGCATGCGCGGCCTCCGCGCTGCCCAGCGCCGCCGGGTCCAGGCGCCGCAGCGCGTCGGCCATCTCGCGCCAGGGCAGCCTGCCCCCGAACAGGGCTGGGGTGGGGGCTTTGGGGTTGCGACGACAGGGTAGGGGCAGCAGTCTAGTGCTCTGCAGGCTGCCCAGCACGGCATAAGCCACCGGTGTTGCGACATCAGGGTGTCTGGTGTAGGGTAAAAGTAGGCAAGTGCAGCGCCGGGCCTTCATGCACAGCAGCTGCGCCACGCTCGGGCAGCGGCGCGCGCGGCGCGGCGGCGCTTGAGCGCATCGGGGCCAAGCCGGGGCTCTGCTGCCCAGTGCAGCCGCCCGCGCACAGGCCACAGCACTCCCCGGCTCACGCACCACAGCTGCGGCAGGTCGAGGGCCACCAGTCAGGTCTAGTGTTTTGAATTACAAGGTCGGATGAGCAGATGACAGCAGGGGCGACCCGCGCACCCCATGCGCGACATGCGGATGCCGATCGCGGTCGCGCGCTTGAGGTCGAGCACGGCGAGCTGGCGGCCGGCCGGCGCCGGCGCGGCCGCGGGCGCGCCGCCAGACCGGGGTCGCCGCTGCGGCGCATGGAAGAGCGCCTCCAGCTGCCGCCCGGGCACCCGTGTCAGTGTCAGCACGCTTCATGCCACTTCTCAGGTCGCAATATTGCGTGCGAGCTCGACCTCGAGCGCGGCCGAGGGGCGACCGGGTGCGCACGGCGGCTGCGGGTGCACAGCGCCCTGCTGAGCACCGCCTGAATTTCGCACGACAGAGTGGCCAGCTGCCACGCGAGGCGCATCTCGGCGGTCGGCCATGTTAGAGCGTTGACCCACTCGCCACTCTGTGCGCCCTAGAAAGTGGCAGCTTGTGGGCGGGCCGACAAGCAGAGCGCGTATGTGTGGAGCGCTTTGCAGCTTGTTTGCACACATCGCACAGCGCAGACATCCCGCCGGCTGCTGCCCTGCAGACACAGCGGCGAGCTCCAGCATGGCGGCTGCCGCTGATAGGGGCGTCGGCAGTGCGGGTGCGCTAGGCCTGGCGGGCGCGCCTGGCCGACGTCCAGGCAGTCGTACGCGGGCGGGTGCGCCGCCCAGAACGTGCCGGGCACGCGCGCATCCGGCAGCTTGTCCTGCCCAGGGCCCCAAATGTGCACTTGGTCTCCAGACGTCCAAGTGTTTATATTGCCCTCCCAGCATATTTGCCAGGGTCCGCAAGGCAGCACGGCAGTGCACAGTTGCACGCACTGTCCAGGGCCTGCATCATATCATCCAAACCCTGGCGACTGCAATATGGGTCCTCCTACAGGCAGTAGCCAGGTGCAACAGAGTGCTGCAAAGCTCGATGCCACGGCTCGTCCGGGCAGATCAAGGGTCGGCTCTGCGCAACAACGGCAATTTGGCGCTGTCCGCACGGAGATGGGCGCCGCACCCAGAAGAATGTACGCATCTTGACCCGGGGCTGGGGCCCCGGCGCGACCTGCGGCACAGCCAGCGGCGGCGGCGGCGGACGCAGCGGTGCGCGCCGGCCTGCACAGGCACAAGCACAGGATCAAGCTTACGCCGCGCAACATTGGTAGTACAACATTTTCATTCCGAAGGAAAAGCCCGCCTGGTGGTGACATGCATTTTTATTTTTGACAGGTCTGCATGCCCACCAGAGGCCGGCGGCGGCGGCGGCGGCGGCGGCGGCGGCTGCAGCGGCGGCGTCCCCGGCTCGCTCGCCGCGCTCAGCGGCGGCGGCGGCGGCGGCGGCAGCGCGGGCGGCGCCAGGGCCTTGGGCCCGGCCAGCGCGGCGCGCGCCGCGGACCGCAGCGCCTCCGCCGCGCCGGCCGTGTGCGCGTCGCTGCGCGCGCACAGCTCCGCCAGCAGCTGCAGCAGGCCTGCGCGCGGCACGCGTTTGATTGATGCTCGGCCCAGCCCTTGACCTGTTGTCAACATCTGCTGAAATACTATTTTGGTCCAGCACTACATGGGTCTGCCAGGCCTGCTGGGGTCCAGCATTACGTGGTCATGATGGTCCATCACTGTATGAGTCCGCCGGACCTGCTCGCTGACATCGGCGCCGCACCTCAGCCCCACCCCTGCAGCCAGGGGGAGCAGCATGGCCAGCAATGAGATTGTTAAGCGAAGCCAAGTGCACCAGCCTTCGCATGAACACGCACGGCCAGCAACTGGAGAACCGGGCGGGGGACGCAGCCAGCGGGCCGGCAGCACACCCGCCTCCAACAGGCGCTCCAGGAAGCGCTGCCGCAGCGGCCGCTGGCCGGCCGCCTCCGGGCTGGCCAGCGCCACGGTGCACAGCGACAGCGCGTGGCCGCACAGGTCGGCGTCTCCGTGCGCCTCCACCTGCGCCGCGCGAGCCGCCTCAGGGAGCTGCCATGCGCGCCGACCTGGGCCCCGATCATAGGGTAGGGTACGCAACACCACCTGAGCCCTGCTGCTGCTCCTGCTCCGAAATGGCATTTCGCAGCGTTCCATGTCACAGCGTCCCATGCTTGTTGAATGAGCACGGTGGCCATGGAAGCACGCATGCAGTGGCGCGCACGAAGGACGCGCGCTGTCGCCACGCGTGGAGCGCCCTCGTGAGGGTCTTTCCGTCCTCGCTTCACGCACCGCGCGCACTGCCAAGCGTCATGCAGCGTTGCCAGGTCAGGCTGGGGGCTAGCCAATCCCTGCAGGTGAGGAGGCGCGCACCTTGAGCAGCGCCAGTAGCGCAGTGCACTGCTCGGGAGCGCTGGACGCATCGCTGTCAGCCTCCAGATGGCCATTGGCTGCAGGTGCCCCGCCTCCGCGTCCTCGTGGGATTTTGAGCTGCTGCGTACATCCACCGGCGGCCGCGCAGCCTGCCCCGACGGAGACGGGCGCGACTCTCGAGCTGGTGCTGGAGGTATCGGCGGCGGAGGTGGCGGCGGCGGCGGCGGCGGCGGTGCAGCCGGCGGCATACGACTTCCTCCATGCATCTGCTGCTGCTGCGGCGGCGGCGGCGGCGGCGGCGGCGGCGGCGGCGGCGGCGGCGGCGCAGATGGCGGCGTGGCGCTCCTCCTCTGCGGCGGCGACGGCGGCGGCGGCGGCGGCGGCGCAGCAGGCGGCGTGGCGCTCCTCCTCTGCGGCAGCGACGGCGGCGGCGG
>JAABUY010003743.1_pt1 | contig 16438 bp, 21 predicted proteins | sample 5560271 | NCBI WGS metagenome assembly JAABUY01 (sample SAMN10711886, study PRJNA513374) | rock metagenome | isolation source: Antarctica rocks | place: Antarctica: Victoria Land, University Valley
GAATAGGCTTGGAACGCCTGATGGAATGAGCTTGAGACGCTCGATGGAATGAGCTTGGAACGCTCGATGAAACGGACAAGAAAGAAAGAAGCTGATTGAAGCAATGGGGTCATTGCTTGGCTGAGAGGAGGGAGTAATGTTACGAGCGTGCTCAGCCTTCTACTGGAAGGCGCGCTCTTGAGCGAGCCTAAGGCCCTATTGGGCTTAGCGCTCCCCTTCCCTCTGTACATATAGCCTTCGCACCTTCGTAGACCTCGCTCTTTAGCTTTGAATCCTCGTTTACCCGTATATCATCTTGATGTACACGTACCTCTATAACTCGCTCTAGGCATGGTCTTAACATTGGTCTTTTCCTCAAAAATGCATGAAAAGCATGAAAAACATAGTTTTTATGATATTCATGCTATTTCTATTGACTGTGCAATTGCTTTGCAATTGCATCAAATGCGAATTCAAGAACGGATGCTACTTTTTGTTACGAACCGTGTCGGCATAGAATAGAGCCTAGTCAATAGGCTCTAGGGATTTCGTCATGTGGTCAAGGAACAACGATGTTCCGGGTTGGATTCTGCTGGAACATTCCATCTATCCGAGCCCTAGCGAACCGGCTACTTCGCCCCTTTGTTCGCCCTACTATAGATACAGCTCGGAACCCTTTGCTTCCTTCTGTATTCTTAGTTTCCTAGTTATAGCTACCTCTATTGATCAAACATTCTATCCAGCTACGCACTACCTCGCTGCAGTGTGGTTAGATTCTAGGCACGGTCCCAACACTTTTGCTATAAACATGAATATAAAATCAAATCTTCATACTTTTGGAAAATTTTTGATTTCATGTATAATTTCGAATCATATTGCACAACACTTTTTTTGAAATTTGTTAAATTTTCAAAAATTGAGCATATGGTGAACGAATTAGCAAAAATCGTTTTGATTAAATGCGCATTTATGATAAACGGATGCTCCAAGCATAAATATCATGATTGTAAAATCAAATCTTCATGTATTTATGAAATTTTCGATTTCATAAGCATATTCGCAGCACATTGCATAACATATTGTTCGAAATTTATCAAAATTTCAAGAACAAAGCTTGTAAAAAACGAGTTTGCAAAATTTATTTTGCGCAAATTCGCTTTTGCAACATGCGCATTTGCGAAATTCGCTATCATATCACAAGTTCATCAAATAACTGAACTTATTTATAATACAATGAGTATTAGTGATGAAAAAGTCAATAAAATAAATGCATTAGAAAAATCAGTCTATTCGACTATTCTAAATAAATCTAATTGAATATTAGATTCTGGTGCAACAACTCATATTTGTTACGATGAATCGTATTTCAATGATTTAAGACTCACAGATATTAAAATATCATGGGGCAAAATTAGTCAAATAAAGGCTAAAGGTATCGGTAGTATATCGATACTATTTAAAGATACGAATATAAAGGCAAAATTGCAAAATTGCTTATTCGTACCAGAATTCGATATAAATTTGATATCAGTTAATTTGTTAACTGAAAAAGGATATAAAATTATTTTTGACACAAAGTGCAAAATAATTGATTATAAAAATGATACAATATCGACTACTATCAACAAAAATGAATTATATATATTTCCCATTATAAAATCAAGTGAAAATGCACAATATGCATATTCAAGTAAAGTTGAAAGTAGCGATAAATTCAATATATAGCATCAACGAATGGGTCATATAAATGAAAAATCATTAAAAGAACTAAATATTCAAAATTCAAATAATTCGAATAAAATAATATGGTATGTCCCTTGGAATTGCGAAGGCAATTGGCTTTGGCAGCAGTGCCTGCAGTGTTTGCTTTGGCAGCAGCCTCTACAATGGTCCTAGCAGCGGCGTCAGCGTTGGCTTTGCGAGCAGCGTCTGCTTTGGCTGCTTTGGCTTTGTCAGAAGGTTTCTTCGATCTTGATGAGGTGCTTGAGGGGATGAGTGAATCCTCTAGAGGTAGGTTCTGACTTCGGCGTGACGACGGCATGATGGCTTCGGGGGTGGGGGGGGGGGGGCTAAAAGGATGTCAGCAGTGTACTAGATCTGAATAGCTTCATATTTACCTGTTTGATTGATTTTTCTAAAGCGAAAGCGTTGATGGTAGCGAGAATGTCAAGAATGTCTGGATTCAATATTAGCGTGTGCAGAAAGGTATCGAATCCTTGGCATCGCAATTGTCGCGCCCCCCCTCAAATTTGTATTGACTTTTCGACATTTCAACCCCTCAATCACCTGTTATCGCATTCAAATAGGTGAAAAAGTGAAGCAATTCAGTACTACTAATCAAATTCTATAGTCTTCGCTTCAAGATCTCTTTCCAAAGCTTTAATATCAGCCTCAAAGATAAAACCTTTGGCAACGCTATGCTTGAAATGCTGTCGGAAACCTATCACACCTGCTTCTTTCGACAGTGTAATGGAGAAATTCACTAAAAGTGCCTTCAAAATGGGGCCATATCTCCTTGAAATGTCGTTTGACCCTGGCCTGCAAAACGCTAAAACTGAACTCGATGAGGTTGAAATTCGGCGAATAGGGAGGCAGATATCGTACCTCACACCCGTGTGAGGTACATCGAAAGAAAGTCTCGCCGTTGAACCAGCCTTCACGGAACCAGCCTTCACGAATACCGGTGCAGGGTAGATAGCCATCTATCGTGTAAGCCGGAAGAACACTCCAGCAATGCTCTCTCTTTCTAGAGGCTTGGTAGCGAGCTGGCTCACCAACTGGTGCGTAGGCTTGATGACGTCACCCCGTAGTCTCGTTGAACAGAGTCTCGTCAACGAACACGAGCTGCTCGACAGTCAGGCGAAGCAGATCTGCAACCCAGTCTAATCGTAGTTCATCATTCTGTCTGATGCCCACACGCTGTCCCTTTTTATTGCTTCAGCTTCTCTTCTTCAGAATCCTGAATATCGTGGATCTATGAACATGTATACCTCACTCCTTCCATAGAAACCACACCATCTCTTTCTGCATGGCTCATGGCTGTTGCTTCAGATATGTGATTAGGAAGTCTTCAGCGGGTGGAAAGACCTTTCGAGGAACGCTCTTCGGACGGAACTGAGATCTAAAGGGAGAGTCATACATGGAGAGATTCTCCTAAAATCTATAGACGGTATCGAAGTGACAGTGAACCTCTTGGGCGATAGCTTTCAGTTGGGGGACCAGTGAAGCAGCAGAAGCCGTAATATTTTGGAGCGAATGAATGAATTCAGTGTGCGAGGCATAACTATTTGACAGGTCAGTACGAAGTAAATAAGTGCTTTTGAATAGCTTCTGTTTGATTGATGGTTCTAACGGGAAAACAGACCTTGAAGGTTCGAAATGTCTGAATTTCAATGGTAAATTTGAGGGGGGGCGCGACAATTGCGATGCCAAGGATTCGATACCTTTGTGCACACGCTAATACTCGCCATCTGAGCTGGTGTTGCCATGCGTTCCACCCACCGCTAACTAGTACTGCGCAGTAAAAGCCCCCTGTTGTCTGGCAGTTGCACTTACGTAGACCTTATTAGCTGCTGCTAAGACAGCCAGACACCCTAAGTTCACCCTCAAGCAAGGTCAGACTTTTCCCTTCTGACTACCTGCAACCCACAAGATCAATTCAGACCCCTCTGTCATTCAAGCTGGTCCGGTCGAGCCATGGAGAAATTTCGTCGTCGCCCTGCAGTACTACCCGTCAATCTTTACCGGGTGCAGTATCCCGGGTGCCAGACAGCACTTTCAGGCAACGGCCTGGAGGCAAAAGATACCAACGTGACCTATACAGAGGATGGAATGAACGCCTTTCGCCAATCGATCATCGAGCAGCTGACTTGGGGTCATCGCGGAGCTCAGCCGTACATCACATGTTTCTCCGACAAGGATCACGCAGAGAATTGGGCTCTTAAAGAGCCTTGGAACCCCGGTGAACGCGAAAAAGATTCCTGGAGTCTCTTGACAATCAACACAAGATCTATGCCAGAGACATATGTATTCAGCCTCAATGACTTAGTGACTCAGCTGGACCTTGCATTACCTGAACGGGTTTCTCAGCATGTGAGAGGCGCGTATCTGTGCCTTCACAGGATCCCAACGACAGCTATCGTCAGCTCGGCATCTCCTCGTGAGGTCAAAGATGGTACGCAAGTAGCAGTATTAACTTAGGCAGTTCATTTCAGTAGCTTACAATTCGATAGACGTAGAAGATCGGAGGTGGCGAGAGACATACCATCCGCTCGACAGTTACAGCGGCTCTGACCTAGAAGCTGCGGAGAATAACTGGAATGACGACATTATCAAGATGGTCGAAGGGGATTGGAACTGATAGTTGCGGAGAGCGCAGCAGGATGGCTTATCATCCCTTTGGCGTAATCTCCCTCAGCCTATGCTCCTTTGGCCTACGCTCTGTTGGCCTACGCTCCTTTGGCTTACGTTCCTTTGGCATACGCTCCTTTGGCCTACGCTCCTTTGGCCTTTGGCGTACGCTCTTTTCGTACGTTCCTTCGGCCACCCTTACATAGGTACCCTTTCTGCGTACGCTCTTTTGGTGAACGCTCTCGTGACGCACGCTGAGGCCCGTCCCTCACTTCCGCCACACGTTCTATGAGACAAACGGGGCTCTTTCTGCAGTATAAGTGGCGGAGAGCATGCTCATAAAATTTATCTCTTATCTTCAGATATTCTCTGAACCCAAAGCTCCCTCAGAGTCTTCCGAGCCGTGTTGTAAATTGCTACTATAACCTGTCACCAAAGGACGCGAGTGAAACATTCTTTGATCGAGCTGCGATGCCCGAAGCGCTTCATTCCTCGGTATGTCGAGTGTGGGATCAGTGCGCGATGCACCCTTCTATTTCGGCGCCGGACGTCACAGTTAAGATCTACGAGGATGCAGAACGGCAGGATCAATGGCGTATATCGCACGAGAGCTTGTACAAGCAAGCCTATTATACCGTTGATTATTCAAGCCTCGTTCAGATCGGCCATCCTGGGGGAAGGGGTAGGACTGCGGTTGTACGCTGCTCTTTAGGCTCTGGCTCACTTCATGTTTTTGAAGGTGTCGACTTTGGAACGTTTTTAGAGTCTCGTGCTGATTTTGAGCATCGAAAAGATGTGTGTTATCATGAGATTCGAACCATTTCCTCGCCCGCCCAACACCCAATTATAATTCCTCCCGCAGATGTCTTCGCCACCGTCCAAAAAATCGAGGACGATTAGACGATCAGGTCAAGAACACCAAGACTACCGGAGCACGCCTAGCGTTGAGAAACAAAGCAGTATAGCGTTTTCAGATGGCTTCAGCTATTGCTCACACCCATTTCACGGCTCACAAATTCCACATGGACATCAAACCGGCCAATTTCGTCTTAGATTCTAACCAAAACTTGATTTTGATAGACTGGGAACAAAGTGGGGCACCGCTTTACACTCTCGCACCCGAAGCTAACGGTTCTTGGGACGTAAAAGAGGCGAAAGTTGAGTCTTCGTCTTCTGATGGCGCAGACTATGGAAAAAATGGTGGATACGATTGCGGTGTATGTCATGGCACTGGGCAGGTGTGAGGAGTACCTGAAAGGTCGAACCTGGTCTCGATATCTGCGTTCGCTCAAATTGATGTCTCCTCGTGCTATGGAACCCAGTTTTGGAATACCTGCGTTGTTCTTAGGCTTGCCATGTGCTCTCATGTATGGCATTCTTCACTCTGTTGCGACTTCGGTAAAGGCAGAGAAGTCTTGTCATGGCTTAGCTAAAGTTTCAAAGCATGTTACATGGCATGCATGTCGATGCAACACGTCAATGGCTGTAATTGAGTGCTCATCTCTTGGGTTAGATATGCCGGCTTTTAGCATTAGGATGGCTGGGCAGGAGCGTGGGCGTCTTTCAAATCTTACTAGGACGGGCAGATTCAATGTCAAAGCATGATCGCGGCCCATAAGGGTTAGGACTACCCCTTGCACAACTATTCGAACACAAAGTTTTCAATGTAAATGTCTTCCGTCTCTATTGCTTCCACTTTCATTGCCTCCACTTCCTCTTCGAGCTCCGGAGATTTGAGCAGTTTCATCTTGGCCCATTGTTCAACTTCCTCCTTAACTCCAAATCCAAAGATAATGGCAGTTCCTTGAACGATGGTAAAGGCGAGACGAGCATCTGATATGGATCTAGGAATGATCAGTCCAAGAACCCGTAGGCGACAGTTATTCAAATTACTCACAATCCTCTCTCCTCCATTGTCAGCTCGACTGGAGTAACGTTTTTTGTTTGGAGTTCTTCTAGAAAGACCTTAAATCGGCCCGTCGACGCAGGCTTGACATTAAGGGAGTGAAGATGGGAGCCTTCGTAAAACACGACCTTCGAATTGGTAGATCATAGTTGAACAAGAGCCACTGGCTTTCTGACTTCCGAAGGAGGGTTCCGAAAAGTGCAGTACGCGTGATTGAAGTCGCAATCAAACGCTTTCAAGGCCCCCAGCCCAGGTCGTTCGATAACTGACTTCGCAACCCTGCGCACACGCTGGCAAGGTAAGTTAATTGTTCGATTTCACCTTCGTACATGTAGTAAGTCTACACGCGTCGTGAATCTGGTGTAAGCAAAGGGAGATGTATAGCGTGGCTCTATCAGCAAAGTAGCAGGTAAAGAGGAATCCTCGTCGTCCTCGCGGGCCCTGGGCTCTTTACGATCCCTGCAAGCTCTACACGCCCTGCACGCCTTGCACTCCTTGCACGCCTTTGACTCCTTGCACGCCTTGCACTTCTTGCACTCCTTGCACTCCTTGCAAACAATGTGGACCCGGCGGACCATGTGGTCCTCGCGATCCATCTGTCCCAGGAGTCCCGCGTGGTCCTTGCGGTCCTTGCGGTTCTTGCGGTCCTGTTGATCCTGACGATCCTGACGATCCTGGTGGTCCATGTGGTCCAGGTGGTCCTCGATATCCCTGATCTCCTGGTGGGCCGGGTGGTCCAGGGTGACCACGTGATCCTGGTATCCCCGCTGGTCCAACGGGACCAGCTGCCTCTGGTGGTCCAGGATAACCTTGGGCTCCCTGCGGACCTGGTTGTCCTTGGATACCTGGTGCTCCTCGTGATCCATACGGTCCCGGAGGCCCCGCAGGCCCCGCTATTAATCGTGGTGGACGGTAGGAGCACTTTTCCTGCTGTCTTAGGCTGCAGCCAAGGGCAAGCAGCAATAGAACCCCCAAAATGATACATCCCACAATAATTTCGATCGTTGTAGCCGAGGTGTTATCGCCATTATTAGAGACTGAGGTCTGACTGTTGGCAGACGCTGAAGTTTGAGTTGTACTTATAATGGCTTGTTGTTCAGTTGTTGCGACTGTTGCACAGTTCGTTGAGGAGCCTAACTGGTAGAAAATTGTATAAGTAGTATGAGGTTTCGTGATGCTAAGCGTTGCGAAATAGCCGGTCTCGCAGTACTTTGCTTGCATGGCGGGGCCTGGGTGTTTGGTGTCATCAAAGGTTGAGGAATATGCAAGCGTGATACATTGTATTATCCCTAGCCGTGACTGAATGGTGTCACTGGTATTAGTCTGACCAGGTTCTGGGATAATTGTCTTTGCATGCATCGATGACGACGAACGCCTCATCAAAGCTGCTTTTCTCAAAGGAGAACCTCGTAGGATTAAGCCCAATGGGATGTCGAAGAATGCCATATTCTAAGGGAGAAGGCGCTGATTATCTTATCCACGTGGGGGAATCTAATTCGCGAAGAGAATCCACGCTCATGCAGTCACATCAAGTGAAGGACTTTTGTCTACAGAATCGGCCACCACAGGGGGGGGGGAGTTGCCAATGGACAAAGTTCGAGTGCAAGAAGCAGCTCGAAATAGGAAGGAGGGACGTAAAAAAGCACGTTCGGCAGCTTCGTGAAGGGGGTAAGGAATGACGAAAGAATGGCCAGCTGTGGACAGGTATTAGACATCTCTTTTAAATCATCGATAGACCACATTTGACTATGCACAAGCCGTCTCACCTCAGCGATCTTATCCTTTTATTGTTTGACGTGAAGCGCGAGTTATCTTCCACTGAAAGAACTGCTCAATCATCGAAGGCGAGGCTGGGCTGACTGCTGCCACTGTGAGTACGTTAAGGGCTGATATGCAGGGTACGAATGAGCAACAGATGGCTGTTGCCACTGCTGCTGAGGCATCGGGTTAGCGGTCGAAAAGTTGTAAGCCTCCGGAGCTCGTCACCAAAAACCAAAGTATCGCTGAGGGCGAAAATTTACATTGGATCAGATTTTAAACACCAGCCTTCTGCTGATGTTCGGACAGAGGCTCAGCCGAAGCTCTACCTTTACCTCTACCGCTACCTCCGCCCCGCGCCCTACCTCCCATACCTCCGCTCCGCTCCGGCCCCTACCCCTACCCCTACCTCTCGTTTGTATTTGCCCTAGCTCTTGCCCACGACGACAGGTCTCTGGGCACGGATCCCCGAATACTCGACAGAACTTCATCCGATGCGTCCTTCGCCAGATGCCCCTTCGCTTCTGCGGTGCATTTCAAGGCGTTGCCGGTCGGGGAAAGACAAGGAAGCCGAGGAGGAAGCCGAGGAGAAGGACCCGGCCATCGTTGACGAAAGATATCTTCTACATCATACCTGCACCGCTCAAGCTCTGACACATCGTGTTGAAGCAATAGAAGCAATGGTAGGAGCAATAGTAGGAGCGGGAGGAAGTCGTTCGGTGTTTTAGCGTGCGAACGTGTTTAGGACATGTTTTTTGACTACCTTCTTTAGACTAGCACAAAGCGTATTTTATACACGCTTTTTGAAGGGTGTTTAAAACAGAGGTGGTTTATATTTATGATAGCAAATTAATAGGGGGTTAATTAGCCTGCAGGTAAGTGATGTTAGCTTTAAAGATTGTAAGATGAAAATGCTTTTCTTATGCAATAATGTCTTTCTCTGACTTTTAGCAGAAGATCTCAATTTACAAAGTTATTGAATACAATTGTATGTATCACAAGTCAGCAGTAAATCTTCAAGCATTAATGCTATGTAGAATATATAAATTGATTTGAATGAGATAATAAATTGCTTACTGTGAACGTTAGAGTCAATAAAAAGCAGACTTGTTGCAGAATTTTCAAATCTATAAAGTTATTAATTACAACTGTATATATTGTTGGGACCGTGCCTAGATGATACAACCAAGGGAGGTCAGGGTTGATAGTGCTTGATCTTTAGAGGTAGCTATAACTGAATATTAAGAATACAGAAGAAGCTGAGTACAAGAGCTTCTATATATGTAATATTCAGAGGCTGCGCTAGGCCCGAAGGGATCGTGTTGTGACGCGGTAAAGATGTGATGTGAAAAGGAAGATGCTGGGGAAATAAAGAGGCTGGGGAAACTCAGAGGCTGGGATAGGGACTCGGCTAGAGGCGTTGGCTAGCCCTTGGTACACTCGTAACATATATCACAAGAGAGTATTAAATCTTCAAGCATTAATGCTATGTAGAATATATGAATTAATTTGAATGAGATGAATAAATTGCTCACTGTAAACGTTGAAGTCAATAAAAAGCAAACTTGTTGCAGAATTTTCAAATCTATAAAGTTATTAATTACAACTGTATACTTGTATAAATGAGATTATCGCGCAAACGAGATTTCTGCGCACTCTAATCTAAAAAGGTTAGTAGCAGATAGTATCAGATTTAACATGATAAAAATGACACTAATATAAATAGTTTTAGTTAGCGTGCGCAGAAACCGTTTGCCTCCTGAGCAAGCCAATTCCAGACCGGATAACACAATTTATCCCTATAGAATCTCAGGCCATGCCTCGCTGAGAACTTTCAAGTTCTATATCAAATAGCGCCGTCTCGTGGTCTATTTCTATAGAACATGCCTTAGAGAAAAGGACTTCGGCGCAGCTGTCCCAGCTGGTCTCTGTGGCCCTACCGCGCAGGGGCTTTATGGACTCGACTTATCGTAGTCGTCAGACGGACACAAACACACTGCTAAGAATCATGTGCAGTCAACCCTTCCGGGCTCATAACCTGTTGAAGCAGCTTAATGCTCAGGGCGGACGATTCGGCAATGCTCTTCAGGCTGCTTCTTACGGAGGGCACGAGAAGATTGTTCAAACATTGCTGGACAAAGGGGCCGATGTTAATGCTCAGGGCGGAGAGTGCGGCAACGCTCTTCAGGCTGCTTCTTACGGAAGGCACGAGAAGATTGTTCAAACATTGCTGAACAAAGGGGCCGATGTTAAGGCTCAGGGCGGACAGTATTTGCGAGTTTAGACAGAAAACCGCGCTTCAAGGAATGCTCCCTGCAGAAACGGCATTACTGGTTTCTTCCTTATCGCGGTTTTATCCATTGGCAGATGCACGCCCATAGTGGAACATCCCTTCATCATCTCAATCATCAAGAGCCAAGCACAGGAGCTAGGGTCCTGGGTTCTCCATCGCCTCCCAACGCTGCTTGACTTTTCGTTTTCTCGGAATATTCTCAACCCTAATATTTCTCACGTACGCGCACATGGCACCAAAAACTAGCTGTCTTGCAAACCACATTAGGAAAACACACTACGGAGACGATTGTCCATCCTGCTTACAAGCAATTTTCGATTACGGAGTCACTCACCGTTCACCACAACTTAGATCTGACCGAATCAACCGCAATTTGATGTTTCCTGGCTCTTTCAATCCACCTCATTGTGCACATCTGGAGCTTCTTCGTCATGGATTCATGGAAAGTGGCCGCGATTTCAATGTCTTGACGATATTCCCTTTCTTTCCTTTACCACCATGGCCAGAATCACCGTCTTCTTCTAACCCCCATGGATTTATGAGATCTTTGCGCATCTGTAACAGCCACGGCTTGACAACAGGCTTCAAGATACAATCACGATGGACTTGTAAAGACATAATTCCGTTGTTGTTGAAAGGAACCTTTCCCTGATTTTGGTCAATTTAGGATTCGCCCATTCTTTCCTACAGGCGATACATCTATGCCAGTCCATTGTATTCATCGCCCTTCGAATGATGATATCAGAGCATTCTAATCCAGCTTGATAAGCCAGTTGATCTCATGTAAGTCTCTTGCCTTTCCATTCTTCTAGGATTTTTTCACATTCTTTGATATTTGTGGGTGTCAGAATAGACGGTCGACCGCGTCTTTCTTTCCAATCTGATGTATGAAAAGTACGCCTTGCAGAAGAAGCGTTGCAAATATCAGAAACGGTGGATGTAGCTATACCGGTTTCTTTGTAGATTTGACCGTAAGTGAGGTCACCATCTTCGTGAAGTAATCGAAGTTTCTAGCCGGATTTTTTTGATCACCGCGAGACAGCTTACGCGGGGTCGTGCCGCGCGAGAGGTCAGCTTTTCTGATCTCGATATTTCCTTACATAGTATTGCAATCATTGAAGTTTGTGAAATACAATAAATTTAGATATATGGCTGATTACGGCATGGATGTAGTAGCCGATCCTCTGAAGGCGAACACTGAGTAATGCAGGTTCACTGCTGTTGCCGGAAAATATCTTTTTCGTTCACGGGCTTTTCGGCCACAGAACAAAAACTTGGGACAAAAATGGCATCGTATGGCCTAGAGAAATACTCCCTACCGATGTTTCCAACGCGCGAATCATGACCTTTGGCTACGATGCGGATGTTGTTAAGCTCGATAGCGGTCAGGTTATCAACAGCGCAATTGAGAGTCATGCAGCCGACTTATGTGATAAATTGGCTCAACTGCGAGCTTCAGCTGATACTGGAAGCTTTAGGGATCAACGCTTGGATAGTCTCTCAACTGAGGATCGTATCAGGCTGAGCGTCTAATCGTTCTTGTTGCGCATAGTCTGGGGGGACTTGTCTGCGCAGGGGTGGGTCCTTGGACGGGTTTGGTTATAAAGATTGTTGAATCAAGCATATTCATTTAGACACTCGTCAATGACGATCGAACTGCATCTAGTGACAACACGTCAATCGTCGCGCATTATATTCAAGGCAGGATCTTTCTCGAGGCATCATTTCGAGATTCTTAACATGTCAAATGAGCAAACACTCTTCAAAACATACATATGCCCCGGCGGTTAGTTATTTCCGCTCCGGCCAAAGCGGCTTGGCGCTAGGGGTATTTATTCTTCCTCCCACTTCATCCTTCATTCGATATACTCTATACCATATACATATGCTCTACCTACTAGATAGTCAATACATCCACATGCACATATTCGCTCTGACCCTCATATACCAATACATCTTGCCATCATCGCTTGCATCTCTCCAGGCCGGTCGAGTGGAAAGAAGCGGGTCGAAGCTTTAAGAAGATGTCTGGTTGCTGCAGTCCGCCTGTCTCATAAATTGCGGCGACGTTTCATACTATACTTCCGGGAAGACTTCTCGCAAGCGGTAGACCGACATCTTTCCTTCGTGGGACGCAGCAAAGGCGGATTGTTCTCGTCGTTATCCCGCCTCCGCCTCTTTCTCGTCCCACCAGTCTCCATCGGGCTTAGCGGCTGAGGAACCTCCGTCCGACGACACAGCGCCATTATCACGTGAAGGAGGGGTTTTTGGGGTACGGTGTTCCTAAGCATATGGGTCGACAGTCTGTAAGTGTGTGAATTATCGAGTGAAGATCTTGAGTCTCACCCAGCTTCTGAGCTCGCCACAGAAGTCGGTGAAGTGCTGGGCGAACTCTGGCTCCCATTCTTCTTCTTGAAAGTTCAGCCGTCGCTGGGGTGCATGGCACTGCTGCCGGTCGCCTCTCGCTCAGCAGGCTCGGTATTACCGCCCTGCGAGTGCCTGTCAACAAAACTACTGACATACCTGCAGGCAGTCGACGTCGTTTTCGTCGATAGACGGAGCCGATATACTACTTGTGTCTTCACCTCGTCTCGATTTGAGACTGATGACCTCACCGCAGTCCTTCTACTAGGGTTTTGTCTACACTTTCGGCTTCACACTCCACATGAGCTTCTAGCTTGTATTGGGTAAGAAGGTCAGCATGGTCACAACAAACATGTAGGCTACGTTTTTGACGGAAGAGATTGCACATACTGTTCATCTTTAAAAGTAGTCTGCGCCTTTCAAACAACCGGCCTGAACATGAATAACACTGCTTCTGTCTTGTGATAGTATCATTTACTGAGCATCATTGCAACCACCTAGAGGTGAAAACACTTTTGTCTGAATCGGTAAAGCCTTAGATGAACTTCATCAGCCTACATCGTTCGAAAGTTCAGAATGACCTAAAGCGGCCTTGACACTTTTTATCGATGTAGAGAGCGACAAGATATTAGGTATATCTGAGCCCCACGAGGAAAACCTGCTCAGATGGGGTTAGGTCCGCTCGACATTGGGTTCTGGAATTATAGAATAAAATTCTGTTCATCCTTTCACATTTTCTCCTTACACCATTGTCTACTTAATCTACAAACAACCACATCTTCAAGCCTCCCTCGATAGTTGGGAACACTCTTAGTTTTGATGATCTGTGTTTCTTTCTAGCTGACCTCTTATTTATAGCAAACAGACCAGCGGGGCCATATTCTCTGGGCAATTGCATTAACAACCCAGCTTTAGCCAGATCTCCCTATCACATATACGCAGCAACACGCAAAGAGCTCGCTGGACTAGTAGCAAAGCACACGAAGACCTCTGACTATGCTCTTGTCTCACTCTGTAATCATCCTAGCCAGCTCGCACCAAACCTCAGGCAAAACGCCCGCACTTTGACATAAATAACATCACCACAGATTGAAAGTGACCTGGTTGACTTTATGAACGAATTCGCACCCATGAACTGGCGACAACGGGTCCAGAAGGCTGAAGAAAGTTCTCCGCAAGGGGGCAAAATGTGGAATCATGAAGATGGCTCAAAATTGTTCAGAAGACAAAGGATGCACTAAAATCAACTCAAGGAGAAAGATATTGATGTACGCAGATTTAGCAGATATGAAAGACGTTTCTCTGCTAGAACGGTCAAAGACACAGTTGTAGCTCTAACTGAGTCAAATGCAATGCTTTGAAAATAATTGGAAAATATGAAGATTTGATCTAGCAAGCGGGATTGAAGATATCATGCGCTTGATCGGATTGGAATAAAGCGCCAGATCACATGCTTCATATCACATGCTCACTGGCTCAATAGGATGCACCCTTTCATGGCTTGATACTGAACCTCCTATCAAACCCTCTACCAAAATTCCTAACTCCCGATCAAACGCCCTATCATATTACATGTCAAACTTCCCATTGAGCCCCGACCTAACGCCCTACCAAATGCCCCATCAAACCCCCGACCAAACATTCTACCAAACGTCCTACCAAATGTTCTACCAAACATTCTACCAAACTTTTTACATGCTTCAAAATACACATCTGTCGGGCGCACAATACAGGTCAAACAGTGCTTCAAACAATGCTTTCTACAATGCTTTCTACATGGCTTCCTTCATGGTTCCCTCCCAAATATCCTTCAAATACCCTTCATGACTCTCTATTTAACACCCTTCAAATACTCTTCATGACTCTCTACCAAACTCTCTACATGCTTCAAAAAAACCGAGTCATTGGCTGAAACATGAGATTAACAGCTAACTTAGCTAATATCGACTTTTCCCGCCCCACACACCGAGTCAAACGTCTAATATCTTCTTTCGTAATCCCACTAATTGAATCTCTGATCTTCCCATCGAAGCCTGATTTTCCTTCTTTGCCTATTGCGCCTTTACCGCCAAGGATTGGTCGCGCTTTGACCTTGGGCTGTACGCCTTCAAAGGGGAGGAATAGTGATTGTGTGTAATACGGAGTCGTATTGCTATCTGGGAGCGATGCGAAGGTTGATGACTTCATAGAGAAATAGACTTCGAAGCATGAGGCAGGTTGTGATGAACCTAGCCTAAGCCATACCTCTAAAACTACAAATCAACGACGAACGGTGCTTATTAATTGACTATGTACCCTTGTATCCGCAGTACACCCAACTCACGACTCATGCATACCACCATCACTTTGCAGCCCCTGCGTTCTTCAATGCATCCTTTACCGGATCAAACATTTCCGATCGTGAGGCCGTGTCGGCAGGTTTATTTGTGGAGGACCCTGCAGCTGATAGGCATGGAAATTAGCTACCGATCACTGATCAAATGATTAGTATGTAATTGTACTGGCTCGACGGTGTAACATCCATTCGGCCGCAGACCCCTTAGGCTCCCCATGTTTCGCCTTAAGCCTGGCTATGGATTCCTTCTTCTTAGCTAGATCCACTTCGTTCCAGGCTTTATGGGGGCTGAAAATCTCAGTATCGTATTCATATCGGGCATCCGCCTACATCCCATCTTAGCCATTGGCATGGGGAAGACAACGGTAAACAAAGCAGCTATACTCGCAAGAGATTCCATTCCTTCTCTGTAAAACCTAGACTTGATTTAACGTCGGCTTCCTTAGCGGTCATCGAAATGTCAGCCATTACCGATTATTGCGGCGTTTGTTCTGTTCCGAGAAGATGTTCTCACAAGCGAATAACAAATTTTGAAAATTTAGCGCATGACGGTATTAAGTCCTTGCCTAGCGTAGCATTAGTGCGCTGCAATGTGCAAGTGACTTGGCACCTTTAATGGTTCTAGGCGCTGGAAGGGTGGAATTCAAATTTTGATCATTTAGCGCATGACGGTCTCAAGTCCTTGCCTAGCGTAGCATTAGTGCGCTGCAGTGTGCAAGTGACTTGGCACCTCTAGTAGTAATGGTTCTACCTAAGCACTGGAAAGGTGAAATTCAAATTTTGATCATTTGCGTCCTCACCGCATTTTTAGTGCTTGCGGTAACTCCCCCCTACCTACCTACTTGTAGTCACGTAGTTTTGATCGAATCTTTTTTATCAGCAATTTGGTATAATAAGTTTATATTTCGTTAGACAATGCACTAGGACACTACGATACAGCAATATTTTAGGGTCCCACTAAACATACACCCCTTTTTACTACATTGACACCCCCTACTTACTACATAAACACCCCCCGTTTACTACACAAACACCCCCCCTCAATAGGTATAGCGGCTCTGAAACAGATGAACACCACACCTTCAAGATACTTGATTTTATATGGGTGGCTCACCAAAAATTAAGTATCTTTGGGGTCAATACGTGTGTTTTTCGAAGCTGATTTACATTTGCAACTACATATCAAATTTGAAACACTCCGTAGAAGCCTCCACCGTTTGGAGCTTCCTGCTGATGTTCGGATAGAGGCTCAGCCGAAGCTTCACCCCCTCCACCCCCTCTACCTCCTCGACCTCGCCCCCGCCCTCTACCTCTACCTCTACCTCTGCCCCGGCCCCTACCCCCCCTATGTGTCTGCCCTAGCTCTTGCTCAGCTCGTTGCTGCAGATTCGCTTCCACGCGTTCAAATTGACTGGGTTCGCGTTGGGTAGAGTCGTCTAGCTCTTGCTCAGTG
>JAABUY010003746.1_pt1 | contig 16434 bp, 18 predicted proteins | sample 5560271 | NCBI WGS metagenome assembly JAABUY01 (sample SAMN10711886, study PRJNA513374) | rock metagenome | isolation source: Antarctica rocks | place: Antarctica: Victoria Land, University Valley
GAACCGAGGCGCAATCCGCCCAGCAACCTCGTCCAAACCCGTAGCCCACCCGCGCACATCCCGTTCGGTCGTCATCCCATCCACCTCCGGACAGGCATAACGCTCAAACCCGGCTGTAGTACTAAGCTGCAGGCACGAGGAGCGCGACATGAGCGACCAACCGGACAGCCTGATGCTGGTGATGCTGCGGCGACTTGACGCCAAGATGGATCGGGTCATCGACGACGTGGCCGATCTGAAGCGCCGGACGACCTCGTTGGAAAGCCAGCTTGGGCACCAGGTCGCCACCGAGCAGAGCCATTACGCCACGACGATGACCAGGCTTGACCGCATCGACGACCGGCTCGACCGCATCGAGCGCCGGCTCGAGTTGCAGGAGGCCACGACATGAGTTCCGTGCAATCCGAGGTCTACGCGGCGTTCCGCTTCATAGGCGTCGACGAGGACCCGGCCATGAAGGCTGCCGCGGCGCTGGGACAACGTGACAACGACCTGGCCAAGCTGGATACCCGGTTGGCCGCGCTGATGGTCATGGTGGGCGGCCTGTATGCAATCATCGTGCCCGTCGCCTGGCTGTTGCTGAGAATGGCGTTCAAGGGCGGCGCGCTGAGCTAGTCGCAATTAACTGCAATGCCTTGTCGCATTTGCCTGGACACCAATCGTTCATAGACGAGTTCGCCCCCGTTGCCCTCTCGGAATTGGCGGGATGCGTCCCCGGCTACGAGGCGCTGCACCGCACGCCGCTGCAAGTAGCTACATCTCTTTGTCGCCGAGCCGGGCCGATCCCGGCGCTGCTGGCGAGGCGGCCCGCGCCGCCCGTCGCACCGCCGGGCTGAGCAGCGTGGCCAGCTCCGCCGCGTGCTCGTAACCGGGCATCAGGCGCGCTACCGTCGCGTCGGCGTGGGTCGCCGGGTGGAAGTACACTTCGATGTCGCCGGCGGGCAACGCGGGAAGTAAGGCCAATAGGTGCGCCTCGATCATGTGGCCGCTCCAGGCTAAGCCGAACACTGCGTCCGGCGTCTGCATTCCGAGGGACCGCGCCTGGTGGCGCAACAGCCGCGTGCCGGCGTGCATCGCGCGCGACGCGAGGGTCGGCGGGGCGCCCAGGCGGGCCATGATCGCCGGCGGCTCGGCCGGCACCCGCACCCGGCCCAGGCCGAACTCCCGCCCCACCCGCACCAGCGCCGCACCGACCATCGGATGCAGGTGCATGTGCTTGTGCGCGTCGGCATGGCTAAGCGGCAGCCCGGTCGCGGCGAAGGCGGCGAATTGCGCCCGCACCTCCCGCTCCAGCTCCCGCCGCCGCCAGGCATGGCGCAGGCCGAGGCGGAACTGGTTGGAGCCGAACCAAGTACCCGTCACCGCAGAGACGCCCTCGATCACCACGAGGTGCAGGCCGACCTTGAGGCCAGGCAGCCGCCGTGCCCGCTGCACGGCGTCGGCGGCGGCGTCCCCGGTCACCATCAGGCTGGCATGGGTCAGCACGCCGTCGCGGTGGGCGCGCTCTACGGCCTCGTTGACCGCCGGCGACAAGCCGAAGTCGTCGGCGGTAAAGGCCAGCAAGTCAGGCGGCGTGGCGCTCGCGCAGGAACTGGAAGAACTCGACGCCTTCGCGCAGCCGGCGCTTCATCATCTGCGGGCTACGCACCATCTCGCCGACGATCGAGGCGATCTTCGGCGCGCGGAAGTAGAACCGGCGGTAGAACGTCTCCACCGAGTCGAACATCTCGGTGTGCGACAGATGCGGGTAGCTCAGCGGCGCGATCTGGATGCCGTGATCGTCGATCAGCTCGGCGTGTTCGACATCCAGCCAGTTGTTCTCGACTGCCTGCTTGTACAGGAACGTGCCGGGATACGGAGCCGCCAGCGAAACCTGCATGGTGTGCGGGTTGACCTCCTGCGCGAAGCGGATGGTCTCCTCGATGGTCTCTTTCGTCTCGCCGGGCAGGCCGAGGATGAAAGTTCCGTGGATCTTGATGCCGAGTTCGTGGCAGTCCTTGGTGAACTGGCGGGCGACCTCGATCCGCATGCCCTTCTTGATGTTGTAGAGGATCTGCTGGTTGCCGCTCTCGTAGCCGACCAGCAGCAGCCGCAGCCCATTCTCGCGCAACACCTTCAGCGTGGCGCGCGGCACGTTGGCCTTGGCGTTGCAGCTCCACGTCACGCCGAGCTTGCCGAGTTCCTTGGCGATGGCCTCGGCGCGCGGCAGGTTGTCGGTGAAGGTGTCGTCGTCGAAGAAGAACTCCCGGACCTGCGGGAACATCGCGCGGGCTTGCTTGATCTCGGCGGCGACGTGCTCCGGGCTGCGGACGCGGTAGCGATGGCCGCCCACGGTCTGCGGCCATAGGCAGAAGGTGCAATGGCTTTTGCAGCCGCGCCCCGTGTACAGCGACACGTATGGGTGCAGCAGGTAGCCGATGAAGTAGTCTTCGATCCGCAGGTCGCGCTGGTACACCTCCGTCACGAACGGCAGCTGGTCCATGTCCTCCAGCACCGCGCGGTCCTTGTTGTGAACCAGCGCGCCAGTCGGCCCGCGATAGCTGATGCCGTCGATGCTGGACCAGTCGCGGCCCTCGGCGACTTCCTTGATGGTGAAGTCGAACTCGTTGCGCGCCACGAAGTCGATGGCGTTGCCCTGTTGCAGGCTCTCGGTCGGCTGCACCGCGACTTTTGCACCGACAAAGCCGATCTTCAACGCCGGATTCACGTCCTTCAGCGCCTGCGCCACCTTCACGTCGGAGGCGAACGACGGCGTCGAGGTATGGATCACGCACAGCTCGTAGTCGCGAATCTGGTTGGTCACGGCCTCCAGGCCGATGCGGGCCGGCGGCGCGTCGATCAGCTTGCTCCCCGGCACCAGGGCCGCCGGCTGCGCCAGCCAGGTCGGGTACCAGAAGCTCTTGATCTCGCGCTTGGCCTGGTAGCGCGAGCCGGCGCCGCCATCGAAGCCGTCGAAGCTGGGCGGCTGCAGGAACAGGGTTTTCATCATCGGCGTTCGGTCCTCAAAGGCCGCGTGTCCAGCGGCAAGGCGATCAGCGAGGCGCGCAACACCTGCCCGCGCCACTCGACCTCGTCGCTGGCATAGCTGGCCAGCATGACGGCGACAGACATGATGTCGCGCAACGGCAAAAGCCAGACCGGGGCGCGGCTGGCAAGCCCGTCCTGCGCCAGCCCGAGCAGCCGGTCGATGCCGCGGCCCGCCGCGGCGCGCGCCACCCAGGTCGACAGCAGCAGCGCCGCCGCCCAATCGGACCCGCCCGACAGCGCCGCCGCCAGCATCGCCCAGAGCAGCGGGTACTGCACCACCGACATCGCGAAGCCGGACGGCGCCAGCGAGAGGATGGTCCGCGACCAGCGCAGCTCGTGCCGGTATAGCTCTCCAAAGCCGGTTTCCGGCACGGTGGTGGCCGGGACCGTCGGCGCCAGCGCCACCCGCAGCCCACGCGCCATGACCAGCCGGCCGAGCACGTGGTCGTCGGCCAGGTGGTGCACCAGGACGGCCAAGCCGCCGATTGCGCCCAGCGTCTCCCGCGTGAGCGCCATCGTGGCGCCCAGGCAGTCCTGCCGGCCAAGCGCCCGCGCCATCAGCGCCCCGGGCAGGAAGCCATGGGTGATCGCGGTGGCGCCAAGCCTGCCGGCCAGCGTGGCGGTGGCGGGCAGGCCGGCATACAGCGTGGTGACCAGCCCGACGCCGGGCGCGGCCAGCGCGTCGGCGATGCGCGCCAGGTAGTCGGGGGCGACATGCACGTCGCTGTCGGCGATCACCAGCACGTCATGCCGCGCCGCCGGCAGCATGTTGATGAGGTTGCCGACCTTGCGGTTGCGCCCGTGCAGGCGACCGTCGGCGACCAGGGCGGTGTCGGCGTCGGGAAACCGCGCCGCCAGACGCTCGACCACCGCGATGGCCGGGTCGAGCGGGCTCTGCACGCCGAACACGATCTGGAACTGGCGGTAATCCTGCCGGAACAGCGTCTCCAGCGCCTGCTCCAGCAACGGCTCGGCGCCATGCAGCGGCTTCAGCACGGTGATGGCCGGACGAACGCCGCCGGCCGGCGGCGCAGCGGCGTGGAACCGATGCACCAGCGCCCAGCCGAACAGCCCTTGCAGGATGCCGGCGCAGGCGATCAGCCCAGCGATGACGGCCAACAGGTTCATGCGACGCGCCGGCTTACCCGTGCTTGGCCAAGATTTCTATCCGCTTGCGCAACGAGGCGATCAGCGGCCCGGCCGTGCCGCCGCTCAGCAGGGCGCGGAAGTCCGAGCGCTGCACCGCGACCCGGCTGATCGAGCCGTCGAGCAGCACGTCCACCACCCGCCAGCCATCCTCGCCCTGGCGCATCACGTAGTCGATCGAAACCGGGCCGCCGTGGGCCGGCACGATCTGCGAATGCACCACTTGGTTGGCCCCGGCCGCACGGGCCTCCGGCTTCACCACCAGGCGCTCGCCGTTGAACTCCGCGAAGTTGCCGACATAGCTGGCGACGGTGAAATCGGTGAAAGCGTCCAGCAGCGCCGCCCGGTCCGCGACACTCAGCCCGGCCCAGCGCGGCCCAACGGAGGAGCGGAGCACCACGTCGAGCGCGTAGGTCTGTTGCACCACCGGCGACAGCATGGCCATGCGCTTGCTGAACGGCGTGGCGTGGCCGGCGTGCATGACGCCGAGCAGCGCATTGTCGAGCGCCACGATGGGCGCCGCCGGCCCAGCGTCCTGGGCCAGCGCGCGCATGCCGGGGGCCATGCTCCCCAGCACGCCGGCCAGCAGGCAGGCCAGCAAAACGCGGCGGCGCGTCATGCCGGAGTCCTGCGCGCCGGGCGGCCAAGCGCCGCAAGCGCCGCCGCCACGATGTCGGCCACCGCCATGCCGGCATCGGCCAGCTGCTTGGCCGGGGTGTCGTGGTCGACGAAGCGGTCCGGCAGGGTGATCGGCCGCACCCGCAGCGTGCCGTCGAGCGCGCCGCTCCAGGCCAGGTGCTGCAACACCAGCGAGCCGAAGCCGCCGACGCTGCCGTCCTCGATGGTCATCAGCAGCGCGTGGTGGCGCGCCAGCTGGTCGATCATCGCGGCGTCGATCGGCTTGGCGAACCGCGCGTCGGCCACCGTCACCGAAACGCCCTGCCTGGCCAGCAGCTTCGCCGCCGCGAGGCTGTCCGCCAGCCGTGGGCCGAGCGACAGGATGGCGACGTCGGCGCCCTCCTGCACGATGCGCCCGCGCCCCAGCGGCAGCACGCTGCCCCGCTCCGGCAACGCCAGGCCGAGGCCGGAGCCGCGCGGGTAGCGCACGGCGCTGGGCCGGTCGTCGATGGCGGCGGCGGTGGCGACCATGTGCATCAGCTCGATCTCGTCGGACGGCGCCATCAGCACCATGCCCGGCAGGCAGCCGAGGAACGCCAGGTCGAAGCTGCCGGCGTGGGTCGCGCCGTCCGCGCCCACCATGCCGGCGCGGTCGATGGCGAAGCGCACCGGCAGCGACTGAATCGCCACGTCGTGCACCACTTGGTCGTAGGCGCGCTGCAGGAAGGTGCTGTAGATGGCGCAGAACGGCGACATGCCCTCGGTCGCCATGCCGGCGGCGAAGGTCACCGCGTGCTGCTCGGCGATGCCCACGTCGAACATCCGGGTCGGGTAGGCGCGGGCGAAGCGGTCGAGCCCGGTGCCGCCCGGCATCGCCGCGGTGACCGCCACGATCCGCGAATCCTGCGCCGCCTCGGCCAGCAGCGCGTCGGCGAACACGGCGGTGTAGCTGGGCGGGCCGGGAGGCGGCTTGGCCTGCTCGCCGGTCAGCACGTTGAACCGGGTGACGGCGTGCAGCTTGTCCGCCGCCGCCTCGGCCGGCGGGTAGCCGCGGCCCTTCTGCGTGGTGACGTGCAGCAGGATCGGCCCCGGCTCGTCGGCGTCGCGGACGTTACGCAGGATCGGCAGTAGGTGGTCGAGGTTGTGGCCGTCGATCGGGCCGAGATAGTAGAACCCCAGCTCCTCGAACAGCGTGCCGCCGGTCAGGATTCCTCGCGCGTACTCCTCCGCGCGCCGCGCGGTGCGCTCGATGCCGCGCGGGAAGCGCTTGGCCATGCGGGCGGCGAGGTCGCGCAGGCTGAGGAAGCTGTGCGACGACAGCAGCCGCGACAGGTAGGCGCTCATCGCCCCCACCGGGGGCGCTATCGACATGTCGTTGTCGTTGAGGATGACCACCAGGCGGGAGCGCAGCGCGCCGGCGTTGTTCATCGCCTCGTAGGCCATGCCGGCGCTCATGGCGCCGTCGCCGATCACCGCGACGACGTGGTTGCTGCCGCCCTGCAGGTCGCGCGCCACCGCCATGCCGAGGCCGGCGGAAATCGAGGTCGAGCTGTGCGCGGCGCCGAACGGGTCGTACTCGCTCTCGCTGCGCCGGGTGAAGCCGGACAGCCCGCCGCCCATCCGCAACGTGCGGATGCGGTCGCGCCGCCCGGTCAGGATCTTGTGCGGGTAGCACTGATGGCCGACGTCCCAGATCAGCCGGTCGGCCGGGGTGTCGAACACCGCGTGCAACGCCACCGTCAGCTCGACCACGCCGAGCGACGCGCCGAGATGCCCGCCGGTGGTCGAAACCGCGTCGATGGTCTCGGCGCGCAGCTCGTCGGCCAGCTGGCGCAGCTGCTCAGCCGAGAAGTTGCGGAGGTCGGACGGCACCGTCACGCGGTCGAGCATCGGCGTCGCCGGCGGCGCGTTCAGGGTCAGCAGGGGAGCGTTCAAAACGGGATCTCCTCATCGAGGTCTTGGCCGGCGCCTTGGCCGGCGACCGGGCGAAGCTGGACGCTGCCGTCGCCGGCGGTCACGATCTTCTCCACCCGCATCTCGGCTTCGCGCAGCTTGGCCTCGCAGTGACGGCGCAGCAACGACCCGCGCTCGTAGGCGGTGATCGCCTCCTCCAGGCGCTGCTGCCCGCCTTCGAGGCCGCGGACGATGCGTTCCAGTTCGGCCAAGGCATCCTCGAACGACAGGTCGGCAGGCAGGGCGACGGTGGACGATGACGGGATGCCCGACATCAACGAACTCCTGGAAAAGCTGACGTAGAACGCAGCAGACGACACCCGCCAGGCGATGTCAGCCGGTCAGTGACGGAAAAGCCAGTACAGCGTCAATTATGCAACAGAGCTTCGACGTGGACGGCAGCGGATTCGGCGAGCGCGTCGAGGTCGTAGCCACCCTCCAGCAGCGACACCAGCCTGCCGCCGCAACGCTGGCGCGCGACTGCAAGCAGGGCCGCCGTAAGACGCCCGAAGTCGGCGCTTTCCACTTCCAGCTGCGCCAACGGGTCGGCGCGGTGGGCGTCGAACCCGGCCGAGACGATCAGCAGGTCGGGTGCCCAGGCGTCGAGCGCCGGCAGGATGACGCGCTCCCAGGCGGCGAGGAACCTGACGCCGCCGGCGCCGGGCGGCAGCGGCACGTTCACGACGTTGTGCGCCACCCCCGTCTCCGCGGCGTCGCCGGTGCCCGGGTAGCAGGGCGACTGGTGCGAGGAGGCGTAGAACAGGTTCGGATCGTCGCGCAGGTCGTCCTCGGTGCCGTTGCCATGGTGGACATCGAAGTCGACCACCGCCACCCGCGCCACGCCCCATCGCGCCTGGGCGTGGCGCGCGGCGACGGCGGCGTTGGAGAACACGCAGAAGCCCATGGCGCGGCGGCGCTCGGCGTGGTGGCCGCACGGTCGGGTCGCCACGAACGCGGTCGCGACATCGCCGCCCATCACCTGGTCGACCGCGAGTACCGCGCCGCCCGCCGCCCGCCGCGCCGCCTCGACGCTGCCGGGGCCGATGACGGTGTCGGCGTCCAGCATGATGCGCTCCCCGGCGGCCGGCGCCAGCGCCAGGATGGTTTCGCAATACTCCGCCGGGTGCACCCGCTCCAGCTGCTCGCGGGTGGCCAGCGGCGCCGCCTCGCGTCGCAGCGGACGGAACCTGTCGGCGTCGAGCGCCGCCAGCACGCGCCGCAGCCGGGCCGGCGACTCCGGGTGCTGTGGGCCGGGGTCGTGCGCCAGGCAGGCCGGGTGGGTGATCAGGGCGACGCTCATGCAGCCTCCTTCTTGCGGATGACGAAGCTCAGCGTGCCGGAATCCTCGCTCCAGGCCACCAGGTCGTGCCCGGTCTCACGGCAGAACGCCTTGAAGTCGGCAATCGCCGCGCGGTCGGTGGCCAGCACCCGCAGCCGCTCGCCGGCGGCCAGCCCGCGCAACGCCTTGTTGGCGCGCAGCACCGGCAGCGGGCAGGCCATGCCTTTGACGTCCAGCAAAGTCTCGCCCATCGGCTGTCCCTCGGTTCGCGCCTTATGTCCAACACCCCCTTATGTCCAACACCACGGTCACTTGAGCAAGCCGGCGATCCCCGGCAGAGTGCGGCGCATGAGCAAGAGCTACGACTTCCGCCTCGGCGTGGACCTCGGCGGCACCAAGATTGAGGTCGTGGCGCTGGGTCCCGACGGCGCCTTCACCCACCGCACCCGGGTGCCGACGCCGCCGCAGTACGACGACGCCGTCCGCGCCATCGCCGACCTGGTGCGCGGCGCCGAAAGCGCGCTCGGCGGCGTCGGCAGCGTCGGCGTCGGCATCCCCGGGGTGATCAGCCCGGCGACCGGGCTGGTGAAGAACGCCAACTCCATCGCGCTGAACGGCCACAGCTTCGACCGCGACCTCGCGGAGGCGCTGGCGCGCGACGTGCGGGTCGGCAACGACGCCAACTGCTTCGCGCTCAGCGAGGCCTCGGACGGCGCCGGCGTGGGCAAGAAGGTGGTGTTCGGCGTCATCATCGGCACCGGCTGCGGCGGCGGCTTGGTCGTCAACGGCGGCGTCATTGAGGGACCGCACCGCATCGCCGGCGAGTGGGGGCACATGCCGCTGCCGTGGCCGACCGCCGACGAGATCCCCGGCCCGGCCTGCTGGTGCGGCCAGCGCAACTGCATGGAGCGCTGGGTTTCGGGCACGGCGCTGGCAATTGACTGCGACGGGCCGGACGCCCGCGACGCCTCGACCATCCCAAGCCGGGCCGCCGGCGGCGAGGAGCGCGCGCAGTCGGCGTTGCTGCGTCACAGCGAGCGGCTGGGCCGCGGGCTGGCGGTGATCGTCAACCTGATGGACCCCGACGTGATCGTGCTGGGTGGCGGGCTGTCGAACATGGAGCACCTGTACGAGGCGGTGCCACGAGTGATGAAGACGTACGTGTTCTCCGATTTCGTGGACACCCCGGTGGTCAAGAACGTGCATGGCGACTCGTCGGGCGTGCGCGGCGCCGCCTGGATGTGGCCGGCGCCCTGAGCAGCTTCCCGGCGGGGTTCTGCCGGGACTGCGACACCTTGACGCCGGCCGGGCTCGCCGTGTCCTGCGGCGGCTGCGGCGGACGGCGGATCGTCCGCCACCTCGAGCTGTTCGACCTGCACCTGGCGCATGTCGACTGCGACGCCTTCTTCGCGAGCGTCGAGAAACGCGACCGGCCCGAGCTGGCGGGCGTTCCGGTGCTGATTGGCGGCGGGGTGCGCGGCGTCGTCGCCGCCGCCTGCTACGTGGCGCGGCTGCACGGCGTCCGCAGCGCCATGCCGATGTGGAAGGCGCTGCAAGCCTGCCCGGACGCCGTGGTGATCCGCCCCGACTTCGCCAAATACGACGCCGCCGCGCGCCAGGTCCGCTGCTTGATGCAGGCGATGACGCCGCTGGTGCAAACCTTGTCGATTGACGAGGCGGTGCTCGACCTCGCCGGCACCCAGGCGCTGCACGGCGCGTCCCCGGCGGTGGTGCTGGCCCGCTTCGCCCGCGCGGTCGAGGCGCAGGCCGGCATCACCATCTCCATCGGTCTGGCGGGCAACCGGATGCTCGCCAAGATCGCCGCCGGCCGCGACAAGCCACGCGGCTTCTGCGTGCTGGGACGCGAGGCGGCGGGCTTGCTTGCCGACCAGCCGGTGCGGCTGCTGCCGGGGGTGGGACCGGCGCAGGCGCGTAAGCTGGAGACCATGGGCCTCACCGTGCTGTCGCAGCTGCAGGCGCTCGACGACCGGACGGCGCTGCGGCGGCTGGGCGAGGACGGGCCGGCGCTGGTGCGGCGGGCGCGGCTGGAGGATGCGCGCCTGGTCAATCCGGGGCGCGAGACCAAGTCGATCAGCGCCGAGACCACCTTCGACGCCGATCTGGCGCGTCCCGAGGAGCTGGAGCGGCACCTGTGGCGGCTGTCGGAGAAACTGGCGCGGCGACTGCGCGAGGGCGGGCTGGCGGCCGGCGGCGTGGTGCTGAAGCTGAAGACCCACAGGTTCGCGTTGCGGACGCGCTCGCAGCGGCTGCCCGGCCCGACGCGGCTGCCCGACGTGCTGTTCGCGCACGCCCGCACGCTGCTGGCGCGCGAGGCCGACGGCACCGCGTTCCGCCTCATCGGCATCGGCGCGCAGCCGCTGGCGGCGGCGTCGGATGCCGACCGGCCCGACCTCGCCGATCCCGACAGCGTTCGGCGGGGGGCGCGGCAGGCGGCCATCGACGGGCTGCGCGAGCGGTTCGGGGCCGAGGTGATCGGGCGCGGGCGGGGGTGGGCGAAGTAGGTGCGCTACCGGTTGCAATCAAGGCTGCATCGATGACCGCCGCAACGCTGTGCAGACCCTGCCTTCGCCGATCGTTGTTGACCGCCATCCTCAACGATGCGCCAGCTGCCACAGTAAATCGTTCGTAGAACGATCACTTTTTTACTCTACGCCGATTCGGCGATTGCTTTCTCGCTGGACTAGTCGTGCTGCGAGGTAGTAGCGTTGTCTTGTGTTTGGTGCCGCGCAGAGCATGCGATACCGACACCTTTTCTTTGGAAGAAACAAATAATGATAATGCCACGGCGGGAATTTGGCCGAATGGCTGTGGCGGGCGTGGTCGGAGCGGCGGTTGCCGGCCGAACACGACAGGCTCGCGCAGCGACGGCGACCGCGTATCAGCGCCCACCCGTCTCCCAACGCTCCTTTTCCAATCCGGGGATTGAGCAAACCATCGCAACGACGCTCAAGAATATCGCAGACCCGAAACTCGCGCGGATTTTCACCAACACCTATCCGTTCGTTCCCGACAACTACGTGAGCTACACGGAAGTTGGCGGCGTGCCGGACACTTACGTGTCGACGGGCGACATCCCTGCGATGTGGCTGCGCGACTCCTGCGTGGAGCTGTACCCCTTCATAGCCGCGTCCGTCGAGGATCAGGCGTTGCGACAGGCCATGGTGGGACTGGTCCATCGCCAGGCTCGCTGCCTGCAGATCGATCCTTACGCCAACGCGTTCAACAAGGATTTCACGATCTGGGAGAGGAAGTACGAGCTCGACTCGCTCTGCTACCCGGTTCGATTCGCCTTCAACTACTGGAAGGCGACCGGCGACCGCTCGGGTTTCGACGCCGAATGGTTCGACGCCGCCCGTGCCATCGTTCGCACGATGCGCGAGCAGCAACGACCCGGCGGCACCGAGTCCGGCCCTTATCAATACACTGGCCCACACGAATCCGCGAACAATGGATGGGGCAACCCGATCCAGCCGGTCGGCCTGATCGTGTCCACGTTCCGTCCAAGCGACGATCCGACCAAATACTCGTTCCTTATCCCGTCGAACTTCTTTGCGCTGACGTCACTGTACCAACTGGTGGACATAGCAATCGAGATCTACCACGACCGGGCTTTGGCGAGGTCCTGCATCGAGTTGGCCGTGGAGCTCCTGCCGTTGCTGGAGCGTTACGGAGCCGTGACCTCGAACGGACGGCGCATTTGGGCGTACGAGGTCGATGGACTGGGCAACCAGTTCCTGGCCGATGACGCCAACCTGCCGAATCTTCTAGGTATGCCCTATATCGGCGGCACCGACGGCGACCCCTCGATCCAACGGGCCACCCACAATTTCCAGCAGGCCACCCGCGCCTTCTCGCTCGGCGACAGCAACCCGTACTACCACTCGGGTCCGGTCGGCAGCGGGATCGGCAGCCCGCACACCGATCCTGCAAACAACTTCTGGCCGCTCGGCGTGATCGCGCAAGGGATCACCTCGCAGGATGACGCGGAAATCGCGCTGGCGATCCGCACCCTCATCGACAGCGATGGCGGCACCGGGCTGATGCACGAGTCGGTGAGCGTCACTGACCCGACGGTCTGGACTCGCGAGTTCTTCGGGTGGGCCAACGAGTTCTTCGCCGAGTTCATCCTGAAGGTGAACGCCGAACGGCCAGCTTTGCTTCGCTCGATCCAAAGCTGATGCAGGAAGTAGGGAGGCGATGCCGCAAAAGCCGCCTCCCTACGCCTCGCCGCGAAGTTTCCTAAAAAATTCAGGGGCCTGGGGCACGGCCCCAGCGGGTCCGGGCGGCGCCCGTCACGCTTGCTTCAGCTCGATCAGGCTGCGGCGAATGACCCGTCCCCGGTTGATCCGCTCCTCGATGTAGCCGGAATCGCCCCAGCGCACCGCGCGCGCCATGGCCTGCGCGTCCTCGGTGAAGCGCGCCAGCATCTCCAGCAGCGCCTCGCGGTTGTTGAGGAACACGTCGCGCCACATCACCGGGTCGGACGCCGCGATCCGGGTGAAGTCGCGGAAGCCGGAGGCGGCGAACTTCAGCACCTGTTGCCGGCTTTCGTCGGCCAAGTCATCGGCGGTGCCGCAGATGGTGAAGGCGAGCAGGTGCGGCAGGTGGCTGACGATCGCCAGCACCCGGTCGTGGTGCGACGGCTCCATCACCTCGGTCATGCTGCCGCAGCGCCGCCACAGCTCGGCGACGCTGGCGATCGCCGCCGCGTCGGTGCCGGGCGGCGGCGTGAGCAGGCACCAGCGGCCCTCGAACAGCGTCAGGAAGCCGGCGTCGGGGCCGGAATACTCGGTGCCGGCCAGCGGGTGCGCCGGGACGAAGTGCATCCCGGCTGGGATCAGCGGCCCGACGTCACGGATCACCGACTGCTTGGTCGAGCCGACGTCGGTGATGATGGCGCCAGGTGCCAGGTGCGGGGCGATGGCTTCGGCCAGTGCCGCGTAGGCGCCGACCGGGGCGCACAACATGACGCAGTCGGCCCCCTCCACGGCGCGTGCGGGGTCGATCTCGGTGTGGTCGGCAAAGCCCAGCTCGATCACCCGGTCGAGCGTCTTCTGGGTGCGGGCGTTGACCACGACCTCGCCGGCGATGTCGCCGCGGTCGCGGGCGATGCGGGCGACCGAGCTGCCGATCAGCCCCGCCCCCAGCAACGCCAGGCGGCGGAACAGCGGCTCAGGCAAAGCTGAGGGCCGGCTGCGTGGCCATGAAGCGAGCCAGCGCGTCCGCCACGATGGCGCACTCCTCGGTGGTGCCGACGGTGATACGCAGGCAGTGCGGCAGGTCGTAGCCGCCCATCGCGCGCACGATCACGCCGCGCGCGCGCAACGCCGCGTCGGCCGCCGCGGCGCGCTCGGGGGTGGCGAAGTCGGCCAGCACGAAGTTGCCCTGGCTCGGCCACACCTTGACGCCGGACCCGGCCAGCGCCGCCGCCAGCTGCCCGCGCGCGCGGGTGTTGTGGTCGCGCGAGCGCTCGATCCAGTCCGGCTCGGCCAGGGCGGCGACCGCCGCCGCCTGCGCCGCGAGGTTGACGTTGAACGCGCCGCGCACCCGCTCCAGGGCGTCGCACACCGCCGCCGGCGCGTAGCACCAGCCGATCCGCAGGCCGCCCAGCGCGAACACTTTGCTGAAGGTGCGAAGCATCACCGTGTCCTCGCCGGCGTCGACCAGGCCAACGCCGGGGTCGTAGCCAGGGTCGTCGACGTACTCGGCGTAGGCGGCGTCGAGCGCCAGCAGCACGTGGCCGGGCAGCGCCGCGCGCAGCCGCGCCACCTCGGCGTGCGGCAGCAGGCTGCCGGTCGGGTTGTTCGGGTTGGCCAGGAAAACGACGCGGGTCGCCGGCGTCGCCGCCCGCAAGAGCGCGTCGACGTCGGCCGTGAGGTCGCGCTCCGGGACCTTGACGACGCGGCTGCCGGCATAGGTGCCGGCGATCTGGTACATCGAGAAGCCGTGCATCGACATCAGGATGTCGGTGCCGGGACCGCCGTAGATGGCGGCGATATGCTGGATCAGCTCGTCCGAGCCGGTGCCGCAGACGATCCGCGCGGGATCGAGCCCGAACTTCGCCCCGATGGCGCGGCGCAGTTCGGCGCTGCCGCCGTCGGGGTAGCGGTGCAGCGCGCCGGCCATCCGGGCATAGGCGGCCTGGGCCGCAGGCGGCGGGCCGAACGCCCCCTCGTTGGACGACAGCTTGACGACGCGGTTGGCTCCGATGGCCGCACTCTCGCCCGGCGCATAGGCTTGAATCGCCAGCACCGCGGCGCGCGGCCGCGGCGCGGTCACGGTCCGGCGCCCGTCGTGAGCGTGGGCTCCGCCGCCTGGTAAGGCACGGCGTAGGCGCCCAGCACGACCGGGCGCTGCACCGACCCCTCGAGCCGCGGCAGGCGCGGGTCGCCGTCGGTCACGTAGCCTTCGACGTCGACCAGCCCGTAGGCGAGCGGCCCGTCGGCGTCGCGGCGCACCAGCACGGCGCCAGGGGCGAAGCCGACGGCGGCGAAGGCGGCGGCCAGCCTGGCTCGGCCCATGTCCGGCGGCATCGCGAAACCGAGCAGGGAGCGGTCGCTGCTGCTCGCGTCGGGGGCGCTGGCGGCCACCACCAGGGCCTGCGCGTCGGGCACGCCTTCCGGCCGCGGCGTCCAGAACGGCAGCCGGGCGACGACATGGATGCGCGGCTCGCCGCGGCCCAGCAGCGCCGTCCACCAGGCCGCCTGCGGCGACTCCGCCTCGACCGGCATCGGCAGCACCGCCGCGGTGGCGCGTCCGGCGCTGACTTCGGCGATTGCCTCGGCGGCGCCGCCATGCACCCGCAACGGGGTCAACGCGCCGAAATGCTCGCGCGCCAGGGCGGTGCAGGCCCCGTCCGCGGCGCTCTCGCAGACGCTGATGGCCAGCCCGACCTGGGTGCTGGTGGTGGCCGCGAACAGCTCCCGCCACAACCGCACGATGCCGGCGCGGGGCAGCGCGCCGGAGTGCCGCCCGAGCAGGCGACGCACGATATCGGCCTCGCGTCCCGGGCGGAAGGCGATCTTGCCGGCCTGGCGCAGCGCCGCGACCCTGGCGACGACTTCGCCGCGGCGCATCAACAGATCGTGCAGCGCGTCGTCGGCGGCGTCGATCTCGTCGCGCAGCCCCTGCAGCGTCAGGATCATGGCATCCGCGGCGACGGTTTCCGGGACAGCGGCGGGAAGCGTGCTCGACATCTATACTATTATCCTGACCAAGCGGGCATAGCGGATGCGAATGGTAATGCAAAGTGGGGCCGATGGAGTGTCGGCGACACCGGAATGGTTTGAGCCAAAGCGATCATTGTGATAGGTTCAGGGCAAGATGATCATCACACCCGAACAAATTCGTGCCGCTCGGGCGCTGCTTCGCCTGGAGCAGGACGATCTTGCGCGTCGCGCCAATGTTTCGGTGGTTACTATCCGCCGGTTGGAAGCGGCACAGGGCGCCCGCGTCGCCGCCACGACCCTGAATAACGTACGTCTGGCTTTGGAGCGCGCCGGCGCGGAGTTCATTCCGGATGGCGTGCGGCGTCATGTTCCGCGGGTCGACGCGGACACGCTGTTCGCCGACTTGCAGGCAATCAGCTTCCGCAGCGCCGAGCGCCTGCGCGGAAGCGATCAGCTGACCGAGGCCGACCTGTACGACGCCGACCTGTACGACGAGGACGGCCTGCCGGGTTGATTGCAGTGGACAGCTCAGCGCTGATCGCCATTCTTCGGCGCGAGCCGGAAGCGGACGAGTTTTTGCGGGTTGTCGCCCATGCCAGCCGGTGCCTGCTTTCGTCGGTCAGCCTGCTGGAAACTTCCATGGCGCTGGCCGGGCGCCATCGCGGCGAGGCATCGTGGAGCGAACTCGACGCGCTGGTTTCACGAACGGAAATGCAGGTGGTGGCGCAGGACGCGATGCTCGCGGGGATCGCAAGGGCGGCGTTCCTGCGGTTCGGCAAAGGCCGCCATCCCGCGGCGCTCAACCTTGGCGACTGTGCGGCCTACGCTCTGGCCAAGTCGCGCGACGTGCCGCTGCTGTTCAAGGGTCAGGACTTCGCGCGAACTGACCTAGTTGCTGCGGCCTGACCCAGCCGGCCAGATTGCGCCTGCCGCAGCCGCGCGTCATATGCTGCCGCCGATGGACCAAATCGAACCCGCGGCGATCCGGCCTACCCATGTCAGCTTCGAGGACGGGCTGATGCTGGATTGCGGCATCGCCCTGCCCCGGCTGGTGGTCGCCTACCGCACCTACGGCACGCTCAACGCCGCCGCCAGCAACGCCATCCTGGTCTGCCACGCGCTGACCGGAGACCAGTTCGCAGCCGAGCCGCACCCGTCGACCGGCAAGCCAGGCTGGTGGGACCGGATCGTCGGACCCGGCCGGCCGGTCGACACCGGGCG
>JAABUY010003747.1_pt1 | contig 16432 bp, 17 predicted proteins | sample 5560271 | NCBI WGS metagenome assembly JAABUY01 (sample SAMN10711886, study PRJNA513374) | rock metagenome | isolation source: Antarctica rocks | place: Antarctica: Victoria Land, University Valley
ATGGTTCATCCTCCTCGGTTGCCGCCGACAAGATGGCTGCAGCCTCCATGCGAGAATAGGCGCTGGAAGTTGCATGAACCCATGTCTAGGCTTCATGAATGCGGCGCGACGAACTGGTTGACCTAAACGCCTTCGCTGCGGTCGCGGAGGAGGAGAGTTTCACCCGCGCGGCAGCCAAGCTCGGCACCTCGCAATCAGCGCTCAGCCACACCATCCGGCGGCTGGAAACGCGGCTGGGCGTCCGCCTGCTGACCCGCACGACGCGGCGTGTCGCCCCGACCCAGGCGGGCGAGCGGCTCCTGAAGACGCTTGGCCCGGCGTTCGACACCATCGCTGCCGAGCTCGCCTCATTGAGCGAACTGCGCGAGAAGCCGGCCGGCACGATCCGTATCACGACGTCCGAGCACGCGGCGAACAGTGTCCTATGGCCCGCGCTGGAAAGGCTGCTGCCCGGCTACCCCGCTATCCATGTCGAGCTCTCAATCGACTCCGGCCTGGCCGACATCGTCGCCGAACGCTTCGACGCCGGCGTGCGCCTGGGCGAGTCGATCGCCAAGGACATGGTCGCGGTACGCGTCGGGCCCGACCTGCGCATGGCGGTCGTGGGGGCGCCCTCCTACTTCGCTGCACGGACCAAGCCCTGCAGTCCGCAGGACTTGGCCGACCATCAATGCATCAACCTGCGCTTGCCTACCGCAGGCGGCTTCTACGCATGGGAGCTGGAGAAGGATGGCCGCGAGTTGAGGGCACGGGTCGAAGGCCAGTTGGCGTGCAACAACGTGCCCATGATCCTTCGCGCCGCGACGGCCGGTTTCGGCCTGGCCTGCATGCTGGAGGATCAGGTAGCTGTGCGTGTTGCCGAGGGGGATCTCGTCCGCGTGCTCGACGATTGGTGCCCTTTCTTCGCCGGCTATCACCTTTACTACCCGAGCCGGCGCCAGCCCTCGGCGGCATTCACGCTGCTGGTCGATGCGCTGCGTTTTCGGGGATAAGGGGCAGCTTGTTTCGACAGAAAGAAAGCCTGTTGAGAGGCAACGGACGGACGTCGGCTGCACTGTTCGTTGTGCCTGACTGTCGGAGAGGATCGAGAACTGACGAGAGAGGCGAGTGACAAACCAGACGCTCACGTGCCGAAACGGCCGCCACAACTAGGCCTTGGCACTTGGCACAGCCCGGTCCGCGTGCGAAATGCGGGGCACATGACATTGATCGTTGCGAGCCGCCCGAACGTTTATACCGGCAATCCGCTGGACCGCGCCGACGGGCGCCGCACCGACGAGGCCTGGATCGAGCAGCGCCGGGCCGATCCGACCAGCCTTTGGGTCCCGGTCTGGCGCGCCCGCACCTTGTTCCGCGGCCTGGACGAAGCCAAGCCGGAAGTCGTGCTGCTGACCAGCGAAGCCGCCGCGGCGCTCCGTATGACCGGCGGCCCCTGGGCTTTTCTTGGACTGCAGGGCGACACGGCGGTGTTCGCCGTGGACATCAGCGCCGTGGACGACCCGTTGCCGCTGCTGCCGGACGGCGTCGCGCGGTTTGAGGACCTGCGAATGATCGGCCCCGGCTTGGCGCCCGCCGAGGCCGCGATCCTCGCCCACGCGCGCGGCCTGATGCACTGGCGCAGCCGCCATGGCTTCTGCGGCGTGTGCGGCGGCATATGCGAGCCGCGCAGCGCCGGGCACGCGCTGGCCTGCACCGTTTGCGGGGCGCAGCACTTCCCCCGTACCGACCCGGCCGTCATCATGCTGGTCCATCGCGGCGACCGCGTATTGCTCGGGCACTCGCAGCGCTTCCCAAAAGTCACGATGTATTCGACCCTCGCCGGCTTCGTGGAGCCCGGCGAGAGCCTGGAGGAGGCCGTCGCCCGCGAGGTATTCGAGGAGAGCGCCATTCGCGTCGGCAACGTGCGCTATCACAGCAGCCAGCCCTGGCCGTTCCCGTCCAGCATCATGCTCGGCTTCTACGCCGAGGGCCTGACGGAGGAGATCACCGTCGACCCGGCCGAGCTGCGCGACGCCCGCTGGTTCTCCCGCGCCGAGCTGCGCGACCACGACGCCCACGGCTTCAGCCTGCCGCGCCGCGACAGCATCGCCCGCCGGCTGATCGAGGACTGGATGGCACACGCATGACCCGCATGGTGCGCGCCGCGCTGCTGCTGTCGCTGCTCGCCGCCTGCGGCACGACGGAGAGCCCCGATCAGCGTGCCTGCGAGCGCCAGGCCAACGAGGACCCGGCGGTCAAGCAGCTCATCCTCAAGGGCGTCGGCAACCCGTATTTCCAGTCGAACAGCCAGGAAGAGCTGAACGCGGCCAAGCAGCAGGCCCGCCTGGTCTGCCTGCGCAGCCGCGGCCTGGCGCCCAATGGCGGCGTAGAACGGCAGAAGCCGCTGAACTGATCGGAGCACGAACCTTGGACACGATCCGTATCGCCTCCGGCGCTTTCAGCTTCATCGCCCGGTTCGAGCAGGCGACCGCGCCGCAGACCTGCGCCCGCTTCCGTGCCCTGCTGCCCTATCGCCAGCGCATCGTCCACGTGCGCTGGAGCGGCGAGGCCTGCTGGATTCCGCTCGGCGACCTCGACACCGGCCTGCCGTATGAGAACGCGACCAGCTATCCGGCGCCGGGCCAAATCCTGATGCACGCCGGCAGTGTCAGCGAGACCGAGATCCTGATCAGCTACGGCCCGTGCTGCTTCTCCAGCAAGGCAGGCCAGCTCGCCGGCAACCACTTCCTGACTATCACCGAGGGACTGGAGGACTTGGCGACGCTTGGCAGGAAAACGCTCTGGGACGGCGCGCAGGATATCGTGTTCGAGGATGTCGTGTCGATGGCGTAGCTAGCCATCGCCGTAATAGTATCGGCACGCGGCAATTTCCATCCGCTGGTCGACGCCTGTTTTGCCGGCGATGCGATACATGAGCCGGTGGTCCCCGGTTATGCGGCGCGACCACCATCCCGCAAGGTCTCCTTTCAAGGGCTCCGGCTTGCCCAGGCCGACAAACAGCTTCCGGCGCGCATCCTCGATAAGGACATTCACCTTCGTAAGCATGTCGTGATTGTTTTCGATCCAGTGCTGATAATCGCTCCAACCGTTATCAGTGAAATGGACCTTCACGCTTCGGTGGTGGCCTTTGCTGCAACGAGATCACGTTCCTTCGCTGCTCCTGCATCGGCAGCGCGGATGGACTGCAACAGACGCTTGGCGTTAGCCGGGCTGCGTAGGAGGTGGACCGTCTCTTGCCAACCTTCGAACTCTGCCTCGGAAAGGATGACCACGTTCCCCTTTCCAGCCTGGCGGGTTACCAGGATCGGGGCACGGCTCTCGACGGCCTCGTTTATGTAGCGGGCCAAGTTCTGTCGCAGGTCTGTGTAGGACACTTGCCCCATTATACCCTCCTGATCCATGTACAGGAAACTGTACTTGTAAGGCGGTGATGTCAAGAATAATTCGGCATCAGGCTCATGCCATCGAATTGCCCCCAGCTCTTACCGTTGCGCCTCCCGCCATCCCTCCGTCGCATAAGTGGCGGCATTGGAAACCGCAAGCGCCGGGCGGCCGCGGATGTGGTCGGCTGCTTTCTCGCCGAGCATGATGGTCGGCGCGTTCAGGTTGCCGGTCGTCACCGCGGGCATGATGGACGAGTCGACGACGCGCAATCCCTCGAGCCCGATGATCCGCGCCTCCGAATCGACTACCGCCATTGGATCGTTCGTGCTGCCCATCCGGCAGGTGCAGGAGGGATGGTAGGCGCTCTCGGCCCGGTCCCGCACGAAGGCGTCGATTGCGGCGTCGGCGGTGACGTCGGCGCCGGGCTGCAGCTCCCGGCCGCGATAGGGATCGAACGCGGCTTGGGCAAAAATCTCCCGGGTCAGGCGCACGCAGGCGCGCATCTCGGTCCAGTCATCCGGGTGGCTCATGTAGTTGAAGCGGATCAGCGGCTTGTCCGCCGGGTCCGCGGAGCGCAGCCGAACCCAGCCGCGGCTTTTGGAGCGCATGGGGCCGACATGCGCCTGAAAGCCGTGGCCGCTCGCCAGCGACTTGCCGTCATAGGACACGGCCAGCGGCAGGAAATGATACTGGATGTCGGGGTAGGGGACGCCGGCGCGGCTGCGGATGAAGCCGCAGCTCTCGAAATGGTTGGTGGCCCCGAGCCCGTCATGGCGCAGCAGCCAGCGCGCGCCGATCATCGCCTTCGCCAGTGGACGGGTCGCGGGATACAGCGTGATGGGCTGCAGGCTCTCGATCTGGAAATAGAATTCCAGGTGGTCCTGCAGGTTCTCGCCCACGCCCGGCAGGTCGTGCACCGGCGCGATGCCGTGCGTGCGCAGCTCGTCCGCGGGTCCGACACCCGACAGCTTCAGCAGTTGCGGTGAGTTGATCGGACCGCCCGAGAGAATGACCTCGCGCCTTGCCAGCGCCACCTTCTCTGTTCCGCCGTGGCGGTAGCGCACCCCGGTCGCACGCCGGCCCTCGAACTGGACCGCGGTGGCCAGCGCGTGGGTGACGACCGCGAGGTTATGCCGTTGCAGCGCCGGTTTCAGGTAGGCGCTGGCGGCGCTCCAGCGGCGGCCGTCGCGCACCGTCATGTCCATGCGGCCGAAGCCTTCTTGCCGAAAGCCGTTGATGTCCTCGGTCTCGGCGTAGCCCGCCTGCGCCGCCGCCTCGATCCAGGCGCGATACAGCGGATTCTTCAATGCGCCATATCGCGTGTGCAGCGGGCCGTCCGCCCCGCGGTAGGCATCACCGCCCTCGTTCCGGTGCTCGGCCCTGCGGAAGTACGGCAGCACATGCCGATAACCCCAGCCCTGCGCCCCCGCCGCCTCCCACCCGTCGAAATCGGCCGGGTTGCCGCGGACATAGACCAGCCCGTTGATCGACGACGAGCCGCCGAGCACCTTGCCGCGCGGGCAGTTCATCCGCCGCCCGCCCAGGCCCGGCTCCGGCTCGGTCTCATACGACCAGTTATAGCGGGGCATGTTCATTGGGATCGACAGCGCGCTGGGCATCTGGATCAGCACCGAGGCGTCGGAGCCGCCGTATTCCAGTACCAATACCGTGCTGCGCCCGTCCTCGGTCAGCCGGTCCGCCAGCACGCACCCGGCCGACCCGGCGCCGACGATGACGTAGTCGAACGTTTCATTCACCGAACTTATTGCCCGATCGAGGCCTTCACGGCCGCCAAGCCGTCCTTGCCATCGCGGGTGGTCACCCCCTGCAGCCAGGGCGCCAGCAGCTCCGGATGGTTGCGGAGATAGCGCATAGCTGCCCCCTTGCCGTCCTTCCGCATGCTCTCGGTATCGGTCATCAGCTCGTTTTCCATGCCGGTGCTGAAGGCGAGCTGGCCGAACAGCCGGCCGATGTTCGGGCACTCCGCCGCGTAGCCCTTGCGGGCCAGGGTGTTGACCGTGGTGTCGCCGTAGTTCGCGCCGAAGTAGCGGTCGCCGCCGTCGAGGTAGGTAATCGGCAGCTTGGTGTTCATCGGATGCGGCTCCCAGGCGAGGAACACGACCCACTGTTTTTGCTGCACCGCCTGGCCGACCTGCGCCAGCATCGCCTGCTCGCTGGAGTCCACCAGCTGCCACCCGCGCAGCCCGAAGTCGCCAGCGTCCAGCATGCGCTGGATGTTCTGGTTCGCAGGGGCACCGGCGTCGATGCCGTAGATCTTCTTGCCGAATTTATCGGCAAAGCGGCTTAGGTCGGCGAACCCGTGCACGCCGCCGTCCGCGACATAGGTGGGGACCGCCAGGGTGAACTTCGCGCGCTCGAGGTTGTGGCGTACCAGGTCGATCTTGCCGGACTGGATCAGCGGACCCGCGGAGTTCTGCTGTGCCGGCATCCAGTTGCCCAGGAACACGTCGATCATGCCGTCCTGCAGCGCGCGGAAGGTGATCGGCACCGAGAGCGTGTCAACGTGCTGCTGGTAGCCGAGCGCGTCGAGCATGACGCCGGCGACGCCGTTCGTGGAGGTGATGTCCGTCCAGCCAGGGTCCGACATGCGCACGGCGCGGCAGCTCGCCGGCTCGGCGGCGCGCGCCGGCAGGGTGGCGGCCAGAAGGCACACGGGTAGGCAGGCCAGCAGGCTAGAACGCAGCGTGTTGCCGATAGCAGTCATGTCAGTTCTCCTTTTGCGATGCTGTCAGGACGCCAGGGGACGCGGCAGTCGCGCCATCGCCTCCAGGTCCTCGAGCTTCATGTGGCTGCGGATGTATTGCTCGCGGGCGTCGCGCACGGGCTGATAGTCCCAGGCCGTGGAAACGCCCATTCGCAACGCCTCCGCCACCAGGCGCCGGCGGCGCTGGCTTGCGAGCACCTCGGCGTGCAGCGTCGCCAGCGACCAGCGCCGCTCCGCCTCCGCCCCGAACGCCGCGAGCAACGGATCGGGCGTCTCGGCTACGAGGTTGCGCAGCTCGTCCGGATCGCTTGCCAGGTCGTAAAGCTGGTCCGGATCGCCCGGCGAGCGGATGAACTTGTGCCGCCCGCGCCGGATCATCACGATGGGTGCGACGGCTCCCTCGCCCAGGTATTCGCCGAATGCCTCGTCATGGCCGCCGCGCCCCTCAAGATGCGGCAGCAGGCTCCGCCCGTCCAACGGCGTGGCATACTCCGGCGCGCCGCCGTCGGACGCGAGGTCCACCAGCGTCGGCAGGACGTCCACCAACGACACCGAATGCGGCACGCGCCGTGCGGCAAATCGGCCCGGCGCGTGCACGATCAGCGGAACGCGGCAGGCCGGCTCGAAGAAGCTCATCTTGTACCAGAGGCCGCGCTCCCCCAGCATCTCGCCATGGTCGGCGACCACGACGATGCAGGTGTCGTCGGTCAGCCCGGCCGCGTCCAGGGTCGTGAGCATGGCGCCCACCTGGTCATCGAAGTAGGACACGGCGCCGTAATAGGCGCGCCGCGCGGCACGGACCTGGTCGGCCGTCACCGGCTGCCGATCGATCCCGCACACGTGCCGCAGCCGCAGCGAGTGCGGGTCCAGGCAGTCTACCGGCATCTCGACCCGGGGCGGGTCGATTTCGGCGTCGGAGTAGCGGCTCCAGTACGGCTCCGTGATGGTGAAGGGATCGTGCGGATGGGTCAGCGACACGACCATGCAGAACGGGCGCGGGTCGCTGCCGCGGGCGATGTCGAACAGACGACGCCGGGCCGCGAACACGACCTCCTCGTCGAAGTCGATCTGGTTGGTCCGGGCGCAGGGGCCGGCCTGAACCACGGAGTCCATGCTGTGATACCAGTCCGGACGCATATCGGGCCGGGTCCAGTCGGGCGTCCAGCCGTAATCCGCCGGATAGATGTCGGTGGTCAGTCGCTCCTCGAACCCGTGCAGCTGGTCCGGGCCGCAGAAGTGCATCTTGCCCGACAGGATCGTGCGATACCCGGCATGGCGAAGGTAGTGCGCGAAGGTCGGAAGCTGCGAAGGGAACTCAGCCGCGTTGTCGTAGATGCCGGTGGCCGACGGCAGCCGTCCGGACATGAACGCCCCGCGGGACGGCGCGCATAGCGGGCTGTTGCAGTAGGCGCGCTCGAATACGGCGCCATGCTCGGCGAGCTTGTCGATGTTCGGGGTCCTGGCCACTGGGTTGCCATAGGCGGGGAGGGCGCCGGCCGTGAGCTGGTCGGCCATCAGGATGAGGATGTTCGGCGTCCTGCCCACGTCTGCTCCGATCATGCCCCCAAGCTTGAGACCGCTAATCTACTCACGGCAGGAGCAGGATTGATAGCCGATTTGGTATCAGGCCTCCGGCTCGGACTGAGCAAACGTGGCAAGGAGGTAGATTTCGGCCAGCGGGATCGAGAGCCCCACGCTTTCTAGGTGCAGGATGGCCTCTGCGCCGCCTAGTGCCTCAAAAGTCCAGGCTCCCTCGGTGGAGAGCCGATATACATGAACGGCATAATCCTCCTGGAACAGCTCCACGATCTCCCGCATGCCCTCGACGGCTTGCATATGCTGCCGCTTTAGGTCCCGACCGCGCCAGTCCCGGATTTCGGACGGGGAAACGACCTCGAAGGACACCTTGGGATGTTCGCCGCAACGAATGACGAGATCAGGGATCCGAGCCGTGTTCTGCTGGGCAGAGCGTGGAGTTGCGGCGCTACCGGTCTCAGGACGACAACCGCGAGGCATAGCAGTCATTCGGTTTACGAGCGCACCACCCAGCCCAGTCAGGATTGCGCCATGCTCCGGAGCGGGCGCAGCGTGCGCCAGAATTTGGCCGTCAACGAGTTCGTAGCGCCAGGCGTCGCCAAAATCATGTTGATCCTGGGCGATGAACTCGTCCGCGGTCCATGCTTTCTCAAACCTGAGAGCAATCGTCATACCCCTATCCTCCCACTCCGCATGCGATGGCCACCCCCAGCTACTCCCCAAAGCTCATCGCCCGAAGCGGCGGCTGCACGTCGTCGGGCAGCGGGCATTTGTATGGCGTGACGCGGGTGCGTTCCGCCAGGTCGGCCTTGGCGCGCTCGATCAGCCCCGGGTCCTGCAGCGCATCGAGCGCGGTGCCGGCCATTACCTTGGCCACGTGCACGAGGCCCTTATGCGCGGCCGGGCTCTTGCCCTGCGCCGTCAGCTGCCACGAGTGGAACGGCGTACCCACGGCGCAGGTCGCGCCCCGCGCCTGGACCGTCGACACCACCCACGAAACGTCGCCCACGTCCGTGCTGCCGTGGCCGCCCCGGCCGTGGGCGCCGGACGGGATGATAAAGTCGCACATGGCGAGGTCCGGCCGCACCGGGACGCCAGCGCGGCTGAACGCGGCTGCCACGTCGGCCTCGGTCAGCGTGGCGCGGATGCGCCCGGCGTAGGCGCGGTCGGCGTCGTCGAACTCGGGCGGGCCCAGGCGCTGGAAGTTGTCGTGCATCGCCTGCTCCAGCGGTGTGTTCGCCATCAGGTTGCTGACGGCGCTGACCACCTGCGTGCTCACCGTCGTCTCCGTCATCAGCGCCGCACCTTCGGCGATCTTGCGCACGCGCGCGACCAGGCCGGTCAGCCCCGCCAGGTCGGCGGCGCGGATCAGATAGCGCACCTTGGCCCGCGCCTGCACCACATTCGGCGCGATCCCGCCGGCGTCGAGGTAGGCGTAGTGCACCCGCGCGTCGTCCGGCATGTGCTCGCGCATGTAGTTCACGCCGACATTCATCAGCTCCACCGCGTCCAACGCGCTGCGGCCCAGCTCCGGCGCGGCGGCGGCATGGCTGGCGCGGCCGGCGAAGCTGAAGTCGATCCGCGTGTTGGCGAGGCTCACCGCCTCGTTCACGCCGGAGAACGAGGCCGGATGCCAGGAGATCGCGATGTCGACGTCGGCGAACGCCCCGGCCCGGACCATGAAGCCCTTCGCCGCGCCGCCCTCCTCGGCCGGGCAGCCGTAGTACCGCACGCGGCCCTTGGCGCCGGACGCCGCCAGCCAGTCCTTGACCGCGGCGGCTGCGAGCATGGCCGCCGAGCCCAGCAGGTTGTGGCCGCAGCCATGGCCGACCCCGCCCTGGCCCTCGACCGGATGCGGCTCGTCCAGGCCCGCCTCCTGGCTCAGGCCCGGCAGTGCGTCGTATTCACCGAGGATGGCGATGACCGGGCCGTCCTCGCCGGCCTCGGCCATCATGGCGGTCGGGATGCCGGCGAGCTCGCGGGTGACGCGGAAGCCCTCGCGCTCCAGCATCGCCAAGTGCTCGGCCGCCGACCGGTGCTCGCCGTAAGCCAGCTCCGGCGTGCCCCATACCCGGTCGGCGAGCGCGATGTAGTCCTCGCGCTTGTCGTCGACGAGCTGCCAGATCTGTTCGGCGTTGCGCGTCATCGCGATTGACCCCCGGCGAGCGCCGGGCGCCGGGCGGTCATCCCGGTGGTCGCCTCCAGGGCGGCGCCGATGCGGAGCACCGTCCGCTCGTCGAAGGCGCGGCCGACGATCTGCACCGAGAGCGGCAGGCCGGACGCGGAAAGCGTGGTCGGAACGGACATCGCGGGGTTCCCAGTGAGGTTGAACGGCATCGTCTGCATCGGCAGGTTCAGCGGGTTGTTCGGCACGATATCGGCAAAGGCTGGCGCCGGGGCGAGCGCGCTGGCGGTGATCAGCGCGTCGTAGGTCTTGAGCTGCAGGTTGACCGCATGCGACAGCTCGCGACGCAGCCGCATCGCCTGCTGCAGATCGGCCGCGGTGACGAACGCGCCGAGCGTCATGCGGAGATAGGTCAGCAGGCCGAAGTCGAGCGGCCGGGATTGGTAGTCCTGCTCATGGATCGCGAACGCCTCGCTCAGCATGACGACGCGGCCGCAGGCGTTGAACAGCTCGTACTCCGGCAGCCTGATCTCCTCGACGGTGGCGCCGAGCCGCTCGAGCGTCTGCACCGCCGCGTCGATCGCCGCGGTCACCTCCGGCGATAGGCCCTTCGCCTCGGCGAAGAAATGGCGCGGCAGGCCGATCCGCAGCCCCTGGACGCCCTGGCCGAGTCCGCTGCGGTAGTCCGGGACGGCGATGTCGACGCTGGCCGGGTCGAGCGGGTCGTAGCCGGCGATGACCTGCAGGGCGATGGCGCTGTCCTCGACCGTCCAGGACAGCGGGCCGCAATGGTCGAGCGTGGTCGAAAGCGGGAACACGCCGCGCCGGGACACCAGGCCGTAGGTCGGCTTCAGCCCGACGGTCCCGCAATAGGCGGCGGGTCCGCGGATCGAGCCGCCGGTGTCCGACCCCATCGCCATGCGCACCAGCCCGGCCGCCACCGCCGCAGCCGAGCCGGAGGACGAGCCGCCCGGGATATGCTCGGGGTTCCAAGGGTTGCGCGCCGGCGGGAACGGCAGGTCGAAGCTCGGGCCGCCGATCGCGAACTCGTGGGTGGCGAGCTTGCCGAGCAGCACGGCGCCCTGGGCCGCGAACTTTGCGGCGACCACCGAGTCCGTGGCCGGCACGTTGTCGGCCCGCAGCTTGGAATGGCAGGTCGTGCGTATGCCGGCGGTGTCGTAGATGTCCTTCAGCGCGTGCGGCACGCCCTGCATGGGCCCCTTGTCGACGCCCCTGGCAAAGTCCGCGTCGGCGGCGCCGGCGTCGGCCCGCGCGCGCTCGGCGGTCACGGTGATGAAGCTATCCAGGGCGCCGTCGATCGCGGCGATGCGGGCGAGCGCGTCCTCGGTGAGGGCCAGGGAGGTGACGGTCCCGTCGCGCAGCCTGCGGCCCGCCTCGGCGATGGAAAGCTCGAACAGCGGCGTGGCGGTCATCCGAGGCCCCGCGTCACGCTCAAGCCCCGCGTTACACTCAAAATCGAGTAGGTCCCGGCCGGTTCGGCCGCAGCGGTGCGCGGCTGGCGCAGCAGGACCAGCATGTGGCGCAGCTCCTTGAAGCCAGCGAAGACGATCGCCTTGCGGTCGGCGGGTATCTCAAGCCCGGCGCGCTTGGCGAAGACGTCGAACTCGAGGGCGAGCGCCGTGTCGTCGGGAAGTTCGGTCATCGTTTCGGAGGGCCTTTCTGCAGCTAGCGATCGTTGGCGGGCAGTTCGTGTCCACGCCAATCAAGGCATAGAGTAGGCCGAGCCGCAAACGGGGCAAAGCAGGGGAGCCAGCGTGACCGACACAGTTCCAGGCGTGCATGTAGCGGTCGATGACCGTAGCGGCGGGCGCATAGCGCGCGTCGTCATCGACAACGAGCGCAAGCTGAACACCCTGAACAGCGGCCTCATGGAGCGGCTCGCGGCTGAGTTGGAGGCGCTTGCGTTGCTCGATGGACTGCAGGCGGTCGTCTTGGCCGGCGCAGGCCCCCGCGCGTTCATTGGGGGTGCCGACATCACTGAGATGTCGGGCCTCGATCCCAGCACCGCGCGGGCGTTCATAACCCGCATCCATCGCTGCTGTGACGCGCTTCGGCGGCTGCCGGTACCGGTGATCGCCCGCATCCAGGGCTATACGTTCGGCGCCGGGCTGGAGATTGCAGCGGCTTGCGACCTGCGCATAGCGTCCGACACGGCGGTGTTCGGCATGCCGGAGGTGAAGCTTGGGATTCCATCCGTCGTCGAGGCGGCGCTGCTGCCGTCACTGGTGGGCTGGGGCCGGGCGCGGCAGATCCTGCTGCTCGGCGAGACCTTCACCGCTGTCGAGGCGGAGCGCTGGGGTTTCGTCGAACGGGTCGTGCCCGCCGGCGATCTGGATGCGGCCGTCGAGGCCTGGCTTGCCGCCCTCATGATGGCCGGCCCACGCGCGATCCGGCTGCAAAAACGCCTGATAGGGGCGTGGGAGGACTTGCCGCTCCGGGCCGCAGTACAGGCCGGCGTCGATGCCTTCGCCGAGGCGTGGCGGACGGACGAACCGCGTCAGGCGATGCAGGCGTTCCTGGATGCTCAGGCGACGCGTAAGCGTGGAGACCGCTGACACGTCCTGATTACGATTTCCGAGGGCGCCATCGCCTTGACCAATTGCGGCGCAGGCCACCTTGATGTCGCCATGAGCACACCGCCAGCGCCGCCTCTCGTCCCCAAGCAGCCAAAGCGCATCGAGCAGCTCGGCCGCGTCCGCACCGACGACTACGCTTGGATGAAGGATGAGAACTGGCAGCAGGTGCTGCGCGATCCAACGGCGCTGCGCCCTGACATTCGTGCCCATCTGGAAGCGGAGAACGCCTACACCGAGGCCGCGCTGGCGGAAACTGCGGCGCTGCAGCAGCAAATCCTTGCCGAGATCAAGGGCCGCATGAAGCAGGACGACGCGAGCGTCCCCAACCCCGATGGACCCTGGGAATATTACACGCGCTACGAGATCGGGGCGCAGCATCCGGTGCATGCGCGAAGGCCACGCGGCCTACCAAACGACGAGCAGGTGCTGATCGACGCCGACGCGCTCGCGAAAGGGCACGAATACTACACGCTGGCCGCGGCTCGGCACAGCCGGGACCACCGCCTGTTCGCCTATGCCGAGGACACGCAGGGCTCGGAGGTTTATCGCGTCCGGATCAAGGACCTCGCGACCGGCGCGCTGCTGCCGCACCCGATCGAAAGCTGCACCGGCAACTTCGCCTGGTCGGGCGACGGGTCCTGGCTGTTCTGGACCTTCCGGGATGAGAACGGGCGTCCAGCGCGGATCTACCGACGTCCCGTGCCCGGCGGCCCCGCAGCGGACGTGCTGGTGTATGCGGAGCCGGACCCCGGGTTCTTCATGAGGATCGCGCCCACCGCGTCCCGGGCCTGGCTCGTGGTCTCCTGCGGGGATCAGCAGACCAGCGAGGCGTGGCTGATCCCGGCCGGCGACCCCACCGTGGCCCCGCGCCTGGTCGAGCGGCGGCAAGCAGGCGTGCGCTACGACCTGGAGCACTGGGATGGCCGCTTCATCATCCGCACCAACGCGGACGGCGCCGTGGACTTCAAGCTGGTGAGCGCGCCCGAGGCGGCGCCGGGCCGGGCGAACTGGCGGGACTGGGTCGCGCACGAGCCCGGCCGCTTCATTGTGGACACCACGGCCTACGCTGGGCACTTCGCCCGGCTGGAACGGGTGGACGCCAACAACCGCATCGTCATCACGGAGCGCGGCACCGGAGACGAACACACGATCGCGGTCGACGAGGAGGCGTTCGTGCTACGGCTTGGCGGCGGCCATGAGTACGAAACGGCCACGCTGCGCTATACCTACGAATCCCCGGCGACCCCCGGCGATGGTTCGACTTCGACATGGACAGCCACGCGTCGGTGCTTCGCAAGGAGCAGGAGGTCCCGTCCGGCCACGATCCGGCGCAATACCTCACCCGTCGCCTGCACGCCCGCGCGGCCGATGGGGCGGAGGTGCCGATCACTGTGCTGATGCGCCGCGACACGCCCACGGACGGGTCCGCGCCGCTGCTGCTGTATGGCTACGGGTCATATGGGATGGCGATGGAGCCGTCGTTTTCCATACGCAGCCTCAGCTTGGTAGACCGCGGCTGGATCTGGGCGACGGCACACGTGCGCGGCGGGTCCGAGAAGGGCTGGGGCTGGTTCCTCGACGGGCGCGGCGCGAAGAAGCCGAATACGTTCACCGATTTCATCGCGGTCGCCGAGCATCTGGCGGACCAGGGCCTCGGGCAGCGCGGCGGCATCGTCGCCATGGGTGGGTCGGCCGGCGGCCTGCTGGTCGGCGCCGCCCTGAACATGCGGCCAGACCTGTGGGCGGGGATCGTCGCCGCGGTGCCGTTCGTGGACGTGCTGAACACGATGTCCGACACCAGCCTGCCGTTGACGCCGCCGGAGTGGCCGGAATGGGGCAACCCGCTCGAGGACGCCGCCGCCTACGACGTCATTTCCACCTACTCGCCCTATGACAACGTCGCTGCCCGGCCCTATCCGGCGGTGCTCGCCACGGCCGGGCTATCCGATCCGCGGGTGACGTATTGGGAGCCGGCGAAATGGGTGGCGCGCCTGCGCGATGCGACGACCAGCGGCGACCCGGTGCTGCTGCGCACGAACATGGGCGCAGGGCATGGGGGCGCCGCCGGGCGGTTCGACGCGATCAAGGATACGGCGCTGCACTATGCTTTTGCGCTTTGGGTTTATGCGCGTGGCCGGGGCTGAGGGTGACTGCAGATTGGTGGCGTCTTCAGACCGCACGTGACCCAAAGTGGTCCGTCGTCGGCCACTGGCCAACTGGCCGGAGTTGGCTGTTTGCCGACTGTCCGTTAAACAACGAGCTATGGTGCAGAGCGGACATGGGAGCGGTCTTGCTGTGGAGTTCGGTCCGTAAGCGTCTTCGTGACGCGGTCGAACGCCTATTCCGGAAAACCGCGGTAGTTTTTAGGCCGATGTTCTTGGACCAACTCGAAGAAGATCGCCTCGAACAACGTAAGCAGTAGCTGCCGCTGCGCGGCCGGAGTGTCAATATTCAGTTGCGCCCGAGCCGGTCTTGGGTCGGAATGGACAGGTCCCAGCGCCTCAGTTTCACTCACGGCCATGCGGAGATCCTTGACACCGACAAAGCCGACCTCTGCTGTGATCGGGAGGAGCACACCCACCCGACCAAGGAGAACATCGAGGAGTTGAGGCAGCCTCGTTCGAAGGATCGTCTCCACTGGCACGTACGGGAAAAAGCCCTCGCTTTCGAACCGCGCTAACAGGGCGTGGTTCACCGCCCACAATTCACCGCTCAGGAACAATTGGACGCCAGAAGCGGGCGGCGCGCTCCCGCCCTGTGGCTCCATATTTACAGCTCCCCAACGGTTCTCACGGATGAAGGAGCCGCCAGTCATGCTGAAGAAAGGCAGGTGATGGGCGAAGTCTCGCAGCTGACTTCTCGAAACGGGTCGGGCCAGCGGCGCCGAAGGTATTAGCCGTAGATAGAAGACCGGCGACACAGGCATGATATGGTCCGTGAGCGTGCGGTCGAACCGTGAGCCACCAGACTGGCCGAGCCGGTCCTCTCGCTGGAACCAGACGCCGGCATTGGCACCGGACAGCGTAGAAACGAACGAAGGCACAGGTTTTGTGCCGGTGAACTCCAGGAACGGCCTAAGCGCCGTCACTAACTGCCGGCGAAGCTTCTTACCCTCCGCCTCCATGATTGCTCGCGGCGCCTCCGGGGGCAGAGTGTAGAAGATCGGCCCGGCTTTATGCGCCAGGTCGAAGGGCAAGTCCGAACGTGTACCATAGTGACCGTTGAAAACCATCAGCAGATTGTTGCCACTGCCCTCGCCGGGCTTTGCCAGAGCATACCCGAGCTCGATAGCGACGTTTGGGTTCATCAAAGCTTTCGGTGGCAGCTGGTTACCGTCTTCGTCCTTGCGAGCGGGGCCGATGCCGACCGGAGTGACATCCGCAATGATTACCGCTGCGGAATCGATCTTAGCGAAGATGGTCGCGGCCAGATCAGGGCTACCGGCCACTCCCTGGCGATCTGAGTCGAGATGGATGACTTCGCGGTCGACCCGTTGTGTAGGCTCTTCCACGTCCGGTGGTGTCTTTAGGTCTTCGATGGCGCCCAGGATTGCGTCTCTAACGAAATGACGTCCCGTCTTACCTGGTGTATCGGATTGCCAGGACCAAAAGATTTTCACGACGCGACTCGGCTCCTGATTACCTCGGGGTGTTTAGCTGATTGTCGTTCTCCCTCGGCTCTGACTGGCCAAAAGAGACCAATCGCAACGCACGAGTTCTGAGGTGGGTCGGTGGCCGGAAGCCCGTTCTAGACACTGAGACTGAGCAGACTCAAGCTGGACGGCGCTTCAGCCACTCCTGATCCACAACAGACCTTGGATCAGTCAGTCTCGTCCGCAACATTCTCATACCGGTCAGGGAAGAAGACGCCCTCGTCTTGGGCATGACGAATTATCATCTCTGTCCATCTTGGAGACTTCTCCTTCAGGTCTCGTCTCAAGCTCACCATCTATCAGTTTAGCAGGCACTCCCAGAGCTTTGGCAACGGCAGGGCTCGGAGCATAAGTCTGACAGCTGTGCGGAGGCCTCGGGTAAACCAGGACAGCTTGCTTCTGGCGAGTTTTCT
>JAABUY010003751.1_pt1 | contig 16420 bp, 12 predicted proteins | sample 5560271 | NCBI WGS metagenome assembly JAABUY01 (sample SAMN10711886, study PRJNA513374) | rock metagenome | isolation source: Antarctica rocks | place: Antarctica: Victoria Land, University Valley
GGGCGCTAGGCCGTCGACGGCTAGCGGGGCCACCCCCCGTGGCCCAGTGTCGGAGTTGAGGCCGCAACACTACACTGGCGGTGATGAAACAGCACCACGATAACTTCATCATAAGGAGTCAAAGACATTACAGTATCCTGTAGCCGTAAATCTTGCTTCGGATTAATTCTTACATTAATAAATTAACATGGAGCAGAGCGAACCGTCATAGTATACTAATTTTGAGGCCTGAGATGACTTTCTCTCTTGATGACTGGCTGATGAATAATGACAGCTTTGATTTTATCTTCTCGATCGCTATATATGTTCGAATGCCCCTTTGATTTGCTATTTACCGAGTTCAAATATGTTCACTTCAAGTCAACTATTCGAAGAGAAATATTGGACTTCTTGCCTCTTCGATCGCGTCTGTGGTAATGAGAAATTAGTCGTGGCTGGCGGGAAAGATGAGATGTTGCGGGTCTGGAATCTTGAAAACGCGTTTACATGGTGGCAGTGCCCAGGAAAAATTACCTCTATAGCTGTTGCACGTTCCCAGATTGCCGTTGGAACCTTGGAGGGTAAAGTGTTTCTTTTGCACTGCCGTATAAAGAACGGTATCCTAAAACTCAAGCAAAAAAGCATCCTTTCTTCAAATAGTTCCTTCCCTGTTTACAAAGTTCGATTGTGGAATATCAAGAACGTAACCGAATGTTTAGTCTTTGAAAAGAATCAGGTCTATTCAAGTAAATGGAACATCGACACCGTCGAATCCAATATCATTGTTAAGGCCTTGACTGAAAACACATCAGAAGCGTCTCGACAATATCACTATTATCTAGATGGAGTACAAACCGCATCGTCAAAATATCTCCTTGTTGGCATTGATGAAGATCGACAGAACATCGTAGCAAGTGCTAATTGTCATGGAGTTGACAAATCCATATGGTGTGATGGACAGAAAGGTGCAGAATACTACCTTCTTGATGTTTCATCAACGGGGTGGATTCTTGTGACGGACTTGAAATTACATCAAACCCTACTTATTAACATTTTTACGAGCGTTCGCTCAACACAGCCATACTTCATTTCTGGTTGTCTTCTGTCTACGTCGTTGACAGAGGTGTTGTATGTTTTATCCTCTAATTATTCTTCTGCTCTTGGAGTTTATACTTTGAAGCAGAAGTCTAAACCTAAACTTTTACAGAGCTGGGGTGATATGGAACTTCCAAACGACAGTAAGGACAAACAATGTGCAACAGTCGCAGCTTGCAACGGTAACATATCTGTTATCTTGAACGATAAGACAAGCCACTGTTCCTCCGTTTGGCTCGTTCATCAAAGTCCTGAAGATATAAGATTTCGCGCTCCCTTAGTCCACAGCTTTCCCAAGCCTTATAGACCTTCGTGGTTACAAAGCTCACTATCTAAGCACAATCGAATCATCGACTCCGCGTATTCTTCAGATACTCATATCTTATATGGAGCATTGTTAGTACAAGAGAATAAACATCAATATATCCGCCCTTGGACTTACAATGATAACGATTTCCGTTGTACTTCACAGTGGGTGCCAGATGATCAAAACTACACCAGAATCGCAATGGATAAGAATATAACAGTTCTGTGCTCTGAGGCTCTTCACAACTTTGTTACTGTATTCATCTTTCGACAATCTACAAACTCGACCGCAACTTGGCGCATATGTGACGTCAATTTACAAGTGATAAAGCTCATAAGTCTTGAATCAGGAAAATTCTGTCTGGCTACGAAGAAGGAGCTGATAGTTTTCAACAAAAAATATGTTATATATCGGCATAAATTATCTAAGTCTTCAATTAAAGATCTACGCTTCAATTCCAAGATTAGACAACTGAGAGTTTTCACCAGGACTTACATTCGAACATACGACATAAATTTACAAGCCGTTTCTAAAGAAAAACATTCAATCAAATTTGGGGATGGTGAAGAGTGGGTGATTGATACTTATGGTAAAACCTGGGTCATCATTGATGTTGATACGGAACAGCTTCATTTCTTTCAAGAAGGACGATTGACAGTCTTGACACCTTACGATAATAGACTATCATTGCTCAGTCTTTCAAAGGATGGAAAACTCGTTTTCGAAGATTGTAGTGAAGGGTCTGTGATCCGTTGCTTCTCATTAACGGGAGCTAGTAAATCTCTGGATGAGGAAAAGGTTGATTGGAGTCTAGTCCGTAATTATGGGTTTGAACTAGGTAAGATGCAAGGGTACGAATCTAGTAACCGACTCTTTCTGTCGAGTAGATACAACTTTAGTGTCATCGAAGCAGATCAGGGCAAACGCAAAGAGCGGTTTCTTTTTGGTTATAGAGTCCCGGAGTGGTTCGATGAGAATGATTCAAATTGATTATGTTCATTCGAGAGTGTGGGGGCGCGAGGGGCTGGCACGGCTGGGAAGTAGAGCAAAGGGATACTTGGTCGGGGATGGACATAGGTGATAATCTTTCCTTGAGCCCTCTTTTTGATGGTAAATATTTAATCCTCTACACACTTATGCTGCACCTCACATTCAACAGACAGCACGGGAGGCTCTACTGTGTTGCAAATAGGGGAGTTGGTAACCTCCGCCTGCTAGCCTTCCACCTCCTAGATAGCCTTTTAACAACAACAATCTCAATATCAATATGCCCCCATATGACATCGTTTTCCACCAAAATGGATATTACCAGAGTGGCCTTAGTGAAGCTTCTGCCAATGATTGGGCAATTCCAATGCCGCATTGGAAGCCAAAATTTTGTTGAAAATAGGGAGAGATGGTAATCTCCGCCTTCATAGGGCTGACAGGGCTGGGGCCCATCTAGGCCGCCCAGCTAGGTGGCACGGTGGTAAGTGGTCAGCTTCCACAATTTCGAATTGTCTATGTAATCGCCTGGTCATACATATGACAGTTCATGATGCCCATTCTATCGATGTGACTGCTCAATGAAAGATATTAAGGATAATTTGTTGGAAATAGGGGAGTTGGTAACCTCCGCCTCATAGGGCTGGTAGGGCTGGGGCCCGCTAGTAGAGTTTTCATCTTCCACCTCCTAGATAGCCTCCTAACAGCAACAACCAATATATCAATATGCCCCCATATGACCTCGTATTCCAATAATGTAAAAATCAGTAAGGCAAATTGTTCTGGTAGCTTAGGTGGGCTTACTTGAACAACAGAATATGTGGTTCTGGCTCGTGAACTTCGTAATGCCACCACCCGAAATTCTTTAGAAAAAACCACACTCAGCAATTGAACGCAATCATGACAACGTTCGAGATTGGGTGGTATACCTGGGTGATGCCAAGTTCTCTCCATTCTTCCTTCCACAATAGCTTCAGCGTACCTCTTGAGGGGTCGAAGTAATCCTTCGATATCCTTTTCAACATTTCCTTAGGAAGCTGCACATGTCGGTCGTCAGAGTACCTGTAGCAAGTTTCAGCAAGCTTATTCGAGAGCAAAGCCAACTCGAAGTATTCCACCAATGGCTCACAGGCTTACCTCAACGAGTAGTGGAGCTTTTGGAAATGGAAGATAGACTGCTGTAGGAGGAAGTCGCTATGGGCTGGGCTAAATAGCATCATCGACGGGCAGGTGGCAATGAAGCAATGAAATCCGCCAAGAGTTACATCAGGTGATCATGTCCGGGAATTTTTCGAAGCATTGGGTAGGCCACATAAGAGTGATCACATATGGGGCACTGAGTACGAAGCAAAGAAGAAAGATAACCATAGTACCAGCGCTGTTAGGAATCGAACCTAATATAATATAACTCTCCAACGACACGGCCGGCGACGAGATCCACCTGTACGTGGTGCCGGCTACGAACCTTTTGATTCTATTCTGTGTCCGAATAGAAGTTAAAAGAGCCTAGAGATCTCAATCCGACGCAGTTTGAACGAAGTTAGGACGTTGCGTGGTCGCGAAAGCAGCCGTGCAGAGTTTTCACCCACGCGACAACACCACCTCCTAACAGCTACAACTCACGAAGACGGCAAACGACACGTCGTTATCAGTAAGAGATGGAAAGATATTAGTAGGAAAGTCGTTCCGAGTTAAGCCCAGGCCTGATAAACCTAGACCTCGAGTTCGTGACTACAAGTGATCGATGGGGTAGTGACCCATCGACTGCGCAGGACGAGGAACGCTGTGTTGGAAATAGAGGAGATGGTAATCTCCGCCTACATAGGGCTGATAGGGCTGGGGCCCGCTAGTAGACCTTGTATTCCAACAGGTTATGAGCCCGGGTTAGTGCAAACCGCCTGGGTTGTTGCTCCGTATTCAGTGACTACGACAAGCTCACTGCCACCATGTCTATCGTCGTCGTCGTCGCCATCAATTGGAACCTCCTACGCGATAAGGTCAATCGACGCAACAAGTGCAGCAGAACGGCAAAGCCTCTACGCGATAGAGCCAATTAGAACACCGTGGATATTTGTCTTCGACGAAGGGAAGCGGTGAACTCGAATATACCGTGGATATGTGCCTTCGACGGAGAGAAGCGGTGGATCCGGATATACCGTGGATATGTGCCTCCGAAGGGAAGCGGTACTCTATATACCGTGGATATGTGCCTTCGAAGGGAAACGGTGGATCATACGTTACGAAGCGCCGTATTAGCTTCAATCACCGTTGGGAAGCTCCGTATTAGCTTCAAGAATTATCTACCAAAGCCCTTTGGCTGGGGGAGTTAGAAACTCCGATTTTCGTTGGGAAGCTCCGTATTAGCTTCAATCACCGTTGGGAAGCTCCGTATTAGCTTCGACCACTGCGAAGCCATTAGGCTGAGGGAGTCAGTAACTCCGATATACGTTACGAAGCTCCGAATAGCTTCATATCTTCAACATATATGGCTCTGGTTAGCCACAGAAAGGGGAGCAAGGGGAATTTGGAGGCTTCGATTTCCAAAGGGGAGTGTTGGAATTTCAGGTGTGATTTGGTTGGTAATCTCCGCATCCATCCGACGCTAGTGGATTCAGGGGATTCAGGGTATTTGACCTTCCTCCCACCTTTTCCTTCCTCCGGATTTCCTACCTACTAGATAGCTTCAACCCCATATACTATATTCTATACCCCATATGACCTCGTATACCAACATTACCCGAGAGGACGTGGTGAAGGAAACAAGCAAGAATAGTGTTGCGGTGAGGCTTCATTTCCGTTGATGGTCCAACGGAAGGGTTGAGATTCGGATAGCGGCCGGTTCTGATGATCAATGGCGAGAAGGATGAGAAGTGAGGAGGTTGAAAGGGAGCAGAAATTCGGCCCAAGAATGTGTCGCCGGTTGCAGTGCATGGGCGAAGTGTAGGAAAGTGAATCCCAGAAGAGACTTCAGCGGCATACAAAGAGCTTTAAGCTTTGCCGTTTTCAGGCTTCAGGGAAAGCCCATCATTTCCTAATGCTGGGCTGTGCATTTCGCCCCACAATTACTAGGGAACCTAAGTAGGTTGCGTATCACAAGGCTGAAGGACCGGGAGAATTTCTTGTTTTTTACTCCCACTCATGCCGTCTTTGCCGGTGGTGGTGCTGATTTTTAAAGGTTCTAACATGGTTCGAAGGCCTGCTTTCGATGACATTCTATATGATAATAGTCATAGCTGCTTGGTTCGTCGGTTTCTAACTAGGTAGTATCCATCACGGAACATCGCGGTACGAGCAAGCATACCATGTAGGAGCAATATATATCTTTCCGTGAATCAAAAGCCTCTCCGATTTGACAGGATACCATGAATAGATCGAACGCCAGATGGCACCCAGAGACTATCAGAGCCTGGCGCTTATGAGTTCTCCTCGAAGGCCTTATTATGTGTTCGATTATGTGTAAGCAGCGAGGCACACCATAGCGTGATCATTTTGGGAGTCTGATGACCGCACCACCATTTTCGTTTACATTCTCCTCTTCAAGCTTCTCAAAACCTAACCCAAACCTTCGATTACGCGTATCTGAAAGACTGTGCGCCATGGCGACGATGCAAAGAAGCTCATCGCTTGATAAACCTTTGAAGCGAAAGAGAGCGAAAGTGGCTTGTGGTAAATATAAGGTATACCTGCGGACTTGCTTGTTTCGCTTTGAAGGCCAATGCGATCAGTCTGACAATCATCATAGAGATTGTACATTCGGCCCTGTGACCAGGTCCGAGGACGTGCACTTGTGGCTGTGCAAATATCACGCTTCGGTTCGATATCGTCCAAACGATGGTAACAACGTTGACGCCATATAGTAATTTAGCTCCGATCAGTTGGGCTCTTCTTGAAGGTCAATGAACCTAAGGCTGCTAGGCAATATCCAATGATCGCAACCATGAGTTATCTACTGACTCACTCTGTGATCGACCATGTGGAGCTGGTAGCCGGGTCTTCAAAAAATCTTGATCAAAGAGACATGGACAAAGGTTCGTACGGAAAAGATTCGCTTGCCATCTCAACTGTAAACCATCCGTGCCTAGGTCCACCCGAAGTTTGAAGGCAAATCGGTGTGTAGGCTAGACTAGGAAGGGCAGGAAAGCTTGGGAAGAGCTCAGCATTATGCTTGGTGTAAGGTATGGTAGGCTCGCGCTGGCCAAGCTATCATCTCGCCGTTACGAGGATAGAGCGCTAGAGGGAGAGAGGTGGATAGGGAAGGGTATAGGTAAAGCTTTGCAAGGCAGATTCCGAATTACTGATAGAATCTCATTGAAAGATGTAATACGAGGTCATATGGGGCATATAGTATATGGGGTTGAAGCTGGTAGGAGTCTATCTAGGAGCGAGCAGGTAAAACTCTACTAGCGGGCCCCAGCCCTATCAGCCCTATGTAGGCGGAGATTACCATCTCCCCTATTTCCAACAAAAGAGCTAGTGGGAACTCCTGGGGCTTGGGGGCAAAACTTCATAGGATGGCGACCACCAAAATTTGTCGCATGGGCGAAGGAGCTCTACATCTCAGCTCCGACATGATATGGTCCAGGATTGTGGGAAGCGTGATCAATGTTCTACCCACTTTAGATCATCCCAAGATCTCCGTTGAGCGCTCAATAAAAAATAAGTGAGGCGCAGAGTCCACGACCATAGATAAAGCATCGGACTTTTGCTCGACTGCCTAGGGCCTAACATCAGGCACTCGGCGTATGCCATGTTTTGTACCTTGTACTCGTGACCTATGCCGATGCTATAGCTGATCAAAGCCAGTAGTAGTGAGACAGGCTCAGCTCCAATGCAGCTGGTCGCCTGACCAGCCAAGGCAGCGGAAGTAAGTGGTGTGTGCGGCAAGGAAGGCCATCGGCTGAAAGTACGTACATCCTTTGCCACTGGCGAGCAACCCACTGTTCGAGTGAACCCCATAAAAAGGGCAAAATTCTGCGAAGCCTTGCACTTTCTCCTTCACCCCTGCTGCGTTGTTGATGACCACGGGTCTCTTTTGGGAAGGATCCCCGAAGCAGAGACCGTTGTTTCTCTTGCGTTCTTGATGTCATCGGTCACAGCCGTGTGCCAGATGCTATTGAAAAGTCCTTCGGAATGCATGGCCCGTCCTGTGACAATCACATTGCCCTGTGACTTTGTTATTGCATCTCCATGAGTCAGAAGAAATTTCTTCGAGTCTCACTATATAACGTTTGAATTGACAACATTTCCCCCTCTCTATATCTTTCCGCTTCATTGCTTGTGTATTCTCTTTTCTACCTTGACAATATTACTTGTCTTGTTGTTGAACCATGAGCACCCAAGCGATTTTTCTTACTAACGTTTTCAAGGATGATATTGTAACGGCAAATGGCAAAAACCAGAGACCTTACGAAAACAACAACTCTGATAATGATCTCAGCCTGTCATTCACTTTCTTGACGATAATCAGCGAGTCAGCGTCACCTTTCAGAAGTCTTCGAACAAGAACAGTGCATCGAACTATAAAGCATTTGAAGGACCTGCTAGCTTAGAGCATATCATGCTCAGGTACGAGGATCAATGGTTCAGAAGGTGCATCAACGAAGCCAGTCAGATGGAGATTTTGCGAAATCAGGACTATGAGGGCGACCACGCACGCCCATGCAGATGTTGTAGAGAGCTTCATTTCCTGTGTAGGTGTGGTAGCCGCAGGCTGTGTATATTAGAAACTTTCAGGCTCCAGCCTTCTCTAGCGTCCAAACAGCGGGGTTTTGACATTCGGAGCCTTAATTGTAATTTAGATCCGTTTTTCAGCCTGTATGATATTCTAGTACCCGATTTGTTATTCTGTCTTGCGAAAAATGACCATGCAACAAGTATATTGACTTAAACATCACCTGCCATCGCCCTGAGACTTTTCCAATTTCATTCCTCAAAAACCATGCATCGGCTGCTTATGATAAGCCAAGGAATTTGCGGCGAAATACTCCTAGCACATTACACCAAGGACATTACAGTCTTGATATGCAGGTCGCTATCTCACTTGTTCACAACGAGCCATAAACGCTTTTAATACATCAGCATAGTGAGAATAACCCCAGACTACCTTATTGTACGTACTATTGATAGACGGGACCGTACTGACTGTTGGAAACGGGGTACGATACGTAATGAAGTACGTATATACGTAATGGAGTACGTATACACTTACCCCGGCGGTTAGTATTTCCGCTCCGGCCGAAGCGGCTTGGCTCTAGGGGTATTTATCCTTCCTCCCACTTCTTCCTTTATCCGATATACTCAATACTATATACATATGCTCTACCTACTAGATAGTCAATACATCTACATGCACATACTCGCTCTGACCCTCATATACCAATACTGACGGCATGAGCGGCGCTGCCGCCGTTCTTCGAGCTTTATGAATAATTTCTTCAGTGGTGTGTTCTAATGAGGTTCTGAGAGTTCTGTCGAAAGAGACGAGTCGGAAGAATACCTTAGTCAAAGATTCTTGTTGATGCGTTCAGGAGGAACATCACGAAATTCTCCACAAAGAGGCTCTAGCGCTATCACATCTACCCTTCTATCTCTTTCACCCGTTTCTTAAAGTCTTATTGGGATATTGTAGCAAGCTTCAGCAAATGTGGCGAGACTCTACTATGGCCATGTCAAAACCACATGGCCAGGTTCTTTCAGTCCTTCGTGGCTCTCAAAAGACTTCAGCTTGGTGGAAATAGGGAATGGGAATCTCCGCCTTCAGAGGGCTGATAGGGCTGAGGTCCGAGTTTTCACCTGCTCACTCCTAGATAGACTCCTATTAAGCTTCAACCTCTATACCAAAACCATAGGTATGACCTTGTCCTCCAAGCAGGGAACAGTAAGGTTCTGCTTTCGCACCCCAACTGTTGATGCACATGATACTCAGAGCCTATCCTAATCGGGTTAGTCAGGGATATCTGATTGTTGTTCCTGGCGGTCTCGACGCATTCCAGAGCGCCGCAACCTAACGCTGTCATCTAGCGCGTGAACATGCATGTAGGTACTTTGGAAATCACAAAGATAAAGCATGAGGCCACATTCCGCACTCTTTTACGACGGGAATCCGGGCCTACTCTCAAGGTATCTCCAACGCTGGCACCTCTCAGCGAAGACGTCTACAAGCAACAGCTGGGACAAAAAGCAAAATAATTTCCCCGCTGGAGATGCAGACAGTGGGAGCTTTTACATTTCCTATAATGTATTTTTTATTCATTGTAAGTGCAGGTACTGGGATAGATACATCTTTCTCTAGCGGGTACGAAAGCTTTCTACTTGTTACACCACTCTGAACAAAAAGTATGAACATAGACTCAGAAGCCAACCGCGATGCGAGGATGACTAGGATTGAGTTGACTCCGAGTCTCCGATGATATTTGTCCCGTCAGTGCACATAACCAAGTGCGAGGACTTCATGGTACAAGATCTACGACGTTAAGAGTGATCGGTCCAAACGCACAGCTTCAGGGAACATACATGTAAAGCACTAATAAGACAACATGACATATTCGACAAATCACAATAATGAAGGTTGTGAGATTGATAGCTTAATTCACTTCGGATTGAGTAGAATGACTTCTAACAATTCGTAAGAAGTTCATGCTTTCAAGTTCGGAAAATACCTTAAGTGCATTGAGCGGTATATTCTGGAGGATCATCGGGATATCTTGGAGGAGGTTCGTACACAACAGGCTCTATGGCAAGGCTGTATGCCATGGCAATCCAACGATGAACCGAGGGCTCAAGTCTCTTCAAGAAAGCAATGTTGTTGTGCTCATGAAAAAGACGGCCATGCTCATATGTCATAAATAAAGAATCTAAGAATATCATTTCGTTAGTCAAGTCGCTAGCGATAGTAATAATCTTGGCACGACAGTGTTCCCGACGTGACATCTTCTCAATAAGCGCTGCCATTCGTGGAAAACTTTCTTTGCTCACAACAGCTTCAGGACAAGGGTCCTGTATGGGAGAAGACATGATCTTTGACATAGTTTCGGTCTGACACTCTATACAGAGAGCTCGACTGTCATCAATCCAGGCGAAATCAGAGGTAACGATGGAGTAAAGAACGAAGACCTCCAGGATGGCTCGAATGTAGGTGAACAATAAATTGTCATCTTCAAAGACGCATATTTTGGTTAATAGAAAAACAACAACAGCGCGGAAAGTGTTATGACCGGTAGCCGAGAACTCCTGCAATATGCTTTGTAGTTGAGCAACATTTTTGTCCTGTTCTCGTAGCGATGCCGCCGTGAATGGATCACTCAATCGGGCATGTGAACTGGCAACATAATGATCTTGTCGTAAGAAAGAGCGCATGTGCTGCCAGACTCTAGACATAACAAAATTGCAAGTAGATATCAAAGTCTTCTCAGAAAAGATATATGTACGGGCTAGCAACAACCGCGGAGCCAGGACTGAAGCTTATATAAGGGGGGTTACAAAGAGCAAGTTGGAAATCCAGCGTTCTGACGAGAAATGTCAGCGTCATCCATGCTCTAGAGTGGGAATGAAAGGGTTATGCTGATAAGAGTGGAATCACTTCGCTTAGTCAACATCTCAGCCCTATTGAAGCCGTCTCTTCAGTGAAGTAACAGTGAATCTAACCATGCTGAATGTTCTGAGCTCCTTATGGAAGCAGCCGCCTTCAAACAAATGGTAAGGTCAAAACCCTAAAGACTCAGGCTACATTAGCCGACAGAGGCCGGCATACAAGCACGGCCACAGCTGCTGATGTGGATAATCGGCGATCTAAAGATGCGGACCGAAAAATGAATTAGTCAGTTCTCCAACGATGTAGAACGATGTGTTTCAGGTGAATGGCGGATGATCCCAATGACTCATGGACCAGTTAAATTACTGTCGCAGCCCCAGGATTGTGCCGCCGCCAAGGCTTCGCTGCCTGCCGACCAGATTTTAAGACATATGGGCGGCAACTTTTGTTGAAATACGAGGTCATATGGGGCATATAGTATATGGGTTGAAGCTATCTAGTAGGTAGGAACGGAGGAAGGAAAAGATGGGAGGAAGGTCAAATACCCTGAATCCCCTGAGTCCACTAGCGCCGGATGAATGCGGCGCCGGATGGATGCGGAGATTACCAACCAAATCACACCTGAAATTCCAACAACTTTTACTGAACCCATTGAAAAACCAACGTGGTGGATGGAGTTGCCGCAGAATCGGCGGCCGTGGCACTGGGGATGCGGCGGCAAGAAGCTGCCAGAGATTCCGCCCCATAGCACAGACTTCTTCCCACGAGTTGTCTTCGACACTGAGCCCTTGTGTCTTGCAGATCCAGGCTATGTCCCACGCTAGAAGCGTCATTCCTTCAACGAACAAGGCATACGCAACCGAATCTTCTTTCGCTACCACTGAGAGCTTCTTCTCTATGTGTAGTGGCCGAGGTCTTGGAAGAGGTTGTGAGTCAACCGTCCTCGAGGCTAAAGAACTGTTATTCGAAAGGAATGTATGATGAGCCTGATGAGAAGAGAGAGTAGTCACGATGAGGCAGAGTGATCTCGACAGAGAGGCGAAGAGTCAGATAATGAGAGATCAAGTAGACAAGATGTGCAAGATTGATCATAGACGTGATGACATGAGCTGAAGAGACATCTTGAGCTAGTCTAAAACGACAAGAGCGGAAAGCAAGTGTTTCAACTATTCAACTCTCTCAGATCAGCGATGAGTATCTCTTCAATTACGTAGACATCATTTTCTGAGCTTCCCTTCTTTCGCTTTCGCTGTTGTAGAGAGTTGTGCAGCTTCTTTACAAAGAAACACGCGAGCTTCTAGAGTAATCAATCGCATGTTCGATGTTCTATCCGTTTGATTCCCTTTTCAATAGCCTCGATAGCGCTTGTCTCACGTCGTAAGAGATTCTGAATCGCGAAGTCAAGCTTCGATCAACGTCTGACAAGATTTTTCCTTCTTCTTGATATTTCAGCTTTTAGGTCCTTCGTCTGAGTACACAAGGCTCGAACATGGCTGAGAATGACGTCCGTTCTGTCATCAGAAGCAACATGCTCTGCCGCCGCACGAGCCAGCGCTCAGCTGGGACTGGTTCTTGAGCGTTGGTGCCGGTCTTGGAGAGGATTCCGTGACGGGTATCCTTTTGTCGGGCGATGTTCCGCTTGACATCTAGCTCAAGAGCTTCCTAGAGCAGGATTAGGGTAAGCTGTATTCTTGGTTCGTGCAAAGCTTCCTAAGCGCACAAGGTACAGTAAAACGGTAGACGGCTACTTGACGACCGTTCGCATGGCGCACTGCATTCTCGAAGGTACTGTGACTATTAGAGGTCAGAGTGGCACATTTCTTAGCTACGGTCTTATTTTACAGGATACCTTTGACGTCCTAATCTACCCCGATCAGGAGTCTGTCTTTTCTACAGAATACGCCTCGGTCCAACGAAACCTTCTTTTCACCTGTTTAGTCCCATCCTTTAAGAACAGGCATATCCGTTGTTGGAAGACGAGGTCATATGGGGCATTTTGATACTTATGTAAGTTGAAGTTTTATTGATAAAAACAATAATCTGAGATCTAGGAGGAAAAGTCTAACTTGCGGGCCCCAGCCCTATGAATGCGGAGATGACCATTTTTCCAACAACAGGTGCGGTATAGGGAGCTGTAGAAGCAGCAAGGGTGAGGAGGCCTCAACCAAGGCTATGGCTTGAATTCTCTGAGCCGGCGTCGTATTTCCTCCATTGTTAGGCATAATTATGGATGGTGAATCCATAAGATAGTCATTCCTCGAATTCCGAACAATAATATGGTGGGGGACTGTAATCTTCTCCGATGCTATTATTTTAATATATATAAAGTCGGATTCCGACATCAAAATTCTTACAGTAGCACACGTTGGTAGGAGTTTGCGGACACCAAAATTTTAATAAATAGGGGCCCATGAGGATTTCACCTCAACCTCAATCATGAAGCCTGTTCTAGAAGGCTGTGATATTGAAAAACAGGCGTATACTACTTCTACAAAGCTAAGATACAGAGAGCGATCGAGTTTCTCAAACCTACACCATGTAATGGATGCAGGAGACAAATTCACGCGCGATTTGTGCCTGAACCATGTTTTTTCTCGTGTTTATGATGTCAACAGCAAGCCGGTTATCACTAAATGTACACCCCTTTTTACTACATTGACGCCCCCATTTCACTACATATACACCCCCCCGCAACAGGTCTAGCGGCTACCCAACTAGGATTAGCGAAGACAAGTTGTAACCCTTGAAGGTATTTCTATTTGTGTGAGCTCGTCACCAAAAATTAAGTATCTTTGAGATCGATATCTTTCTTAAAGGTAATTTACATTATCAGCTACATATCAAATTTGAAACACCCCGTAGAAGCCTTGACCGTTCGAAGCCTCCTGCTGATGTTCGGATAGAGGCTCACCCGAAGCTTCCACCTCCTTTACCCCTACCTCTACCCCTACCCCTACCTCTCACTTCTAGCTCTTGCTCAGCCCGATGCTGCAGATGCGCTTCAACGCGTTCAAATTGACTGGGTTGGCGTTGAGTAGAGTCCTCTAACTGTTGCTCACGACGTGTAGTCCCTTTTGCCCGCCTTGACCTGTACGAGTACATCTACCGCCTCTATCACACTCCAACCAGATTTTATTCATGATTCCCCGCTTGTTTTTCTTCGACGACTGATAATGAGCGCGTATCCGTGAGCTCCAGAGCTCACCCACTGGAGGCGGTGTTAGATCCATGGCGGCGATGAGGTAGGGTGACACATGGGTGGTGGGTAGGTAAAGTAGTTGGTAGATGAAGAACGCGTTGTTATGATTTATTAGCCACTAAACCTACTTAAGTGATTGCTAGACTCAGCTGAAGGGGGTGTATATGTAGTGAAAAGAGGGGGTGTACATGTAGTGAAAAGGGGTGTACGTCGTTTGAATGAAGGACCGGGATTCTTTGAGGAGCAGTCGATGGCGTCCTGCACACGCCGCCCCTTCCCGAAGAATATCTATCAGCCGAGATAGCCAACCACAGGGGTAGCTGTACAGAGTAACGCTGATTCCGATACACAAAACGCTTTACATTTCGCAGGTCCGGAGACCGAAAGTTCCTGCTATTCAGAAGGAAGCAGAAATGGGGTCTACAGACAAGGAGTACATCACCGTGCAATCGCATTGAACGTCGTGCTGCTTGGGCGTCCTAAATGACTATTGTCCGAAACCCCAACGCCCCAACAGCCTTCCTGGCCGCTACACACAGCCAGCCCCACATCTGGACTCAAGCACTTTGGATCAGACAAGCGACTTCCTCGAACTTTTAGAAGAAGCTTACAGAATGCGGATGCATCATGGCTGGGTTTAATACGCCTGCGCCAATAGACGCTATCGGCTGCGGTGGAACCGATTTGAAGGGTGGTATATGTCTAGGACGCGTGAGGTCAATCACACCCTTCTACTTCTACCATTATCGTACAAGCGTGTATAGAAGAGTTAGATAATAGAGACGGGGTCTAGTACCTACGTTATTCGCCCAAAGAGAAGTAAACGCCGCCAGAAGGGAAAAGAGAGAGACACGTGGATAAGGAGAGCGAATCTGATAAACCCACTATATGGACAATGAATCGCAATCAACCTTCTTCCCATTCATATGATTGTTGTCCGTGAATTCTCCGGACAAAAGTCTTCCCCTGATCAGCAACAAAGCCATATCTTTTAATCCTTAACCTCTTTGCGATCACACCAGGCAGAACCGCGCTTAACCCTCAATGCGGTGGTAAATGCGTAGCCAAACGCGAGGGGATTCTCGGCCACATCGTGCAGAAGCAGACCAGTGCCGGCCAAAACTTTAAAAGGATGGTAAATTTCTTCATAAGCACAGGGAGATTCTGCCATCTAGGAAGCCGGAAACGCAGCCCTAGCTTCAGTTCAAAGGCCAACAATTATGTTCTTCGTATTCACAAGACAAGACAGACTTTGACAGCGCCTGCTGCGCCGGCGTCAACCGTGGCTTCAAACATCCGCGGGACCTACACTGAAACTTCCGAACAACGGCTCCTACTTCAAGGTTTTGGGGTTTGAGGGTGCTCCTGCTTCCGCGGAGTTCGAGTCCAGTAACATTCAAATAGGCGTGTATACGGGATAATGGGATGGCAGATAATGACAATGGCAATGGTAAAAGAAAAAGTATTTCAGTTGCGAAACGATGTGGCTGTTGTACATCCGCAATAGCATTGGCACGTACACTAGATCTTCCAAGACGATCGCCATAACCTATTTTGTAGAGTCACCACAGGAGCATTTGATCCTGCTCTGCTTGAATCTGGGTTCTTTCAAAGCGCCTCCTCATGACTTCGACGAGGATTGAATCGACGCTGCCAGTAAAAGTACGACTTTGCGCCCGATCGAAGTGTATTCTGAAGCATGTAGAATGTTCGAGTTTGGTAGGATATTTGATAGGGAGTTTGGTAGAATGTTTGATATCGAGTCATGAAGGATGTTTTCTATTGAGCTAATTAGCTTGTGCTATGAAGCATATGTGAAGCATACTATGAACGTAAGGTAAGGTAGTACTGCTTCTCTACCTCGCACTAGGAAATCTAGCCTTCAGGTCCCCATTGGCCTGGTTAGTCATCTCCCGTCGCTCCCTAGTACCCTAACAGGTAAGGTGGCCGTATACTACTACCTGGGAGGCTGGGATGACAACATAAGGCCGATGTAATTATTGATTAATATTTTTCTACTACCACAGTACATATCCGTGCCCCCCACTAAGCTCATTCTTCACTTACACAGTAGTGCTCACCAGCCATGCACCCCTAAAATTCAACTACCCATTATATACACGTTGATTTTTGAGCAATTGCTTCAAAATAACCCGCCATTTCTTCCGATAACCCTCGACTAGCTTAATGCGAGCAGCCCTATGGGGCTTAGTAGCCTTGTAGCACTTTTTTAGTCCGTTTAAATACCGCTTTTCCTCGGCCTCTTCGCGCTGTCGCTGCCTCTCATCCTCCAATTTCTGTCTATCCTGAGTCATACTTCGAGCAT
>JAABUY010003752.1_pt1 | contig 16419 bp, 16 predicted proteins | sample 5560271 | NCBI WGS metagenome assembly JAABUY01 (sample SAMN10711886, study PRJNA513374) | rock metagenome | isolation source: Antarctica rocks | place: Antarctica: Victoria Land, University Valley
AACTGCGCCGTGCCCGCCAGGCGCTGCGCAAACGCGGCCATGCGCCCGGCGTCCAGCGCCTTGGCCTGCGGCGGGCGCTTGATTAGGCCCGGGCGGAGGGGTAGGGTGGGGTCGAAGCAGGGTCACCTGGCCGCTGCCGCATGCGCCCGGCGTCCAGCGCTTTGGCCTGCAGCAGGCGCGCCGTCGGGCCCGGGCGGAGCGGTGGGCATCGGGTTGATGCTCATCCCACGCAAAGAGTAAAAGCGCCTGGGAGGAGCACCTGGTCGACCAGCAGCGCGGTCGCAGCGCGCGCCAGCAGCACAGACGTCGGCTCGTCCGCCCAGCCGCTGCCGCCATCCGCCCCGTCCGCGTCCCCCGGCCGCAGCGGCTCGGATGCCCGCGGGCCGCCCCGCGCTCCCTGGCCGCCCCGTTCACGGGCCGGCCCCTCGCAGCCGCCCGCGCCCGCCTCGCCGCCCGCGCCCGCCTCGCCGCCCGCGCCCGCCTCGCCGCCCGCGCCCGACGCGCCGTCGCTCGTCGGCTCGCGCTCCAGGAGGGGCGCCAGCGGCGCGGCCGCCAGCGCGGCGAACATGCCGCTGAGCAGCGCCTGGCGGTCCACGTTGAGCGCCTCGCCCTGGCCCCTGCGGGGCAGCACACGCCGCTATCCATGACCCTAACCCCACACGCACTTCTCCTGACCCTTACTTCACACGCACTCTCCATGACACAAACCCCACACGCAGCCACCGTGACTCCAACCCAGAACGCACTCTCCATGACCCTGGCCCCAGACGCGCTCTCCATGACAAGCGACCACGTGCGGCCTGTGCGCGCAGCCTCCCAGCTTATTGCACCATTGCCGCGCATCGTTTAGCCGGATACGGCCATGCCGGGTTCCCCCGGGGCGCCGCGGCGGCGCGCGCCGCGCGCCGCACCGCAGCAGCTCACACGCGGCGAGCAGGCAGGCCAGGCGCGCGCGCAGCGGCAGGCCGGGCGCGGCCAGCAGGCGCTCCAGCGCGGCCAGCAGGTCGGCAAAGTACTCGACGCCCATCAGGTGCGCGTAGCGTGCCAGGCCCTCCAGCGCCGGCGCCAGCAGCGGGAAGCGCGTGCCGCCGCGCGCGTCGCCCACTGGCGGCCCTGCCGCGGCAGGCGCTCTTGTGTACTTTTCCAATTTTCCATCCCCCTTGTGTCAAAACGCCAGGGACTCCAGCGAAAAATCCAGAAGGCCTGAGGGGGCCTGGTTATGCGCCTTGGCGCGGCGGTTCCCAGCCGGGCTGCGGGAACGCCGCTGTCTCGCGCAGGCTCTGCGCGACGCGGGGCGGCCACGCGCGGGCAGACCGGCATGCACCCTACCCTAACCTTAGTGCACTCAGGCGCAGCGCCTCGTCGGGGTCCCTGCCGTGTATGGTGTGGGAGGGTGTTGCGCAAGCCCTGCACCAGACCCTGGGCGGGGTGCACCAGGGCGGTCAAGCGCCAGCAGCCCGGAGGCCGTCGCGTGCTTGAGCACGCGGAACAGCGCCTCGAACAGCGCCTCCAGCAGCGCGCTCTGCGCCGCGCGCCGCTCGGCCGCGTCGACGCCCGCCTGCGCCTCCTTGAACCCGCGGCTGACGTCGTCGCCGGCCGCCTTGCGTGCGCGGCCCTCCTTGCGCGCGGCCTTGCGCGAGAGCCGCGCGCCGCCTGCGCCGAAGCGGACGGTCCCCCTCCCCGAACACCCTCCGAACTCTATGCGCGTAGGCACCACCGGGCATTGCGTAAATTGCGGCTTGACAGGGCAAGTGCCGGCGCGTGCCGCGCCCAGCCCTGGCCTTGTGCCTGACCTTGGGCTTTCTTCCTGGCGCTCCCGCGTTTACGGGCGCAGCTAGCCCCTCAGCACTGCGGGCTGCCGCAGCTGCGGCGGGTGGGGGCGAGCCCCGGCAGGCGGGGCGGCCCAGACTGGCGAGCCGCACACCGCTGCCGCCCCCGCACCCACCCCTGCACGCTCACTGGACGCGCCTGCCGAAGGTCTAGGGCCGGGCCCTGCCGACTGGGACACAGGCAGGCGCCACCTGCGCGCTTGCCCTTCAGCGGCGCACCGTCGGCGAGCCGCGGCGGAAAAAGCGCGCGGGGTAGGGCAGGCTCAGGTGAAATTAAGCATATAACGTGGCGGACTTTGGGCGCCCGCCTGCGCGCTTGGCCTCCAGCGGAACGGCGTCGGCGAGCCGCAGCGCGAACAGCGCGCGCAGGACGCTCGGCGCCACCGCGCACTTGCGCCGGCGGATGAGGTCGGCCACGAGCTGCACCTGCGCGCGGCGCCGGCCGCGCCGCCGTCACGGCCTCGAGCCACACAGGAACGACGCGACTGCGCAGCGCATTTCAGCCCTTGCTCCTCTCCACAAGCGCGTGCGCCCGCTGACGCCCGCCCGAGCGCCGCGGCCCGAGCCAGGCCTGCCCCACAGCTCTGCCGAGGGCCGCCGGCTGGGGCGCAGCGGCAGGTCATAGGGTTATGATAGGGTTGGGGTTAAGGCGCAGCAGCAGGCCACGCAAGCCGCCAGGCGCGGGCGGGCGGCCCGCCCGCGCGCACCGCGTCCCGCGCCAGGGCGCCCGCGGTCGCCTCGGACGCCAGCAGCTGGCGCACGGCGCCGGTGGCGGCGCTCGCAATGGCCGCGTCGCGGTGCGCCATCCGTGGCACGACAGCCTGGGGCAACGCGCGGAACGGCTGCGCTGATCAGCTCAGGCTGACTGGAGATGGCATGAATGCGGTGGTGAACACAGGCTGCGTGTGCGCTAAGCTTGTTACGACAGCCTATGTTCGCCCATTGCCAGATGCCAGTAATGTCCGGCACTGAACTGTACACGCAACGCGTAGCAGCACGACAGGAAGCGAGCAGTGGTGGGGCGGACAAGGCAGAGAGCCCAGCGCAGCAGCACCTGCAGCAGGTCCGACGCGTAGTTGAAGTGCGGCAGCGCGACGAGCAGCCCGGCCAGGCAGCGCACGGCCACGCGCGCGGTGGCCAGCGCCGCGGCGCCGCCGCCGGCTCCGCTCGCCACGGCCAGCAGCCGCTTCAGTGCCGCCTGCCGCAGGGTGGCTGTCAGGTCAGCCTTGGAACCATGCAGGTCCGGCACTCGTGGTCAACGCGTAGGCGCCGGCAGTGCCGCGCCGCCCGACGCAGCCGCGGGCGTCAGCGTGAGCGCCACCTGCCGCACCAGACGCCTGGGCCGCCGAGCCCCGTGTGCAGCGGCGCCGTCCTGCTGGGTTCATGCAGGAGCGCCACGATCGCGGGTTCCAGCAAGTACGAGTCCGTTCCCCGTAGTACCCCGTAGTGGGGGCGGACAGCGCGCCGACGGCCGGCGCGGCCGCCCACTCCGCGGCCGAGCGCGCCACGGGCGAGGCGCCGCCGCCGCCTGCGGGGCAGCATGGGTTGAGCGCCGAGCGGCGGCCTGCGCGGCTTAGCATGTGCCCAGGCGCTCGTCCGCACGGCATGCCGACCCTCCCAAGCCTTGAGCGGTTTCAGTACTACTTGTTCACAGTGTCCTCAGCGTCGGCAGCCGCCAGCCTCCAGACTCTACAGCACGCAGGCAAGGGCTCGCTTGCACGTCCACGGCACCGGGCAGCGCCGGGCGCGCACCCGGCGCGGCCGCCGCGTCGGCCGTCGGCAGCAGCAGCGTGAGCGTGACATACTGCGGCGCGTCGCCAGCCCAGTACCCGTCGGCGCCCGGCGCGGCGTGGCCGGCGGCGCCGGGCGGCGCGGGCGCCAGCGCGGCGGCCTGCCCCGGCATGAGCAGCAGGCTGTCGCCCGCACGCAGGCGCTCCGCAGACCGCAGCGGCGGCAGCTCCACCTGCGACCCAGGAGCGCGCGCGTGAGCCTGATAGAAGTAGGGTAGGGTCTGTAGGTAGGGTCTGCACCGCAGCGGCGGCAGATCCACCTGCGACCCAGGGCGCGCGCATGAACAGAGTATCAGGCTGGGGTAGGGCTGCGGGCCGCAGCGGCGGCAGCTCCACCTGCGACCCAGAACGCGCACGTGGGCACCAGGCGGTGCAGCGCGCGCTGCGCAGTGGACGCGCTGCAGCACCAGGGCTGCCGTCGCGCACGGGCCACCCGGCGCAGTACGAGGGCACCATACAGCCACGCCTGGCTCGTGGGAGGCGTGCCGCTTGCCACGAGCTACTTGCCCCAGAGCATGACGCGGGGACCCACCCCTTGCGCTTGTCAAGGCAGCAATCTGCGCACACACCCCCTTCAACACAGCGTGCTCTGCTCGACTCTGGCCCTAGTCCCTCTGTCCGCCTTGCAGGCGACAAGCGAGCGAGCAGGGGGCAGGCTGCAGCGCACACGCGCATCGCCACTCAGGTACGAGCAGTGCTGCACTGGACACAGCAGGCGGGCACGAGCGACGACGACGGCGCGACGCCCGGCAGGTGCCACACAGCTTTACACAGCCTGCGGCTGGACCTCGGGGGTGGCAGCCGCTGGGGCACCAAAAGACGCGTGCGCACACCTGCGCCTTGCCTTCCAGCATGTGCTGCAGCGTGAACACGTCCTCGCGCTGCGTGGCTGCGGGCGGCCCGTGGCCGGCGCCACCAGGCGCGCTGTAACCCAGCTCGAGCGCGAGCGCCCACGGCAGGCCGTCCTGGCTGTCGCCGCTGAGCAGCGGCGCCACATAGCGCCCGGGGCCCAGCTGCCGCAGCATCACGCCGCCGAGCGACGCCTTCAGCGCCGCCTGCGGCTGCTGCGGCGCGTCCAGTGCCGGCTGTACGGAGGCAGCGGCGCGCCATTGCTGGCGTGCGCACGGCTGCCGCGGGGCGCCGGCGTGCCTCGGGAGTCCATATGGGGCAGCAGCTGGCCTCCAGGACGCAAGGCTGGGCAATGGACAGGGCGTGAAGTGCGGCAGGTGCACAGGCTGCTTCACAGTCGGCCAACCTGCAGCGCGCCACATGTCTGTATGCGTATGCCGGCTCAGGCAGCCTGCATGAAGCCTCGCAGGATCCACATACCGCTGTAGCTGCCCTACTAGCGCTCAGCGCTACTAGCGCCCATCCAAGGCTCCGACAGGCACTAATGCTCATAATTCACGCGGCCCTATATACCGTCGACCCTATACCAGGCCTAACTGTTTCCCGACTGCGGCGCGCGCCGGCATGCGCGGGCCGCACGGGCGCGCGCCGGTGCTCATCAGCGGCGCGCCGGCTGAGCGCGCCCCAGAAGGGCGCTCGCCTCACAAGTAAGGCGCAAGGCTATGGCCTTGGCGCCTGGCTGCAGCGCACCTGCGCCGCCCGCTGGCTGCTTGGCTGCGCGCGCGGGTGCGTCGGCGCTCAGTCGCTCAGTAGCTATGATATGCCGTAACGCACAGCTCAACGCGTAGAGCACGGCTGCGCTTCTGGAAAGTGCCAAGTCATGCCTGTGCTCCTGCTTCTTGCACTCTTGCATTATATTGTCTGTCTGCGGTGTGTATGACATATGTGTCTTGCTAGCAGGTCATTTCTTCTTCATGAGCAGACCCATGCCTGATCACGCCATGCATTATCTTCCTGCTAACTGTCACTTGTAACAGGTTCCCTGGCAACTGCTCTACAAGCTCAGTGGCAGCCTCACACTTCCGACATCCACATTACCCAAACCATGACCCCAGTGATTGTAGACATGTTCCGCCACCATGACTGAATATTGCAGCCTCTGCCAAGAACACATGGACGCAACAGACTTCCCGAATGGCATCAGCTCCCAAGATACAGGCTCTAGCACTGCGCTAGGCAGCCGGTGGCGGCGCGATGGTCGGCCGCCGCGCCGGCGCGGCAGGGTTGAGCAGGCGGTACACGATTGCCAGGTCCTCAGGCCGTCGCCACAGGTACTTGCGCAGCGCGGCCAGGCTGAGGTCAAACGGCGCGGCAAAGCCCGCGCACAGCAGCTCCAGCCGCGCGGCCGGCTCCGGCGTGCCTGCCGCCGCGCGCTCCTGCGCCGCTGCCGCCTCCGCGGCGTCCTGCGGAGTATATCTAGGGATCAGCGCTGACAGTGTCGAGCACAATAAAGACTCCCGCCGAGGAAAGCCTGCTAGCGCGGCTGAGGCAAGCCCGCGCACACGTGGTCTGCCATGCTGTCACGCTGCGCCAACGCTGCGTGCCGCCCGCTGCGTGTCCGTCGGAACCAGCGCACTGCAGGGCGAGTGGAGACGCGTCCACACCGCCACCCTGGTGCAAGACTTTCACATTGCGCAAGCGCAGGCAATGCCCCCATGTGTCCTCAGAGATCACTGTAGTCGCAGCCTATCCCCATCTGTGCTGGAACAGCCTGGGGCCGCCCTGCTCCACGCCTGTGCCCCAACCCACGCGGCCCCGAGCAGCGACCCGTCTGACGATGCAGCGCTCGTGCGGCCACCCTGCCCCAGCTCCGCCCATGTAATGGCAACCCACGCGCGCCAAGCCTCCATGTGCGCTCCGGCCACTTCAGCGCGAGCTACGTCTAGATACCCTACCCTAACCCCGCGCGCCTGCTCGGCGCGCCGGGCGGCGCTGTAGAAGACAGGCGCGGGTGCGACGTGCACGCCGGCCTCCGCCAGCTTGGCCGCCGCGTACGAGGCCACCTTGTGCAGCAGCAGGATCGCGGGCGCGTTCAGCCGCTCCTGCTTCAGCGCCGGCAGGCCCGAGCCCTGCGCGGGCGCGCCCGGCGTGGGTTTGGGTTAGTCCCGCCGCGTACGAGGCCACCTTGTGCAACAGCAGGATCGCGGGCGCATTCAGGCGCTCCTGCTTAAGCGCCGGCAGGCCCAAGCCCTGCGCGGGCGCGCCCGGCGTGAAATAGGGTGAAGATTTGTGAGGGGCACGGCCGCGCGCGGCGGCGCAGCGCCGGCGCGGGCGGGCGCCCCCGCCCCGGTGCTAGCAGGTCCGAGCGCGCTGGGCTGGGCACCTGATGCTGAACATGCTGTGGCGGCTTGGAGCAGGCACGGCCAGGGCACTGGCGAACCAAACAAGCGGGGTAAGCGCAGGGCGAGTCAGAGCTTCAGGGGCTCAATTGCGCAGTACGCCGGCAGTCAAGAGCGCAAGGTAAAGGTAGATCACGCTCTCGCACAAGAACACACACTGCTGACATCCAGGACCAACATGCAGCTGCGCAGAGCACACACTCACCGGACGGCCATGCCGGCCGGCTGGAAGGAACTCAGGAACCCCTTGCCTCGCCGCACACGGCGCATGCAGCGCAGGCTGCGTGCATGTGCTGGTGCTGCAAGCCACGCGGCGGCGCACCTCGGCAGGGTACAGCACGAACGCGCATTTCAGCTGCGGCAGGTGCGGCAGGCGCCCGCGCAGCGCCGCCTCCGCGACCCACCGCGGCAGCAGGCGGCCCACGCGCTCGCTGCCGTCAAACGCGTCGGCGGCCTGCGCCGCCCGCGGCGCCAGGCTCAGCACAAGAGCAAGCCCGGGCGGCTGGCGTCGCGCGCGCCGGCGGCCCGCGCCGCCCGCAGCGCCGCGCCCGGCGCGGAGCGCGGCTGGTCAAATATAGAGCTGCACCCATGGGTACCACAACAGTGAGCTCCGTGCGTGGAGTCACGGCGTGCGCCCGCCGGCCAGCAGGCCTGCCGTGTGCCGCACCACGGCCCTGTCGCCCAGCAGCAGCAGCAGTGCTAACTGGTTGCACACCCTGTTGACTTGAGGCGCCCGCGCCACCACCCTAGTGCAAACAGGCCGAACGCGGACGCGCGCTGCAGCAGCTTGCGCTGGTCAGCGGACTGGCTTATGCGCGGCCCTGCGCCGCCCACCTGCGCCCAGGCCTGCCGGTCGGCGGGCGCGGCCTCGTCCTCGGCCTCGCTCATGACCAGCGGCGGCGCCGGGGCGGCTGCCAGGCTGAAGGCGCACTCGGCCGTGCGCGACAGCTCCTGCGCTTCCAGCCTGCGCGCGCGGCGGGCGCGGCCTCGCGCCGGCAGCCCCGAGCCGCGCGCGTCTTACAACGGGCTGCTGAAGCGGGGAGCGTTCCGCAGCAGGGGGCACCGCGCATTTTCCCGCTTATCGCAATGTTGAGGTCACAGCTTTATGGTGCGCTGCCCCCGCACATCCCTCGACCAACACACCCGGCGCCAGCAGGCCGGAGCCTGCCAGCCTGCCCTCGCTTAGTATGCACTCAAGATGCACATCACAGATGCTCATACCATGCCAAAACAAGTCGGACCTGACAACCTGCATGAACAGCGCAGCCAGCCACCGAGCATATGCAAGCGCGCACCGCTCCATGCACTCCACCGCAGCCGCGCGGCCGCTGTGCAGGTACTCCCGCAGCACGCCCTTGCTCCACCCGGCCAGCGCCGCCTGCGCCCCGCGCGCCTCCCTCTCCCTTCCATTACCCGAGCCGCACCAGCCCAGGCCGGGCACGTGGCCTCAATGGCCCAATTACGCTGCACAACCAGCCAACCGCCGCAGAGGCTGACCGATCAATGCGCTGGCAGCGCATCCCGATCAGGCTCCGGGGTTGCTTGAGCGCGCTCGACGCCGCGCCCGCAGCAGCAGCGCGCCTGGGATGCATGCGGCGCCTGGGCCGGCAGCCTCGCAGCCCGCCTGCTCGGTGCCTGGGACGCGCGCGGCGCCTGGGCCGGCGGCCGCGCAGCCCGCCTGCTCGTGCCTGGGATGCACGCGGCGTCTGGGCTGGCGGCCGCGTAGGGTAGGGTTAGGGTTAGCGCCACCGGCTCGCCTCAGCGCTGCTCGGGGGGCGGCGCCGCACCCGCAGCAGCTGCTCGCCAAGGTTGAGCTTCAGGTCGTCGGTCGCGCCGGCGCAGCCCAGGTCCTGCGCGTACACCTCAGCGCCGAACGCGCCCGGCGGCTCAAGCGTGAGGCACAGGCCGCCCATGTGCACGCCGGCCGTGAACCAGGACGGCAGCGCGGCCGGCGTAAACCGCTCCGCCGCCGTGGCGTCCAGGTCCCCCTGCGCGCACTGGCCAATGTCTGATCTGAGCTCTGAGTTTTATGTACCAAGTCAAGGCACATGACAATACCCAGACATGATGCATCGTACGTCATAGGCGTGCAGACGATCCCATGAAGGTGCTCTGAATCAGTGTGATTCCATTTCTCGCAGCTTTGCCTGTGTTGTTGGGCAATCAAGGAGACAAGAGTGCGCCTCGGAGCCATGTCTGCGACGTGCAATCACTGGTACCACAGAAAACCCCCAACATGCGGCCATACCCGCGAGGGGGGGTGGGGGGGCACCTCCTCAAACCGCTCTGCAATGCCCCCGGAGGTCAGGTCCCACAGCTCGAGCGCGCCCGCCTCGTCCGCGGCCAGCACATGCCGCCGGTCCGCCAGCACCGCGCAGCGCACATAGGCCGGCAGGCCGGCCGTCGCCGCCGTCGACGCGGCCTCGGTCGCCGCGGGCTTGGGCGCCCCTGCAGGGCAGGGAGGCGGTCTGCAATCTCATGCAAGTTGTTGGAGCCTTCTGGGCTGCAAGCCCCAACACGCTTGGACATTTTGCTCTACACACACGCGCGTCTGACCCCACAGGCTCGCTCACACGCTTGCCCGCCCATGCGCGGCACAGCGGGCTGGCAGCGAGCAGCATGACACTCGAGGCTGCAGGCGGGCAGGTCGGACGCGCAGGCGCGAGCGGCCGCCGGGGCGCACCGCCGTCGAACGACTGCCGCGCGCGCACCAGCGGCAGCGCGCCCACCACAAACATGCGCCCGCCCGCGCCGCCGGCGCCGCCGGCGGGCGCGCGCGCGCCCGCCGGCGCCGCGCCCGGCGCCGGCGCCGCACCGAGCGCGGGCGGCGGCGGCGGCACGCGCCAGCGCCGCGCGGCAGTGGCGGTGGTCGCGACCCACAGCGCGCCGGACGGCTCGTGCAGCGCCAGGCGGCGCACCGGCGCGGCCTCCTCTAGCAGCAGCTCGCTCGTGCGCGTGGCCAGCTGCGTCCTGCGGCGCGGCGCGCCGGCGTTGGCGGAGGCAGAGGCGGGCGCGCATGTGACATTGAGTATTGGCCAAACAGCGGACTGCAGTGGCGCACGCATGGACTGCAGCCACATGCGCAGCATTGCCGAGTCAGCTGTTCTGCCTGTTGCGAGAGACCGGCGGCGTGCAGCGCTACGTGCAGGTCAGGCACCCGCTCCGACGCAAGGCCAGCATGCTCTTTGTGACGTGTCACATCTCTTGGTGCCACCACGCTGGAAACTGCGACTGCATCCAGATCCAGCCAACAGCTTGGCTCCAAAGCGGTCGCGAGCTCCGCCGCGGGCCCAGCCATGCAGCGCCGGGCAACCAAGCGGCGGCGCATGCGCAGCGGCGCGCGCGCGACGCGCGCGCGCGGGGCGCGCGCCTGTACACGCAGCGGTCGCGGCCGCCAGAGAACACGAGGCCGAGGTCGGGCGGCGCCGCGAGCGCCCAGACGCTGTCGGTGTGCACCGCGAACGCCTGCAGGCAGCGCTGCTGGCCCAGGTCCCATAGGCGCAGCGTGTGGTCCGCGCCGCCCGACACCGCCAGCGTGCCCGCCGCATTCAGCAGCAGCGCCCTGCCGCGCGCGGCCCGCGAGCAGTCAGCGCGGGGCGCGCGCCGGGTGGTGGTGGCGCGCGCTGGGTGGGATTGCCGTGCGCATGCGCTGTGCGCATGCGGCGCCGCTCGCTGTTGCCCGATGCGATCTGGCTAGCCTGCGTGCGCGCCTGCTCCGACACATAGCCACTCGGTGCCGTGCAAGCCTGCTGTGCATGCTCTTGCACCTTATCGCAGAGGCAAAGCGTCCCGGGCGCAGACACAGGCCGCTGCCTTGGTGAACACTTATTCCACTGTGGTGCGAGCTGAGGCAGGCACGCGCAGCTCGCTACAGCGAAAGGGCGCCCGGCGCTGCTGCCGTGCCCACGGGTGTCACGAGATGGGGGCTTACGGCCTCGCCACGGTCGTAGGCAGGATAGGAGCACAGGCTGGGATAGGAGCACAGGCTGGGCCACCCTGGCGCCGCGCCTGACATTGCCGGCGTGCCCGCGCAGCTTCATGACCTTGCCGCCGGTGCGCGCATCAAACACGCGCACGAGCGACTCGGCGGTCCCGGCCACCACGAGGCTGCCCGGCGCGTTGAGCGCGAGCGCGTACACGCTGCCCTTGCACGCCAGCGCGCTCAGTGGGCGCCCGGGCCCTCGCGCATTCTGCGCGCACGCGCGCCTCAGGGCGCCGAGCCGCGCGCCTGCCTCAGGGCACCGAGCGCACCCGGCGCACGTCGCAAGAGTGGGAGATGAGCACCTGCGTCTGCCCTGCTTTGCAAAGGCGCCAGAGGCTGCACGCTTCTGTAGTTCAGCTGAGTTCAGCTGCATATATAGAATGTTCAAGAAATAGCCGGGACAAATGGCGCCTGCCCGCGGCTGCGGTGCGCCCTGTTCGGAAAGCACACATGCATGCCTGCAGCCGCAGCCGGTGGCACGCCCGCCCTTCTCTGCCCTACCCTGACCAGGGAATGCAGCGCGACAGGCATGCCTGCCCGCCCCAATGAGCGCCGCTGCATGCAGGCCGTGCAGCTCGCACCTGGCCGGCCGCCTGCGCGGCGGCGTGCAGGTCCCAGAGGCAGACCTGGCCGCGCAGGCCCGCGCTGGCCAGCAGCGGCGCGCCCTGCGCCAGCGCGAGCGCCAGCACGTAGTCGCTGTGGCCCGCCAGCGTCGCCTGGCACCGGCCGCCTGAGGGGCCGCGCGCGCGAGCGGTCAGTGGCACTGTGGAGCAGTGGCCGCGCATCTGCGTGCACCCCATGTCCATGGCGGCAGGCGACGGCCGAGCTCTGCTGAGAAGGTGCCTTCCATGCAACGTGCCAGCTTGCATGGAATGTGCTAGCTGCAAAGAGTGGCCTTAGCATGATGTCGATGGCATCACCGCTGCATACACGGACAGTCTGACAACCATGCTGTCCCGCCATGAGTTTCAATCAAGTGCAAAGAAGCTTAATTAGGTGGAAGCACGGCAAGAAGAGGGGCAACAAGATGCCGGGGGCGCGTCCGCGGGCGCGCGCGTGGCGCCGCACGCACCCTCTGGCCGCCAGAGCCGCACGGTGCGGTCCGACGAGCAGGACGCCAGCAGCTCGGGCCGCAGGGCTAGGTCGTTGACCCAGTCTGCGTGCCCCACCATGTCTGCTGCCAGCTCGGGCGCCGCGCCCTCCTTGCAGCCCCCCACGCGCCACCTGCGAGCGCTCCGGCAAAATCCGTGTGCGGCCAGATGCCAGCGTCACGTTTCAGGAGACTGAAGCTCGGGCTAGAGGCAAGCACACACAAAGTAACACGCCTCGCTCGAGGCGGGTGCTGCCGAGTGCGCTCGCAGAGGGCTGAGATACGGCGTAGGCTTGGCTGGTGGAGGCGCTGGCAGCGCACCCCTTGATGGAGGCATCGCGTGACGCCGTGAACAGCTGCTCCCCATCAGCCGATAGCGCGAGCGAGTTGATGCCGCCAAAGTGCTGCACGGGCAGCCAATGTAAGCTTGCTTTGCCAACAGGACAGCTATCAGCGAGGACGCAGGTACAGCGACCAAGCCAGCCAACCAGAGCAACAATGTGCCTTGGGCACGCGCACCGCGTCGATGGCTCTTCGGTACAGCAGTGACAGCTTCCTCTCCCGGCGCGTGACCTTTGGAGAGCCCCGAGCTACCCCCGGGGAGGTGTCATACATGCTGCCTTTGCCCGGGCAGGCCTCGCCTTGCCAGGCGCGTGCGCGCTAGCCCCCATCTTCCATCTACAAGCACGCCTTGCTCATTCTGCGCCCTTGGCGCCTCTGCTGGTCACTGCTAGGTCCACCGCCGACAGACGGAGCGACCGAGCGCGGTCACTGCTACCCTCGCCGCAAGTGTGCGTGGCGTCCAGCTGCCCCAGCAGCAGCAGGGCTCCCTGTGCCTCCTCAGCTCCCAGCGTGTAGAGCAAAGCACGCGTCACTGTACTCGAGCCAACTCGATCACAGTGCGTCGGCCCTGTTTGGCTACACACCGCAGCTCATCAACAGCGCTTCAGCTTGCTTACAGCTAAGAGGACGTACTCCTTGATGATTAGTTTGCAGTCGCTGCAGAGATTGTGCTGCAGGTTGGCCCCAGGTGTGTGAGAGGGAACCTGGCAGGCCCAGCTGGCCCTGACCTGCCTACATGTATAGGCAAGGGCATGGCTGTACAGCCATATTCGTGTATTTCTCCCGCTTGCATTGTGCATGTCTATGCGCATGAGCATGCGCACTAATGCACCACACCCCAGCACTCCATGCATGCAAGAGCAACGGTCACGCAACAAAGCCCTTTGCGCCCTTCTTGCTGCCTCCCCTGCCACCCAGGGACTCCTCTCTCAAGGCATCCCGCCGCTCCATGATGTACGCCTTCAGCTCCCGGAACCTGCACATGGCAGATCAGAGTCGGCACGCCGAGTCGGCACGCTACCTTTACAGCATGCATGCTGTAAAGGTAGCGTAGTGTTGCTTTCCCTGTACTGCAGCCGCACCTTCCTCCTTGCAGGCGGCTCGCCTTGCATGGACTCTCTTGCTACCTTTCCACACGCGAGCATAAGCAGGCCGCAGCCACTCGGACACCCTGCTCGTGTTCTCTGCACCATGCAGTACAGCACACCGCACACACACTACGAACAGCAGCAAGTCCACGAGCGCCCCAAGCCTGGTTGCTTGCAGCCGCCATTGGCCACCGCTTGCACCACCGCGCGCCGCACTACCAGCACTGCCAGGTGAATGGTGCCAGGGCGCGGGCAGGGGCGCACTGCGGCAGCGAGCGCAGCTCCACCTTGTTGTTGTTGCGCAGCGTGACCACCATGTCGCCCCAGAAGCCCAGCCCGCGGCCGACCGTCACCACATCCTTCACCTCCTGGTATGGCACGTCCAGCTGCTCCTCTGCGCGCCGCGATTACACCCAGATCATACCCTACACCTAATCCTATCATACCCTACCCTAGCCCAAAACCATCAGTGCCCGCGCCTCCCGCCCTGGGGCAAGGCGCACAGGCGCTGGCGCGGCCCAGGGCATACGGCGAGCGCGCATGCACAGACGGGACACCCGACGAGCGGCTGTTTGCGCGGCTCCTGCCCGGCAGAGGCTGCAGCGCCCCTCTGAAGCATGCATGCACCCACAGCACCTGTGTCATTCCAGGCGGCAGCAAGCGCCAAGACCCTTTAAACATGCAGCTCACCGCCGTGAGAAGAGCCTGTTCCAAAGGACCGGGGTCATGCAGACACCCTCCTGCTGGTGCATCGCGGCCCTCACCCTGGGGTTTCAGGAGGCGTGCTGCTCCTGGACAGCCCACCAGCACACGCAGCGCTCTCACGAGCGGATGGCGGTCATAGCCGTGCTCATCGGTCGGGACAGAATCTGACTGCTGACATGAACGCATGCGCATCTGCGCCAACAAGCGCAGTGCGCTGTTTCTGTGGCACAGGGCACAGAAACCCTTGTTACCCTCGCGGGGCGCGCACTCTTCCAGGGCGCGGACGTGATCACCGACACGCGCTTGTCGGTGAAGCGGAATTTCATGAACGCGCCGCGGCCGACCGCGGCGGCCGTGAGCGGCAGCCACAGCAGCGTCGCGCCCAGCGCCAGATTGGTGACCAGGTCGCCGCGGTGCGGCGTGCCCTCCCAGTGCAGCTGCTCGCCCGCAAAGTCGTACTTCGGCCCCTCTGCGGCCCCGCGCGCGCCGGACCTCAAGGCGCCGGGGTCGCCAGTCTCACTGAGCCCTCCCTGCCGGTGCGGCGTGCGCTCCCAGTGCAGCTGCTCGCCCGCAAAGTCGTACTTTGGCCCCTCTGCGTTACGCAAATGCAGAAGGTCAAGGCGCCGGGGTCGCCAGTTGCATCGGCCCCTCTGCGGTCCGCAAATGCTGAAGCTAAGGCACCCAGGTCGCCGCCAGCTGCATTGGCCCCTCTGCAGTCCGCAAATGCTGAAGGTCAAGGCACCAGGGTCCCCAGTTGCAGTTGCACTGGCCCCTCTGCGGTCCGATAATGCTGGAGCGCATGGCGCCGGGGTCGCCGGTTGCATCAAGCCCTTCGTCGGCATCCGCTGCCACCAAGCTTACTTGCGCCCTCTGCCGACCTGGGCACGCTGTCAGGCCGGTGCCTTGCTCCTCTCAACCCAGCAGTGCCCTGCCAGTGCAGCCAACCGCCCACAGAAGCGAGCGCATGTCCACCATGCTTCACTGCACACGCTGGCGCTCCCCGACGCAGAGCGAAGGGCTCGGCGGAGCGCAACATGCCCTTCAAAGCTGCTCGCCGTCCCCGGCTCCGCTGCAAGACACGTGCCAAGGCACTATGCCAGTCTCTTGTGCTGTCCAGCCTGCCCTCAACGTGCAGCTTGCCATGCTCAGGCCTGGCAGGGCTTGCAGCGCGCCCCAAAAGCTCTCTTTGCCTCTTGTCCCAAGCGGGCGGTCATCCTCGGTCCATGCAAGGCAAGACGTGTGGAAAGGCTGCTAACGTCAGAGAAAAAGCCGGCATCGGTCTGGCCTCCACAACAGCGTGCGAAGCAGGGGTCAGGCAGGCGCTCAACGCCAACGAGACTGGCAGGGCCCAGACCCCCTGTCATATTGACAGCCAGAGTGCATTTGCTCTAGCATGCCAGTGGCAGGCGCAGGTAGGCCCGCACCAGCACGCTTGGGCGCTGGGTCCGCCTCCCGCTTCCGGCTCTCGCCGTACGGCATCTTGCCCTGTGCCGTCCGCAGCCTGGCCAGGCGCGCTTCAAACTGCTCGTCCGACTCAGCCTTCTCCCCACCCGCCCCTTCCCCAGCCACCACACCTTGTGGGTGAGTTCGCTGCGCCACTTGGAAGCGGTCACAGCATATGTACAGGAAGGTGAGGTCGGTGCCCGCACCCGCCGCCCTGACCACCCCCGCACACCGCCTCCCATGCGCCGGCAGGAAGGCCTGCGCGCGTGCTTGTGCAAAGCGACTGCTGTGGCAGTGTGCGTGTGTGAAGGCCTCTGTCCGCGCACCCATGGCTGAATGGCCGAGCACATGGACCGCCATTAGGCTCACAGGTCGGAGACAGAGTGTGTGACAGCCTAAACGCCTGTTCACAGATCAGATGGGACCTTAAGGTTGCGGTTGGTTGGATGCCGGGGCTCGCCTGGGAGGGCCTTATGAGCCTCGATGAGCTTGAGCCTACCTTGGCGGGCTGGATACCACGCAATGCGCCAGTGTTAAGTAAAGGCTGTAATAGTCCAGCTCGTCCGCACCTAGACAGAAGGTTGCTTATCACACCGTTCTACAATACAAGGCAGGCTCCAAGGTTTTCCGGCTTTGCAGGCTGGGCGTTGCAGTGCATGCGCACTCCGTAATGGAAAATTGCCAGCAGCGTTTAGCTTAGCTCACGACGTCGTTATGCTGAGACTATTGTACAGCTCATAGGGGGTGGCAGCAGCAACGCCCAATGCAGAGCTTGCACTTGACCTCACCAGCGCAGGCGCAGCACTGCGCCTGCAGGCCGCCGCCCGTTGCGCTACTCCGAGCACGCGGCAGCTCATGCTATGTGCGGTGTGCGACAGCTACGGTCGTGAAGCCAAAGCTGT
>JAABUY010003755.1_pt1 | contig 16413 bp, 14 predicted proteins | sample 5560271 | NCBI WGS metagenome assembly JAABUY01 (sample SAMN10711886, study PRJNA513374) | rock metagenome | isolation source: Antarctica rocks | place: Antarctica: Victoria Land, University Valley
CCTGTGCCCTGTGCCCTGTGCCCTGTGCCCTGTGCCCTGTGCCCTGTGCCCTGTGCCCTGTGCCCTGTGCCCTGTGCCCTGTGCCCTGTGCCCTGTGCCCTGTGCCCTGTGCCCTGTGCCCTGTGCCGCACGCACACTTTGCCGATCGTGAGCTTCCGCACCATGGAAGCACGTGAGATAGGGCGGCGACGCATAGCCCATGCCGTCGTCGTCGAGCGCGCGTTGGGTGCCCTGTGCCGCGCGTCGGATCAGGGCGCCGAGGGTGCGGACGGGGTCGGCCAAACATAGCGACGTTGACACCTACGTGGAGGGTATACGCGGCGACCCGAAACGATGCGGCAACGGCAGCCTGGACGGGGTGCGCCGCATGGACGAGTTCGCCCGGTCGTCGTGCGGCAACGGCGGCGTAAGCGTGTCGCCCCCGGCTGCGCCATCGTGTTCGCGGACCGCGCGTCCCGGTACAGGCGGGCGCCCGCCTGTACCGGGACGCGCGGTCCGGGGCGATTAGGGGCAGGCAGGGACGCGAGCCCACGAAAATCGCGCGGGGGGAACTGAGGAAAGTGGCGCAGGCCGGATTGACGGCGACGAGGCGATGGACTGTTAAGCTATCTCTAATGAGACCGCATCCCACACACGTTTGAGGAAACCAGTGGGCTCTTTAGCCCAGCTTTGGGACGTCCTACCAACCGATCGTCTCGCCACTCGCAGCAGCCCTGAGCGACATCAGCACCCTCATCATCAGGGGTAACACGGGAGATGAGGGGAGGCGCGGTCACGCGGGGCCCTCGGGCTCCGACGCGCACGATTCACGATGAGGTGGGGGCGGTCCGTGCGGACTCGCGCGCGCGGCGCGTGGCAGGGAGACGGTGACGGTCGTCCCCTCGCCGACGGCGCTCTCGAGCGTGATGCGGCCGCCGTGCTGCTCCACGATGGTGCGTGCGCCGGCCAACCCGATGCCCGTGCCCGCGATATCCGTCGCGGTCGAGGCGCGGTAGAAGCGCGTGAACAGGCGCGGCACCTCGACGGCGGGGACGCCGACACCGCGGTCGCGCACGGTGATGGTCGCCCACGTCGCGTCTCCACCCACGCTCACCTGGACGGGCGTCCCGGCGGGGCTATACTTGACGGCGTTGCCGACCACGTTCTGGACCACACGCTCCAGCCGGCACCGGTCCCCCTCCACGATGAGTCGTGCGGCCACCGCGACCTCGACCGGCGCGGCCGTGGACGAGGCGCTGGCCGCCGCGACCACGGCGCTCATGGCGCGGACCATGTCGCCGACGTCGATAGGCTCCAGCTTGAGCACCAGGAGCCGGCCCATCTGCACCTGCGCCGTGTCGGTAATCTCCTCTACCGTCGCCGCCAGGTGCCGCGCCGCCTGCCGCAGCAGGTCGACTTGCGCGCGAAACCACCCGTCGTCAAGCGGGCGTCCGCTGTCCAGGCGCGTCTGGATGATCTCGGAGCGGCCCAGCACGCCGGTGAGCGGCGTGCGCAGATCGTGCGACGCGGCGGTCATAAAATCGTCGCGCACGCGCACAGCCTCCTCGGCGACCGCCCGGGCGCTCTCGGCGATTGCCTGAGCGTCACGCGCCACGCCCCGGGCCCGCTCCGCCTCAGCAATGGCATGAAACGCGGCGCGTAGGGCCAGGACGGGCAGGAGCGCGAGGGCGAGCAGGCCCGGGTTGAAGCGCCAGGCCGCCGCCGCTAGGACACCGATGGCGCTCGTCGCCACCTCGGGCAGCACGTTCCGCCGGTAGCTGTCCCGCCACACGTCCAGGAGCCGCCGGCGCTCCAGCAGGGTGAGCACGCCGGCGAGCGTGCCCACGTCGATCAGATAGTACACGGCGAGGAGCACGCCGACGGACCGGACGGTCTCCACCCCGCCACCGAACCGGAGTGCCTGGGTGGGCGCGACGAACAGGGAGAGGACGACTGAGCTGATCCCGACGGAGAGTAGCGGGTGGCAGATGTTGAAGACGCGTTTGTAGCCCTCTTGGTCGCCTCGCTGACTCTCCACCATGACGACGGCCACAAGGGTGAGGAGCAGCGGCAGGGGCGCGGGCAGGAGCAAGATTGCGGCGATGTGGACGGGCGTGGCCAGCCCCTGGTCGACCGACGCGCTCACCTGCAGGCCGGTGCGCTCGCCGACGTAAGCCAGCGCCGCGAACAGGAGTGCCGGCCCTAGCACAGCGCCCCGCATCAGCGGGGACAGGCCGGCGACGAGCGATAGGCCAACGTGACCGACGACGAGACCAGCGCTGGCGACGGAGATGACCATCAGGTACAGGCGTAGCGCCGGGGGCAATTCTCGCACGTTGACGTCCTTGATTAGCGGCTTCGTCCCTTGATAGCGCGGAAACGCGGCGCGCTATCCGTCATTGTCCTGTCGGCGGCCAATCGCCGCCTCCTGCCTGCCACACGCGTACGTCCGACTACAATCCATACGGCCTAACTGCGGGCGCACAACACGTCCCAGTGGGGGACCGCGTACCCGGACCTGGCCCAAATGGGGCATGGCGCGGCGGATCGACCTCCCTGAGAGTAGCAGACGGATAGGCGCTACGACTGCTACCCCGCAGGTAGCGACACAGCAGAAGATACGAAACGAAGGACATCACTGTCATGAGCAAGAAAATCAGGCGCGTCACCCTCCCCCCTCTCTCTACCCTCCGCCGGATCAACGACATCCTCCTGCGCGTTTCGGTCGCGACCACGCCCCTCATGGCTTTTATCGCCATCATGCCGACTAACGGACGCTGGCGCTAAATCCCCTCGTCGTCAATTAGAGGGACGCGACCTCCGGCGCGACGTCGCGCGGCTGGGCGCGGGACCGCGCGCGCATGCGCGGCCACGAGCGGTGTCGAGAGCACGCGATCATTGATGAGGGGCTCTCTGCGCGCGCCACCCGGCGCAGCACGTCGCGCAGGTCGCCCGCGCCGACCCGTTTCGGGAGAGACGCCGCGGCGCCGTACGTGAGGGCATAGGACGGCGTTTCCTCATCCGCGCGGTCCGTCACCACGCTCACCGCGGCGTCCGGAGGCCGCCGCGTAAGCGTGCGGATGGCCGGGAGGCCGTCCCGCCCCGCGACCGCGGGGCAGGACGGCCTCCCGGCCGCCTCGCCCACTACCGTACACGCTGTGGGGGCCTCCGCGACGGCCGTGCGGACGCCGTGGCGAAACAGTGGGAGCGGGGCGTCGGCGACGAACAGGAGAAGGATCGTGTCCAGCGGTCTTGTCTCCTCCAACAAGGCGTCAGGCTAGCGGGTGTCCGTCCCGGTCTGTCCGGGTCAGGACAGGCAGGGTGGCTACGTCGCCTGCGGTGCGCTCGCTTTCGACCGGTCACCATCGGCGCCCACACGGTGACGGGCGCCCCCCTTTCACGGTGAGGAGGGTGTCGCGCGCGGACGGGCCGCGCCGGGAACAGGGGGCGGCCGCGCTTAGCCCCCGGCACCGGTGACGCCGGCGGCGTCCCGCAGCCAGCGCGTCATCGCCGCCGGCGGCAAGGGGCGCGCGATGTGGTAGCCCTGCGCCCCGTCGCAACCCAGCGCGCGCAGCGCGTCCAGGCTGGCCTGGCTCTCCACCCCCTCGCCCACCACCCGCAACCCCAGCCCGTGGCCCAGCCCGATCGTCGCCCCCACGATCGCCGCGTCGCTCGCGTCCACGGCCACGTCGCGCACGAAGGCCTTGTCGATCTTGAGCTCGTCCACCGGCAGCCGCTTGAGGTACGCCAGCGACGAGTAGCCCGTCCCGAAGTCGTCCACCGATACGCGCACTCCGATGTCCGCGAGCGCCGCGAGGGCGACCGGTGCCCGCCCCACATCCGCCATCAGCATGCTCTCGGTCAGCTCCACGCGCAGCAGCCCCGCCGGGAGGGCGTGCGCCCCCAGCAGCGCGGCCACGGTGGCCGGCAGCGCGGGGTCTTGCAGGCTCGCCGCCGAGAGGTTGACCGCGACGGAGACCGCGAGCCCCGCGCGCCGCCAGGCCCCGGCCTGCCGCGTCGCCTCCTCCAGCACCCAGCGCGTGAGCGGCACGATCAGGCCGGTGCTCTCGGCGAGCGGGATGAACACCTCGGGCGGGAGCAGCCCGCGCGTAGGGTGCGCCCAGCGCACCAGGGCTTCCACCCAGGAGCTGCGCCCCGTGTCCAGGTCGATCTTGGGCTGGTAATGCAGCGTGAAGGCCCCCGCCGCAATCCCCGCGCGCAGGTCGTCGAGCAGGGCCAGCCGCGCGCGCGCCCGCGCGTCCTGCGCGGGGTCGTAGACCGCGACCCCCGTGCGGGTGCGCTTGGCCGTGTACATGGCGATGTCGGCGTGGCGCAGCAGCGTGGCCACGTCCGCCCCGTGCGCCGGGCAGGCCGCGATGCCGATGCTGCCGCCGACCACGAGCGCCTGCCCCTCGACCACGAGCGGGGCCGCGAGCGCCGCGGCCACCGTGGCGGCGACGCGGGCCGCGCCGGCCGCGTCGTCGCCGGGCAGGAGGACGGCGAACTCGTCCCCGCCCAGGCGTCCCACCGTGTCCGACCCCCGTACGGCGGCGCGCAGCCGCGCGGCGACCTCGGCCAGGAGCGCATCGCCGGCGGGGTGGCCCAGGGTGTCGTTGACCTCCTTGAAGCGGTCCAGGTCGAGCAGCAGCAGCGCCACAGCCGTCCCCCCTCCCGCCCGCGCGGCGGCGCGCAGGGCTTGCCCCAGGCGGTCGAGCAGGAGGGCGCGGTTGGGCAGGCCGGTGAGCGCGTCGTGCAGCGCCCGGCGGGCCAGCTCCTCCTCGGCCCGCTTGCGCGCGGTCACGTCGGTCCCGATCTCCAGGATGGCGTCGGGGACCCCCCGCGCGTCGCGCCGGAGCGCCCAGCGGCTGGCCACCACCACCGGCGTCCCGGCGCGCCCCATCTGCACCAGCTCGCCCTCCCAGCGCCCCTCCCGGCCCAGGATCTCCTCGATCACGGCGCGGGGCGCGGGGAACACCGTGCGCAGGAGGGCGTGCGCCGGGCGGCCCAGGGCCGCGTCCGGGGCCCAGCCGTAGAGCTCCTCGGCCCCGCGGTTCCAGTAGGTCAGCGTGTCAGTGGCCGGGTCGCGCACCAGGATGGCGTCGTGGATGAGGTCGAGCAGCGCGGCCTCCGCCTCCGTAGGTAGCGCGGGCAGCGCAGGCAGCGCGGGGTGGTCATCGCCATCTACCGCTTGCATCGGGTCCTTGCCTCCTCGCCTCCTCTGGGGCGGATACAGCGCGTGGCGGTCGTCCCATCCGCCATTGCACATAGAATACACCATTGGTCTTTGGCGTGCATAGATGCGGCGCGCGCCGCATGTGGTAAGGCGTCAGAGTGGGTGCTAGTGGTGGCGATGTTGGCTTGCACCCGTGCCCACGCCCCCTATCCGCCCCGGTCTACGCGTGCGCACGCCCCCCTACAGTGACGTCGCCCCCCCTGCATGGTAATGCATATCAGTGCCGACTACGGCGACGGTGACTTGGCTTTCGCCGAGGTCGTGCAGCGGCTGGAGGGGGCGCTGCCGGACGCAGAACCGGTGCTCACGCCCCTGCCCGCACTCGCCACCGTGGCCACCGGCTTTCGCATCCTGGAGACCGGCGGCGCGCTGCCGTCCCTGCTGGCGCGGCGCACCGGGGGCTAGGCGTCCTAATATGTCCTGGTCATCCTGGTTGCCGACGGGCGGATGGGATGGCCGGCTGGGGCGGGGTCAGGCGGGTGCGACAGGGTCGGCGTAGGCGGCGCGGAGGCGCTCCTTGGCGCGGTAGAGGGTCATCTTGACGGTGCCCTTCGACAGGTCCAGGGCGTGGGCGATCTCGGCGATGGAGAGGCCATCGCGGGCGCGCAGCAGCAGGCAGGCGCGCTGGGGTGGCGTGAGCCGGGCGAGGGCGTGGCGCAGATCCTCGCGCGCGGCCAGCTGTGTCGGCAGGTCGCGCTCGGGCGCGGGGAGGCGGTCGTCGTCGCTGGGGGCGAACGGGACCCAGGCGAGGCGACGGCGGTGGCGCAGGGCGTCAAGCGCCGTGTTGGTGGCGATGCGGTAGAGCCAGGCCGCCTCGGCTCCCTCGGGCGCCGAGGGGAGCGCCTTGTAGACCTTGAGGAAGGTGTCTTGGGTCAGGTCCTGGGCCTGGGCAGGGTCGCCGACGAGGGCGAGGATGTGGCGGTAGAGCGGCCCCTGATAGCGGGCGAACAGCTGGTCGAAGGACAGCTGCGGGTGTGGGGCTGCGCTCGTCCGGCGAGCGGGGGCGGGGGCGGCTAGGCTCTGCACGTGCTCTCTCCCTCTCGCGGTGGCGTGCTCGCTCGTTGGTCCGCCACCGGGCACACGCGCCGGGGCCGGGGGTCAGGGATGTGTGTGAGGCAGGGTAGTCCCCCTGATAGGCCAGGGACAATAGCCCATTCGGGCTATCCCTCGTGGGACTACCACGCCCATGGGTGTCACGCGGCCCGCTGCCACGCGGCGCCCCCCCCCACCGGCGGCCGCTCAAGGGCGCCGGCCTCCCTGGCGCCCCTACCGGGCGGAGATGCGCCGCGTCCCCGATGCACCTGCGCTGGGACGGTGCGCCGGATGGCCCGGCGACGCGGCCACCGGTCGGCCTGCGCGTCCGCCGCCGACGGTATCCTTGCGGCTACCGCCGATGGTGGCGTGGGCGGCGTGCGGCTGGAGCGCGCCGGCGAGCACGCTGGCGGCGAGGGCGGCCGCGCCGAGCAGGGCGCGGCGACGAGCGATCGTGGGTACGGGCAGCATCGGTGTCTCGGTCATTGTCTTCCTCTAACCTTGTCCTTGTCCTTGTCCTGGTACCACGACCCGACGGTCCACCGCGGGTAGTCGGTGCGCGGGAGATCCCGACGCAGTATCGGGCGGATGGACCACCCGCCCTATCCCCCGATCGGCCTGCCCCAATCGGCCTGCCCCAATCGGCCTGCCCGATCGAGCGGGGGCGGTTGGCACAGCGTCGGCGGCGGGCAAGGGGTGGGGGTGTCCCGCGCCGGACCATTGCTCTTTTGTTATGGTAGTGTTATATATGCCGCATTGATGTAGGCGCATGGGGCGAGGCGCGGGGAAGCCGTGTGGACCCTGTCCCGCACCGTGTGGGCAAGCGAGTGCTCCTGGTGCGCCGCGAGCGGCGCTCGCGACGCTCCAGACTCCCGCGCTTGCATTTCTGCCTTGTGCGCGGCACGTTATGTGCCTTAAAGCGCGCATGATGGCGCACCGTATCCGCGGGGGTGTAGGGCACCACGCGGCCTACTACTGTGAGGAGGGATGTGACATGATCTTCGACAGGTGTATGGGCGGCTGCCGCGTCGCTCTCCGGGCGCGCACGCCCCGTGCCGCACGCGGGGGCGTCGCCCTCGGCGTGGGGCTCCTGGCCGGCGCGCTCCTGATGCCTGCGGCCCCGGCCCAGGCCTCGATCGGCGGCTGCCGCTCCGATCCCGTGGTGACCCTCTCGGACGGGGTGACCCTCGACCTCAGCGCGACGATCGATGACGATGCGAGCGATGTCCGGGAGACGATCTACGTCCTGCACGCGCCGGTGGGGACGCGGGTCGTGGGCGTGGTGGGGACCGATGGCGCGGTGGGCCTGACCGAGCGCTTCTACGTCTACGCCGACGGCGCGGCGCACACCTACGCGACCGCGACGATGGTGGTCACGGGCTCCCCGCGGATCGGCGTGACCGCGACGACGGCCGTGGTGACGGCCGGCGGCACGGCGCTGGCGTCGGCCAGGGGGCAGGATCGGCAGTGGGTCCCCGTCTCGGTCGCGCCGTGAGGGTGGGACGCGGGCGGTGGCAGCGCCACCCCGTCCCGGATACGCGGTGAGCGATAGGGGGCACGATGGCGCATGTCATCGGGTGTCAGTTCCAATGGATGGCGGTGACAGCGGTGACCTGAGCGTGGGCGTAGGCAGCGGCGTTTCCCCCACCGCGCCGGTCGGGCGCCGGCGGCGCCGGGCGCGCCCGGCGCGGGGGGCACGCGCGTGACGGCGGTCCAGGCCGCCGCGCGGCGCCTGTGGCCCCAGCCGCTGGTCGGGGCGTTGTGCGGCGTCCTGGGCCTGCTTGCCCTGGTGGCGGCGTGGCGGGCGACACCGGGCGGCCTCCCGGGCGCGGCGGGCATGGGTGGTGGCGCGGCGTCGCTGTGCCTGGTGGCTGTCGTCGCGGCCTACCAGTTCCCGCTCGCGCTGCGCCCCAAGGCCAAGGTGTACCTGACGAGCGTCCCGTACTACCTGCTCGTGATCCTGGCCCCGCCGGCGCTGGCGGTGGCGGCGGGGGGCATGGCGGCGCTGCTGGGCGAGCTCTCGGTGCGGCAGGCGCGCGGGAACAGGGCGGGCGACATCGCGAGCGAGGGAGGGCGGCGGGCGCTGGTCCTGCTCGGGGGGGTGCTGGTCGCGCACCGGGGAGGGGTGTCGCCGGATGTCCCGGCGCTGGGCGTGGCCGCGCTCGCCCTGTGGGCGGGGGACATTGCGACCGCGCCGCTGGTGCTCGCGCCGATCACGGGCGAGGCGCCGATGCGCATCGTGGGGGCGGTGGCGCGGGAGGCGTGGCTGACGGAGGGGGCGCAGTATCTGCTGGGGGTGCTCGGGGCGCTGGCGGCGGCGCGGGCGCCGTGGGCGCCGACACTGCTTGTGCTCCCCCTCGCGCTCGGGTACCGGGCGCTGGCGGCGGCGCAGGGGGCGCGGGCGGAGGCCGAGTGGGCGGCGGGGGAACTGCGGCACGAGGCGACGCACGACGGGCTGACGGGGCTGCCCAACCGGGCGCTGCTGCGGGACCGGCTGGGGCGGGCGCTGGCGCGGCGGCCCCGGCCAGGGGAGGCCGGTGAGGTGGGGGTGGGGGTGCTCTACGTGGACCTGGACCGCTTCAAGGTGGTCAACGACAGCCTGGGGCACGCGGCGGGCGACGCGTTGCTCGTGGCCGTGGCGGGGCGGCTGGTGGGGTGCGTGCGGGCGGGGGACACAGTGGCGCGGCTGGGCGGGGACGAGTTCGCGCTCCTGCTCGATGGGCTGGGCGAGGCGAGCCAGGCGGTGCGGACGGCGGAGCGGGTCATCCGGGCGCTGGAGGCGCCCGTGCGCCTAGACGGCCACGACGTGGTGGTGGGGGCGAGCATCGGCATCGCCGTGGGCGCGCTGGTGGCGACGGCGACGACGGCGGCGGACCTGCTGCGGGAGGCGGACGTGGCGCTGTACCGGGCGAAGGCGGGGGGGCGGGGGCGCTACGCGGTGTTCGACGCGGCGATGAACGCCCACGCGCTGGAGCGGCTGGAGCTGGAGGCGGAGTTGCGGCGCGGGCTGGAGCGGGGGGAGTTCGCGGTGTACTACCAGCCGAAGGTGGAGCTGGCGACGGGACGCCTGGCCGGGCTGGAGGCGCTGGTGCGCTGGCGGCATCCGGCGCGGGGGCTGGTCGGGCCCGACGCGTTCATCCCGCTGGCCGAGGAGACGGGGCTGATCGTGCCCCTGGGGCAGTGGGTGCTGGAGGAGGCCTGCCGGCAGGCGCGGCGCTGGGGGGCGGAGGGCGCGGAGGGCGCGGGGGGCGGGCCGGCCGTGGTGGTGAGCGTGAACCTGTCGGCGCGGCAGTTCGCGCAGCCGGCGCTGGAGGAGGCGGTGGCGCGGGCGCTGGCCATGAGTGGGGCGGACGCGGGTCAGGTGCAGCTGGAGATCACCGAGGGGGTGGCGATGGGGAACGCGGAGGCGACGGTGGAGACGCTGCGCCGGCTCAAGGGGCTGGGGGTGGAGCTCGCGATCGACGACTTCGGGACGGGCTACTCGTCGCTGGCGTACCTGAAGCGGTTCCCGGTGGACGCGCTCAAGATCGATCGGGCGTTCGTGACGGGCGTGCGGCGCGAGACGGCGGACGCGTCGATCGTGGGGGCGGTGGTGGGGCTGGGGCGGGCGCTGGGCCTGGCGGTGGTGGCGGAGGGAGTGGAGACGGCGGAGGAGGCGGCGCAGGTGCGCGCGTTGGGCTGCGGGCAGGGGCAAGGCTACCACTTCGCGCGGCCGCTGCCGCGGGCGGAGGCGGAGGCTTTGGTCGTGCGCGCGGGCGCGGGCGCGGGCGGGTGGTACGAGCATTCCATCGTCGCGCGCGCGTAGCGCGTAGGGTCCGGGGGCTGCGGGCCAGCGCGCTCAGACGCGCCCCGTGGCGGTGGCGGCGGGCTTGTCGGCGGCGGGCTTGTCGGCGGCGGACTTGTCGGCGGCGGCCAGGCGGGAGAGGGCAACGCCGACGACAAAGGCGAGGGCCATGACGGCGAGGCCGGCGGCGGTGTCGAGCAGGAGGGCGGCGGCGTCGAGCAGGAGGGCGGCGGCGTCGAGCAGGAGGGCGGCGGCGTCGAGCAGGAGGGCGGCACGGGAGTGGATGAGGGGAGCGAGGGCGAAGGCGATGCTGACGAGGGCGAGCAGAACAATGACGGCGCGTTGGCAGTGGGGGAGGGGGCGACGGACGGCCAGCCTCGACGTGCTCTCCTGAGAGGTAACGTGCAGGGCTGAGGGGCAACCGGCCACGCGTTTACCCCAGGAGCGCGCCGCCGGCCGCCGGAGGCAGTGTCGCACGCCGGCGCGTGAGCAGCGTGGGTCTCGGGGGCGGCTGCAGGGCAATCGCATGACGGCTCCTTCTCCGACGGCCGTTCGGTAGCGGGCGTGAACGCACAGCCGTCACCGAATCGGGCAGTTGTGGACAACGGCGGCACCGATGATCTGTCGGTAAAGGACCTATGATGCGATTGCCCTGGGGCGGCTGTAAGGAGGCACATAAGATGCGCGGGTCTCATACTTGAATCGAGGTCGATAGGCACATAACATGCGCTGCTGATCGCATATAAGGCGCGCCAATCCTCCTTTTGTCGCACAGAAGGTGCGCCGATCCGTACATGGCAGCGGTGCCGTGCACGCGCTTCCCGCGCAGGGGCGCGGCCGTGCGCAGGCACGAACACGAACGGGCCAGGGGGAGGGGAGGGTGGGGCCTGGGGTGAGGATCGGCGCAGGGTACAGGCACAGGACGGCGCAGGGTATGTGCGTAACGGCGCACTTTATGGGTTCATGGGCTCTTTTGATGATGCCGTTGTCAGGTCGATATGCGGTAGCAACGACGAGAATTTATGCGCCTGGTGGGTGGCTGATGTCGTAGCGACAGGGCACATGAACAACAGAAATGGAAGCGGTTCAGGTCTCGCAGCGCGCGACCCCTCGTTTTGTTGCAGGGCGTCGTCGCTGACTGCCATGGTCGGAATAGTGCACGGCCGCTCGATCGTTGCGGCTGTCTAACGGGAGACTATCGTCAGTGGTGGAGACAAGCCTTTTGGTTTTCACCCCTCTGGTGCAGACGTCCCTCTCGGACAGCATCATCAAAAGCGCCCAAGAGCCACTTTATGTCCCTCCTTACACCTGGAACTCACATCCCTGAAATACTACCTGCTGTCCTACCGCGACGGGGGCATCGTGCAGGAGCACGCGATCGATCGTCTCCTGCGCGATCTCGTGGCGGCGGGCCGGCCGCGCCGGATGACGGTCACGCTCGACTACAAAGTACGGGGCGGCCGGCACACCGTGACGACCGCCGTGCACGCGTCGGACGCGCCGGTGACAGCGTGACAGTGCCAGCGGGTTGACGGGCCGCACCGCGCCCTGGTACGGTAGGAGAGGCGATCACACAACTGAATAACGTGCCTACGGGAGCCCGGGTAGCCGGGCTGAGAGGGTGGCCAGCGAGCGCCGCCGACCGTCGAACCTGACCGGGATAATGCCCGCGTAGGGAAGATGATCCGCACACCTGTGCGTCGCTGCGTCGCTGGGGTAACCCGGCGGCGTTTTCTGACGCCGCCGGACCCCGGCGACGGCCCTCCCAGCCCTCTATTCCCTCCCGTGGTGCGCCTATATAGGAGAAGAGGAGGAGTCATGGGGGATAGAGGGTCCGCGTTGCCGACGATCGGGAAGATCTCGCCCGAGATCTTCGATGAGCTCATTCTACCGCGCCTGGGCGCACCCTCGCCGCGTATCCTGGCCGGTCCACAGCACGGCGTCGACGTGGGCGTGGTCGACATCGGCGACGGCCAGGTGATGGTCACGACCTGCGACCCCGTCTTCATCGTCCCTGACTATGGTTTCCGGCGCGCCGCCTGGTTCGCCCTGCACATTCTGGCCTCGGACGCTGCGACCTCGGGGCTGCGCCCGACCTATCTGTGCATCGACCTCAACCTGCCGCTCTCTATCACGCGCGCGCAGCTCGACGAGCTGTGGACGACGCTGCACGAGGAGTGCGCCCGGCTCGGTATCAGCGTCATCAGCGGCCACACGGGGCGCTACGAGGGCTGCGCCTATCCCATGGTCGGCGGAGCGACGGTCATCAGCATCGGCCCCAAGGACCGCTACGTGACGCCGGCGATGGCGCGGGTGGGCGACGCCGTGATCGTCACAAAGGGCGCGGCGATCGAGGCCGCCGGTTTGATGGCGGTTACGTTCCCGGGGCGTCTCGCCGCGGCGTACGGCGCGGACTTCGCGCGTGAGGCGGAGGGCCTCTTCTACCAGATGAGCGTCGTCGACGACGCGCTCACCGCCGCCGCGGTGGGCGTGCGCGACGAGGGGGTGACGGCGATGCACGACGCGACCGAGTGCGGGGTGTGGGGTGGCCTCTACGAGATCGCGCAGGCCGCAGGCGTCGGGCTGCGCATCGAGCGGGAGCGCATCATCGTGCGCGAGGACGTGCGCCGCATCTGCGACCTCTTCGCGATGGACCCCTATGCGGCGATCAGCGAGGGCACGCTGGTGCTCACCTGCCGCCCGCAGACGGCCGATAGCGTCCTCGCGGCGCTCGGGGGGCGGGGTATCGCGGCGAGCGTCGTCGGCACGGTGACTCCGGCGTCCGACGGGGTGTGGGTCGTGGTCGGCGGCGAGGAACGGCCGCTGGAGCACCCACGTGTCGATCCCTTTTGGGCCGCCTTTGGCGCGGCTTTGGCCATCCAAAGCGGGGGTGCGTGATGCGCCCTCCGCTGCAGAGACTCATCAGCAGGGCCACCGCCCTTGCGCTCCTACTGACGCCAGCGATCCGGCCCGCCCTGGGGGCGACGGCCCGAGCGGCCTCCCCGCGCCCGCTCACCCTGTGGCTCGATTGGTATCCTACCTCCGACCACGCGGGCATCCTGCTGCACGCCCCGGGCGTGCTCTCGGGCAGCCAGCCCCTCAGCGCGTGGAGCATGCAGCTGTTGGCGCCGCTCGTCCGTGATGCGCGCGGGCGCTACGGCACGCTCGCGGTCGCAAGCGGGCAAGCGTACGCGGATTGGATGACGCGCATCCATCTGATGGCCACGCACCTCGACGCGCGCGCGGCGCTCACGTCGGCGCTCCTGCCATGAGCGGGCTGTCTGAGGAACTGGCGGTGACGGCACGGACCCTCGGCCAGGACGCCCCTCCGAGAGCCGTCGGCGCTGCTATCCGGGAGCGGCTGCGGCTGCATGTTTTGACGGATCGCGCGCTGTCCCGCGGACGGCCCGACGCGGAGGTGGCCGCGGCAGCACTCGCCGGCGGCGCCACCATCGTCCAGGTGCGCGGCAAAGACTGCACGGGCGCCGAGTTGGTCCGCGTCGGGCATCAGGCGCGGGACCTCACGCGGAGGCACGGCGGCCTGCTGATCGTGAACGACCGCGTGGACGTGGCTCTCGCCGTCAGCGCCGACGGGGCGCACGTGGGCCAGGACGACCTCCCGGCGCGCGACGCGCGGCTCCTGTTGGGCCCGGATCGTCTCCTGGGCGTCTCGGCGCGGACGGTGGACGAGGCGGTGCGCGCCGCGCGCGACGGCGCCGACTACATCGGCTTCGGGCCGGTCTTCTCCACGGCGACGAAGGGGGATGCTGGGGCGGCACGCGGGCTGGAGGAACTGAGCCGTGCCTGTCGTGCTGTCGCGGTCCCGATTGTCGCCATTGGCGGGATCACAGCGGACAATGCGGTCGCCGTCATCGCGGCTGGGGCGGCCGGGGTCGCCGTCATCGCGGCCGTGGTCACGGCCCCTGATATGACGGCGGCGACGCGTGCCCTCCTGCAGGCCATCACCGGGCCGCACCGGGCGGACGACGCCGATCCGCGGCCACAGCGGACCATCCCCGCCGGTGCGCGCGGGGCGCCCCAGGAGTGAGAGGCATGGACGGAGGAGAAGACAGGGGAATGGACGGAGGGGAAGACAGGGGACAGGGGGGCACAGGGATCCGTCCGCGGACGGCGCTCACCATCGCCGGCTCCGACTCGGGGGCCGGGGCCGGCATCCAGGCCGACCTGAAGACGTTCGCCGCGCTGGGTGTCTACGGCACGAGCGCCCTGACGGCGGTGACGGCACAGAACACGCAGGGCGTCTACGCCAGCGCCGCGTTGTCCCCCACGCTCGTGGCGGCGCAGATTGACGCGGTCGTGGAGGATATCGGGGCGGACGCCGTCAAGACGGGGATGCTCGCCAACGCGGACATCATCGCGGCCGTGGCGAACCGGATCGGGGCGCACGCCCTGCGTGCGCCCCGATCCGGTCATGGTGGCGAAGGGGGGTGACCGCCTGCTGCGCGAGGACGCCGTGCAGGTCCTGCGCGCGACCCTATTACCCCTGGCGCTCATCGTGACACCCAACCTGCCAGAGGCGGAGACGCTCGCCGGGGTGGCCATCGGCAGCCGCGCGGCGTTGGAGGAGGCGGCGCGGCGCATCGCGGGCATGGGCGCGCGCTATGTGCTGATTAAAGGGGGCCATGCGCCGGGTGACCCGATGGATATCTTATTCGATGGGCGGGTCTTCCAAGAGTACCGGGGCACGCGCATCCAGACCACCAGCACGCACGGGACCGGGTGTACCCTGTCCGCAGCCATCGCGGCCCACCTGGCACGGGGCGAGGCGGTCGTGGACGCGGTCGGCCATGCCAAGGCCTATGTGACGGCGGCGCTGCGGGCAGCCTATCCGGTCGGTCACGGACAGGGCCCGTTGCACCACCTGTTCGCGCTACCGCCGCCGTTGTCCTAGTAGTCCGTCAACCGATATTTTGACAGTTGCGTCGCGCCCAATTTGGGCCTGGCAACCACTCAAAGTAGCTTTGACGCACTACTAATATTACAACGAGACATCGATCACGGTGGGTGAAGTAGCCCGAGTTGGCGCAAGATACGTGTCGCTGATCACGGTATCTGGGTCTCAGGCGCTTTTGATACTAATGGGTGCGCCCTTTAACAGGCGAAGGAGTTGTGCATAAAGAACCGTGCATGAGCACTGGCACGCGGGGTGAGCGGCCTGCGTCGGGGAGTGGCACTCTCTGAGGTGGGAAGCCCGCTGACATTGTATCCACTGGGTCGAGTCGAACGGAACGAGCCAACGGGCTACCCCTGCACCCTATGCTGACGATGAGCGCCACGGCACAGCAGAAACGTGCACCATGTCGTCCATCAAGACGGGTGAAATGGCTGAAACACTCGAACCAAAAGGGACGGCGGCTGTCCTGGGGGCGCCATCATCTCCCAGGGATTGCTCCTATGTCCGCCCGGTAGAGAGCACGCAGCGACGGGCTGCTAGCACGTCTTCGTCTGGAACGGGGGAACTCTCATACCGCTTTACCCCGTGAGGGGACGCGAGCATACCAGCGTGCGGGAGAGAGGGCGGAGGCGGTGTCGTAGCCGCATGCCGTCCTGTCATGGGACGGACAAGGTGAAGGCCTGCCAGGGGCCGTCCTTGAAAAGTGGAGCAAACGGATGAAGGGAGGAAAGCAGATGTCGGTCGGCTTGTCCTACTGGTGCGCCTCCCCGTAGGCACCCACGAGTCTGCCAGTACCTCAGCAGTCACACTGGCCTACGCGTGCGCATGCCCCCCTACAGTGACGTTGCCCCCACTAGCACCAACGGTGGGATGTTATCCCCGTCGTCACCGCGTGGCTCTATTCGTGCGGGTCTGTTGTCCGTGTAGCACGCGCCCCCCACACGCGCGAGGACAGAAAGAGAGATCGCCACGATGGAGTACCGTTCCCTGGGCCGCACCGGCGTGCAGGTCAGCACGCTGTGCCTCGGCGCCATGACCTTCGGCGGCAAGACCGATCAGGCCGAGGCCACGCGCATGGTCGACCGCTTCCTGGACGCCGGCGGTAATTTCATCGACACCGCCAACGTCTACCAGCGCGGCGTTTCCGAGGAGATGACGGGGCGGGCCCTCGCCGGCGGGAAGCGCGATCGCGTCGTCCTGGCGACCAAGGTCCACGGCTCAATGGACGACGCCGATCGCAACGCGCAGGGCAACCACCGCGTCAACATCATTAGGGCCTGCGACGACTCGCTGCGCCGGCTCGGCACGGACCACATCGACCTGTACCAGATCCACCGCCCCCAGTCGCGTGTCCCGATCGATGAGACTTTGCGCGCGCTCGACGACCTCATACGCGCGGGCAAGGTGCGCTACAGCGGCACGAGCACCTACGCCGCCTGGCAGGTCATGGAAGCCTGGATGGTGGCGCGC
>JAABUY010003757.1_pt1 | contig 16407 bp, 13 predicted proteins | sample 5560271 | NCBI WGS metagenome assembly JAABUY01 (sample SAMN10711886, study PRJNA513374) | rock metagenome | isolation source: Antarctica rocks | place: Antarctica: Victoria Land, University Valley
GATTGGTGTGGAATGTTGAAGGAGTTGGTGAGGTGGTGGAGGAGAGGAAATGGAGGGGAATCGATGTGGTCACAAGAAAGATGCGGGAGAGTTTGTGTATAGGTACGCTAACATTGCCGCATACTCTATTCCATCACAAAATCGATCGACTCCCCTTCTATTCATTTCCCCTAATTTCAAGGCCTCACATTCCATATCAATCTATCACCAACCCCTCAGTCCCCAGCGTACAAACCCCGAATCAAGCCCCCCACCCCCAAGATGACGACATATTTCACCAACCTCACCCATTACTTTAAGAATTGAGATTGATATTTCTTGTCATCTAGGCCTTAATGTTTTTGATCTAGTATTTCACTCGATTCTTTCTTCTTTCTCATACCATCGTCATTCATGCACTCTGATTCAAAGTCTTTCTTCATGACTTTCTGAAAATTCTTGTCAGTTTTTGTTAGACTGACCGCGTTTGGCCGGGTCATCGAGCTCGAGCCGGGTTCCCGGCCCGCCAAGACCCGATTCGGGTCAGAATTTTGGTATCAAGTATTCGGGCCGGGTCACGATGTTGGTATCGAGTATTGACCCGGATTCCCGACCCGGCCCGCCAAGACATGAAGCGATTTAATAATAGAATGCGTAAACATGAATTGCCAGTGTGTTGCATGCTATGATTATGTCTCTGAATTGTTGCATGGTAATGCAATCAGGTAATGCAACTGGATTCTTTGATGTTCGTCTAGTGACTAGTCTGCACGTAGACACGAACGATGTGTTGCATGCTACGATTATGCCAGTCTCTAACTTGTTGCATGGTAATGCAACAGGGTAATGCAATTGATTAGAGCTTATGCTTGTCTGATTACCAGTCTGAGATCGTTATGATCTCATGGTTCTCTTCGTCTTCCCCCTCCTCCTCCTCCTTCTCATACTCATCCTTCGTCATCTTCGCATCATTCTTAACCTTGCTGTACTTCACTTAAGTCAATCTCATTATCATCAACCTTAATCAAATCCTTCAGTTCGTTATTAGCCGAAGTCAGTGAATTGAGTATCTCACGGTTGCCCGCATTTTTATCGCTAGAAAATGTACTCATGAACTTGTCAAATTCATTGACTACGTCTGAATCCTCAGCTGCTTTTAATTCATCGAGTTCTTCATGATGCAAGATACGTTGCTGAATGATTTCAATGATTGGTATCATGTATTTGAACATGTTCGTACCAAGTTCATCTTGGCGGGTCGGGTCGGGAACCCGGATCGAATCGTGACTCGAGGTCGATACAGAGCCGGGTCACGAGATTGATATCGAGTATTCGGGCCGGGTCAGAATGTAGCTATTAAAATCCGGCCCGACGGTCAGTCTAATTCTTCTCTGTTCTCTTACTTTCTGAAGATGTTCTCTGACATTGTTCGTGACTTCATCTGTACTAAGATCTGAAATAAACATTCGCTTCTTCAAAATCATCTCAGTCGTAGCAGTCTCATCTTGAGAATTAATATTATCTAGCTAAAGTAGCTAGGAAACAAACCGCAAGAGCCGAGAATTGACGCCGTGCATATGCACGGCTTGAGAGCGAACCCCCCAGAACAGAACAACCACAGGCCACCACGGATCTACTTGGCGGCCAGACGAGCGGAATTACGCTTGCCAACAGTGTTGGCAGTTGCGTTGATTTCTATACGATGTGTTAGCAGAGCATATGCGAAGTTTGTGCTATGCTTACCTTTACCTTTACCCTTTACGCCACCACAAGGAGCTTTTTTGGGGCGCTTATTTGGTTGGGGGCCTGAGAATTGCGTTAGCGGAGCATATGCGAGACACATGGTGTACATACGTGAAGCAGGCGACGGGGAGGACGAGCGAGAACGAGGTGGGGGTTCAGGCCCGGCCTGTCATAAGGTTAGCATATGCCAAGCATCTTCTGAGCAAGGCTTTACCTTTCGCTTTCGTCCAGATAGGGTGGCTGCAGAAGGCTGACTTTTGGTTCGCATATGCTCGGAGGATGCCTTGCTTGACTCGGAGGGTCCCGAAGACAGCGAGCTGCTGTCAACAGACTGAGCGTTGATCTTGAATGCGAAGAGAACGACGAGCGCAGATCTGACATATGTCAGAGCTTTGCTGAACGTTCTTTTTCGTGAAGGCTTGAAGAGATCATGCTTGATATAATAAGTATATATATATAATAGATAAATGATGATATATGGCAAATTGAAACACAGCATATGCTCTACTTACATCACAGTGAAACCGAGTGTCATATGTGGCAGCAAATGCTGCATCGCTGTCACTATTGAGCATTAGCTTTGCATATGCAAGGTATAGGTAGAACTTACGTCAACTTCTCGCAATGTCTGACATAGTTACGCTGTGAGTGAAATCGTCAGTTGCTAGCTCTCTCTTCATTATCTTCTCTCATCACTGCTTCATTTTGCAATGCATTCTCAAAATAGTCTTGTTCTCACTTTTGATTGATTCATTCGCGGAGATTGCAAATTCTTGTATTCTGTTCTGTCTTTTATCGCTTAATAGATCAAAAACGTTGACGTCTAGATGTTTTACAATCACGAAGTAATTCTTCAACATACATTTTATGTAGTACGAAAATGCTATGAGATTGATCTCATGATTCGATCTTAATGTCATGATGATGACATAGTATATTAAGTTCTGTCGTATTAACTGTTGCAACATGATGTACATGAAGATTCGAAGTCAATCATGTCTTGTGATGTTCAGATCGTTTCGCTGATGTCACATGTACATATTCAGTTTTTTCTTTATCAAACGTCACGAACTCTCTTTCATGATTCAATCAAAAATGTTGAGCAGAATTATTGAGTCATTCTTTTTTCATTTCTGATACTTCATCTTCTCTATAAATTTCTTACAAAACATAGAAGTATCAACTCTACTCTTGTTCATCATCATTGATTGTAATTGAAATAACTGAAGCGAATCGATGAGATGAAAGAATCTGCTATCTTGATGAAATCATTTCATCGAAGTAGTGTTGATTTTGAGATGTTCTAGATGAAATCGATATACATACGTGATTTTAATCCGTTCGAGAAGTATCTTCTCTGTCAGCTGTTTCGTCATCAGTCTCAATCTTTGCTCGAGTGTTTGAAGATGAGAGCGACACACATGAGTTCTTTCGTTCTTTGTCCCATAATGGAAATCTCGTAGCAGCTTCATTGTAGCTGCTACCGATAGCGATTCGAGATAGTCGAGGGTTTGCTTTCATGAGCTTGAAACTCGCACACAAGGGCATCCTCCGCTCATCACAAGGTGACGGGAATGATGGTTCGATGTTTGACTGTCGAAGAAAGAAAAGGAAACTCTGCTCGGGAAACCCCTATAAGTAGTAGCCAATATTCTCGAACCAATAATGTTTCGTGAACCCTGAAGGTGCGGGCGGACGGCCCTCAAGGTGCGTGGCTTCACCTCACCACAATGTGAGCAATATTTGAGCAATATCTGGTCAGAGTTTTGAGATCTTGAGCAAGGTTTCATGCAAGCTTTGAGCAAAATATGTTGTTTGACTGTAGAATCACTACTACCGAGTAATTCATAATTTGCGCAACGTTTAAGAGACAAAAACAAGCAAGATTGCAAGATTGTAATGCACATTTATTGATCGCATTCAAAAAAAATATAAAGATGCTAATGTGACTTCTTACTGTGCCAGCCCGAAGTCAGTTCGGCGCCAGCTTGAACCCACATTAGCAAAATTAGCAAGTCAATATTGGCGAGCCGGGTCCTCAAATTGTCGATGGAGGACAAAATTATTATACTCAGCAGCATTTTCTTTTAGCCATATTTTTTCCAGGCCACGAATATGATTGTTGATTGTCATTTCGCATGTCTTCACTTTTGATTATCACTCTTTTATATGCTCATGAAAACCGAGAACTATCTCGATGCGTCTCTCAAGACTCTCGTTATCTAATGATAAGAATTCCTGAATTATGTTCCTTTCGTGATCGTTGGCAAGGTACTGGTCGATGTTCATGTCAATGTGTCGAAAATAAGTTGAGTCGTCAGAAGTAACATATTTGGCATAGTATGAATATGAGATCAGTCGAATGATTCTGTCTGGCCTGAGACACGCATAGAGTGCTCAGTACTCGATATCCTGTCTCACAATCTGCTGGCTCAGAGAGTAGAACATGGTACGCAGTCATCTCTTGTTGAACTGTTCATTTCTTTCGCGCTGATGGTGAAGGTACATGTCGAATTCTTCAATGAGCATATCGTCAATGCCGGTCTCGTGTTCTCCATCACTCATGATTCTACGGCCCGAATGTCGTACACTTTCGCCTCTGTCTCCGAATGTTGCTGTAGAACGTGCTTCATCTTCTTATCGAGCTTCTTAGACAGAGCCTGATTGCGGCCACCTCTGCTTTGATCCTTCTTCGTTTCTTTCCCGTGAACTGATCTCAAAAGATAAATTATGTCTGTTCTGTTTTTCGAGTCAAGCACCTAGAACTGTTTTCTTCCCTAGGCATTGTTGATCTTCATGATCTTTGGCTTCACGTTGAATCTCGCCTCGTTCTGATCAAGACGGAATTATTGGGACGCATATTTCGCTTGTAGGGCGGTTAACGCGAGGCGAAGTGAAAGAGTACTTGAAGCAGTTGCTGAAATTGTAGAAAAAAGTAGAGGGACATAGGAAAGTCCTTGTTGGAATAGGTTTCGATTCAAATCTCGAAATCGATGGAAATAAGCGAAAAGAGCCTAAAAGTTTGGTATTAAACTACAAACAAGAAAACAAAACCTCACACAACACTCACGCATCAACATACGCCTTCAAAAAAGAAGGCGAGCGACGTCGTGAACGGAAGAAGAAATGTAGCGGCCAACGGCCGCAGGCGAGAACGTCGGAGTGGGAGGGGAGGCTATTTATTCGTCAGCGAATCTCGTCACGCACTGCTTGCTTCAGTCGATACTTACGAGGCGGAGGCGAAGCGGCGCGGCGGCGACGAGGAGTGGCGGGGACGAGGGGGGCGAGGGCCCCTACTCAACTGTTAGATACAACCTCACATGATTGGGGGGGAAGCTACTCACTCTCCCATTGCCGAAGGCGAAGGGCGAGGCGAGCCTTGGTGCGGGTTTCAGTAAGATTGCAGATTGGGTACTTCTTGTTACTTAGAGTATACATAGTACCCGTGTTGCTTTCAGTTGCTCAATTTTACCGAACTTATCGAACGCGCTATTACGTTTGTCGCCTAAGTTTGTTCTTCCACCAAACGAAGGGCCGTGCAATGGGATGATTTGTCGTTGGTCTGAGTGTAGAAGCCGGGATAGTGGGCCGCTATAACTATGTTCTAGAAATGGCACACTCAGGTATTTGTAATTAGACCATCCAGACACGGAACCTGCTGCTTCCCGGTGCCCCTTGATGTCCCAATCTTGACTTAATGAATCTCTGTGGTCCCTTTAGTAAGGCTGTGGATGTCATAAGGGGGTAGGTTGGAAACATACGTAGTGTGCTGAGCCGTACTGTAATGTTTAAGAAGGTTAACCCTTTATATATCTCTTTATACTTACCACTTATCCCAACAGATGAAGGGTTATTGACAGTGGTATTTCAACTGGCTGGCGCATCTTTTGTTTGTCAATCCAAGGACAAAAGGCACTGCTAATAGTTGTTGTACTCGCTAAGCGAATTTAAAAGCTTGACAATAACTTATAAGAACATCTGAAAGGTCAAAATAAGAGTATAACAGACCAAAAGCGTGTTTTAAACACTAGTGAAGTTCATCTGCGAATGACTATTACCGCAGGCATTCAAATCCCACATTTCGTAGTTGGTATTAATCTTCTTAATCCCTCTCTCTACAGATCTTGCAAGACTTCTGTATGGCGGAGCATGCTCGATCGAACAGGATGTATCTTTTAATTCTCCCAACGATTGATGCTTATACCATGGGCGTTCATTATTCGGCATTCGTTTCTCGCCTTCGCAAGCTCGTGTACCAATGATGATTGATAATTGAAAGTGCCATTTCCTGTACCTACTTTCTCTATTTCGTACTGGAAAGATCAGCGGCGTGCATGATGCTGATTGTGATCAGTCGAAGCATCTTACGGAGACCCAGGTCAGCTTGCCGTTGTGTTCAGAAGTCTATGCTCTCGTCCAGCATATGTCTCTTCGGCCCAGTTGTTCGAGTATTGTAAAGACTTTACTTAGTCTTTCTTTCTATCTTCACCTTTAAATCATTCAAGTTTCTTGGTTTGCTTTAGTGTGTTGATGATAAAATATGTCGATAATATTCTAAATCTTTTAATCTTAGCAGATCAGTTATTGATACTGATCAAGGATTTCTCTTTTATTAAAACTTAAAACTTTTTGATATATAGTTTCAGCTGCTGGTGATCCAGGGGGGAAATCCCCTGCGCCGTCGATGAACATTGGCCGTCAAAGAGCTTGAATTACCAAATACCGCCCTCAGGGCAACGCAAATAAATGATCATATGAGCTTGTATTTCTTGGCTAGACACATAACCTTTTGACCCTCATATACCTTCTCACGCGTCACAGCGGAAATCAATCAAAACATCACAAGACTACCTTCATTTTGAGACGTTTCTTCTTCGCACGAGCGACGATGCGAACCTGCAGCGAGAGGTGTTTTAGTTTGAAGTTCCTAATCTGTCATTGCTTGCGAATCTGTTGCATGACTTCTGGCAACTGAAGATCCGTTGCTATGAAACAATCGATTCATTCTCAATGTTTCATTCCAGCTGAGCACTTTCCGAACAATCGGCAATATACGTGGATCGATTCAAATGCGATGACTCTGACCTCTTTTAGAAGCTTTATCAGGCTTTCCGCCATGATGTCGGCTGCTGAATCTGTAGGGGCGACCTTCAACACATGGAAGCCGGAGAGCAGGCAGATGATCGCGCAGACTGCAAATACCAATGTCTTGTCGGTTCTCGAAGGCTCTTTCGAGAGATGCGCGCCTTCGGCAAATCCTTCCGCTTCTTTTAAAGACTAGGCCGTTCTTCCGGGTTGCTCGCAGGTAACTTCTCCCAGTGCACTTGGTAGTAATATATACATATTTCGCCTTTGAAACAGGAGGTGTGCAGAGGTCAGAGAATCAGGTTCCAAACCCATTATTTTGTAAGGTCTGAAGGGATTTCTTCGCAAGTTCCACTCTCTGAGATAAGACAACGCCGGAAGGGCATAAATGTAGGGAAAGTACCTGATATTGTAACTGCCAATGCGCCTTGAGTTGACTCATAGTCTTTTAATGTTAATTTTACCAACCACGCTCCGTCTTCAATTCATAGGCTGCTTCCCTGCTTCGGCTCTTGGTTGTTTTTGATCCTTAGAACAGCCCAACGGATTGTATGATCCTCGATGCTCATCGTTGTCTCAAGTTCTTCTGCTATGACGGTCATCGTCAAAGTTGAATAGTGCTGCTATACACTTGAACGTCTCGAACTAGCTTAGCCTTGACCAAGGCATGTCATTCCTTTGGGTCTGATAATGATTCCACAACGAAGTATAGACAGCTGGTTAACGAAACCAAGGATTCAATCACAAATTGTCAGAACTTGGGCGAAAAGATGACGACAGACTCGTAGCGGAGATAACCCGAGTAGTTGATTGTAAGTTCCTTCAGTTGTTATTTTTAATTTAGGCGCTTAAGTACGTTTATCACGTAATTTTGCCAAACAGCATAGCCTCTTCGTAGAGATTTAGTAGTCTATATGATCTAAACCGAGAAGTTTTCAAATCTTCAGGGCTTTGCTTAGCTTCCCTCGGGCCAGAGTCGTTCAGGAATCTCTCATTGCGGGCTTTCATCCACGTAGCGATTGTATCTAGGCAGTCTGAATCCTAGGTGTGCTTTTTATCAATCTATTTCATTTGCTGCAATGTCTTCGAGACTCGTATCATTATCGGCTTTGAAATTATCGTAGAGAGCAGAACCCGATGCATGCATTCGAAGAAGGTTGCGATCTGGTGAGAAACTTCAGACACAACAGGAAGCTGCCCTACATCGCTTGCCAAGCTTGAAAAATCGTGAGAACACACGAGGGACTGATTTTGCAGCCGGCTTATCTTTTCGTGAAGGAACTGAGACAACAGGTCTATTGTGGAACAAGACCATCTCATTCTTCTTCTTTGTCTTTGCCTTTGCCGCAAGCCTTCTCAAACAGTCGAAGACGACGTTCCAAACGACACGATCTGTCACTGAAACAACAGAACAAGACTCTTCCTTTCCTCTGAGGATCTCGCAAATTTTCGAGCGGCGAACAAGGCCAGATTAATAAATTAGTGAAACCATAAGCTCAACAGACATGAGATGCCTCCAAGCCGACTTTGGCTGAGCTTGATGACTTCAAAGAGAAAAAGACCAGGGATATATGCGCAGCCTCGAAGCCTTTCTAAGGGTTCCGAAGAATTTGCTGAATCTAGAGACTGCTATCGCAAATCTTTGTCTGAAATGTCGAATGACAAAAGCTGCCGGCGATTGCTGTTTTCAAGTGATGTTTTTTTAAATAAGGTTGTGAGCAGCATAGTCACTGTGCTGCTATGACTGTAGACTCAAGCGTCCGTCCCACAATTCATTTCAGTCGCTGTCACAGGTCTTCGCCTGCCTCTTCATCGTCGCTGCTTCATATTCAACAGCAAGTTTGCAGCTTTGAATACTCGTCGTCTTGTCCCAATCCCCTTGAAAGTTTCAGAACATGCTTGTATCCGAGTAACTGTTTGCGAGTGTTCAAGTGTCTACCTTCCGGCTTTAGCATCTTCTTTCGAGAGCAGTTCCATTATCAAGTTTAACAACTTCCTGAATTTAGCTTGACCATTATGTCACAGAAGCAAGCACGTCTTGCCCGTTCTGCCTAATAAGGTTAATTTCAGCTTCAAATGTGTGTTTTGTAAAAAACCAATATTCGAATACAGCGGCATTTGACTGACCGACTCGTCAGACTTTGACTAAGCTGTGGTTCTGGATCGCTGCTTGCAGTTGGGTTCATGCAGTATGATCGAAACGCTCTTCTGCAGAATGAGATCGACGTCGAGAGTTCTGGTCGGACCTATCAGAATCATAGACTTATCTCTATCGTTGAGCTTGATTCAACTTTTTGACCTCAGTTCTCGACAATCTGCTGTGTATGAAGGAAGACTGGCGATTTGTCATTGCATCTTTTAGCACTGCGATATTATCGATATGCGAAAAATAGTAATAAAATAGTAATATGTAATAACCAGACATGAATAAATAGAATTCTTTGATGAATAATGGTCGATAACGTGATATAACTCTTCTCCTTGTCAATCATGAAGTGGGAAGAGCTGGGTTATCAATGAAATCGTAATATACTATATGCTTATGTCTGAGTTGCTTAATCTCTCCTAGAACCCGCTCATGGTTCAGAACCAAAGGGGATTTGGTTCGCTCATTATCTGATCGCTCGTAAACGAGCAAGAATGCAAACTCAAAAGATATATTCGATCCATCAGTAAAATCGGAGCTCACAAAGAAGCAGAGTGCGAACTAAGCCCCAGAGAAGATCCTGCCGATTTGGCGGAGAAGGGGCTGTTTTACCCAGGTGCTTCACCGAAACATCACATTGGCTAAGCTTGAATAGATTCTCGTATAGAGGGTCTGAAGGCACCAGCTTCTCGAGTCGGGCACTTTGCGGCATTGAAAAAGGCCGCAAACTCTTGGACGTTTGTTTTCAGAGGATTCGGCTGGGAACAGGCGGGAGAAGAGTAGTTCAGGTACGCTATCCCTTCATCGGACACGAGAAGCCGACGTCTGATCTTGTTTGGCATGTATATACGGACACGAGTATCGAGGGACTGCTCAACCATAGGCTCCGTGATGCTTCTTTGAGATGCTGAACAACTTCGCAGCATGAAAGAGAGTGGTGAGTCGTCAGAGCTAGTAATGTCTCTGCTTGCTTTGCTCGAAGCGTTATCTGTAATGTTCTCTATGCCGTCAATCCTGAAAATCGGCCGACGTCGACTTTCTTCGGCTTCGGTGGTGGAATAGACGCCGACGGCTAGTATGAAGGTGTTGGCCACCCATTGAATACAACAACGCTCTGCTGGACCGCAATCTCGATCGTCAATATATACACTAGTGTCATGATGACACGGATTAAGACCTTGAAATATACAGTTGAGGTATTCTGTAGGTAACGATGTCAGAGTCGGAATGAAGGTATTTTCAATGAGAATATAGCAGGGAGAAAGATACGACAAGCAGTGTTTATTCTAACGACGTTGTAATGTGCAGAACAGTGAGTGGAAGTTAATAGTGACAGTTTCTTGAACCTGATCTCGAATGTTATATAGACATCAGCGCCAAGGTGATATATATAGTCGTGATAGTAACTCGCGAACGAGCTCAATGTGATGCACTGTCGAAGAATTGACGCTGAAGCAGATGAGTGTCTTGTAATTTGACGAAGCTGCTTGCTCTCTCCTTGAGAAGTCACAGTAAGTCAACAATTGGCTCATATGTTGCTTGTCAAACATCAGCTTCTTTTCTCCCTTCATCTTTTAATTTATATGAGAGGCTTGCTGGAACAAAACTTCCTGTTCCTCTTCTTCAGAATTTTCCCTCAAAATATATAGGTATACATTCAACGAGCTGGGCGTCATTTCCAGAGAATCTCGAAGTAGCATGTTCACAAGTATCCGACGCAGCTCGGAACTCTTGCTCGGTAGGCCTTATAATGCGTCAAGAGAGCTGGTACACTTCATCCTGACCTGGTAACCTGGAGCAAGTGGTGGGCAGGTCGCTTCGCCTTGTAGGGCATGAATTACTTCCATTCCTCATGAGTTCAAGTGTGAGCTCACCCGAAACATCTTTAAGATATGGTTCTAGCAGTTTGACTTATATTTTGCGGTAGAATAGCGCCAAGATTAGGAGGATCGGTCATAGAAATTGCAGCAATACATCTCTGCCAGCTGAGCTTCAGTTGCTTACTTCTTGTGAACGGCGACCTCTGTTTTATCTTTGAAGTTGACCAGAATTCGACTGCTTCGTTGTATTGATTCAAAGCCTTTCCTTGCGAATCATCGTAGAATTTCGAGTTCGTATTCGTTAGGTGAAAAGGGCTTATAACCTTTGCATTTCTTGTTAGGAAGCCAAGAAGAATAGTCATGCTTTGGAGCTGGTTCATGTCTGATTGGCTGCTGACGCGACTCGGTTTTACTTATCCGCACAGACGCGTTTCTGATGGCCTTAATCTCTTCTCCCAACCTCTTCATTTAATTCGAGCACTATTTTCGCCGTCTCGTCTTGTATTGGGTGCCGCTCGCAAGAAATACGTGCAAGTGACAGGTATTGGTGCAAGGCGATCATCAGAACCTCGTAAGGAGCCTCTAAGTGAAAATTTGCGAAAGTGAATCTTGGTACGTTCTCTGTAGCTGCGGTAATCGGTGAAGACTCTTTGCTTCGGAAGATGCTGATGTAAAGGGGAAATGGTGGGAGTGATATTATGACGTTCAGAATATCCACAAGCTCCTGGCTGAGCTTGGGTGTAAGTATGCCCGTTTCCTGAACCTTATTAGATCTATAAATGCCGGAATTCGCGTCTTTCAAACCATTCGGTTTACATCACCATCACGGCTTCGAAGCATCAGTCGCATTGATTCCTCTTTGATTTCAAGTATCCCTTCCTGAGCTGAAGCTGCCACCTTATTTCAATCATCCGCCTCTTGGGTCGGATCTGTAGCCTTGGACTGGTACGAGTCCGCCTCACAGGCCAGACTCATTTGATCGAACACCCGGTTGCTGATCATGAGCTCTCGCATGTACTCGACTAGGGCTGGCTTGAGGTTGAATTTCGCCAATTCACGCTCGCCACCCTTGATGTTCTTCCAATCCCGAAGGTAGCGTTGAAAGAGGATTCTCACGTCGTCGACGATGATCGGGTTGGCCTTCGCTCTGGTGAACGCTACGTTCATGCGCTCCTCGTTGTTTAGGAAGCTCAGATTCTTCGTGACAATGATGTCAAGAATGATGACTTCGTTTTCCCTAGATTGAAAGTCGTCGATTGTCACGAGCGTCGCCAGAACCGAGGGGCAAAACCCTCAACCCTCAACTCTCGACTGACGATCAGAAGGCGTTGCAGAAGTTTGATTTTTTGTGCTCGATACGCGACGGTCATCGTGATGTTGCCTTGATTCTCTTGAGTGTGACGTCAGTCGCGGACCAGGAATGTGAGAACGACGTTGACATTCATGTGGTTGAAGCTGAACCCGATACTGTCATTCCGAAAGGTTAAGGTTCTTCCCCACCATAAGACTCAAGTGTTGTAGGCTCTGTCTCGTATGATGAAGAGACAGGTCTTATAGTCGTCAAGATGGTGGAGATTCTTGATGACCATGAAATTCGAATATTGTAGTGTTATATCTTCTTCGCTTTTTTCCTGAGTAAGTAGACACGCACAAAAGATGTGCTCTGCTCATATTATTATCAAAACCCAAATTCATAGGCGCTGATGTATTTACGCCTGTGAAGGCTTCAGCAAGCTTTCGGCTCGTAGTCCCGTCTATTGTAGACTGTGGAAGAAGCATTTGTAGTGCTAGCAGACCGAATAACAGGCGAGTTTTCGAGTCTCGGATTCAGCCAGCGATCGCTGATAGATACAAAATGTATGTCAGTTGTTGCACCACTTCATGAAGGACCGCATCGACGTTTTGGAAAGATATGCTTCGCCAGAAAAGTAGTCATCGAAAAGGCTGAGGAAGAAATCTAGATCGATTCTATGCTCTCGCTAGGGGCCGCCAGAACCGCTGTAAGCGCTATAGAACTCATCATACCCCTGCCGTAGATACGATTGCGATCTCACAACTTCTTCACACATTTTAGACCACATCAGTCGACTTCATTGACCGACCTGACTTTGAAGTCGCCGGAGTAGCAGTGATTTTGGTACTGAGGTCACTAGAACCATCTGAGCTTGGCTTTAAGCTCACTCGACGACCATCAGGCTCGAGAATCTACCTCTGTTTTTGGCAATCTGGGTACCCACGTGTTGTGGCTGAGGCTACGATACTCAGGGTTTCGTTGTAGGACAACCACCTGAGTTGCCGAAGTGGCGGCGGCAAGGATGTTCGTGGTCTCGTTCAGAGTCCTGTAGCTTCAAGCAGAATCAACTGAGTATGAGCTGAGATTGATTTGAAGATAAATTCAAGAAGAATCATTCATTCTTCTTAACGCAGATTCTTGATCTTTGAATCCTTAAGATTGTATGCAAAAAACACGATTTCAAAATAAGAAGTGCACAATTGAGACATGTTTGAATAGTTCATAATGAGAATGTCGCGAATGTCAGAATTTGAATGTAAGCGAAAGATTCAGTTATGTATGATGTCGTGAACAGAAAGACAGCTTTTGAATAATAATGATGTGACTTGATGTAATTTAATGTTGAAGCGAATGCTGAATGTTCAGTTCATCAAGATCTTCGTCACAATCTTGCAAGTAATGTAAAGACTTTCATTCAAAGAATTGAATGAATCAATTGCTGATTCAATTACTTCATTGATTACGAAAACAATCTTGACTCAAAAGATGACAGACTTGATGCTCTGATGCTCAGCTAGATCTGCTTTCTGCGTCTTTTTCTCATCATCTGAAATGAGAAGAGTGAAATTGTCATTCTCAAGCTTCATCACTTGAGATGTGTGATACATGACGTCAGTCGCTGCATCTTTATCTGTCGTTGTCGCTTTGGACTTCTCTTTGAGCATCGTAATGAGATGTTTGTTGAAAGACGTAGAGTAATGATGTAAGATGATGTTAAGCTGTTGAATGTGAAGAAGCAATAAGAAGCAGTGAGATTGTAGAATGTACAATGATAAGATGAGTGACCCTGTCAATGGTATCGTTGCTGTACGGCATGAGTCACCAGACAATAGCGACGCCACCTCTAGCCCTCCAGAAGCCAGGTTTCAGCGGCGGCGCCGCCAACAGCCATCGTTGGTGCCCAGCCGATGATGACGCGGTCACCTGGCGAGGACTTTCGTATCGATATGTAGGTGGTTCAGCACTCGTTCGTAATACCAGGCTACCAGAGGTGTGTATTCTGTAGTATCAACAGACGCTCTCGCCAGTGGTCCGTTACGGCCATTTGTCTTGCCATTGGGACGTGCGACTATGTTCAGATCGAGAAGATCACATTGAACCCTTCCCAGTTGCCTGTCTCCAAGACAATTCATTAGATATTTCATCGCTAGTACTTATCCCCAGCCGGAAAGCCAGAAATGTAGACTGATTCGAACCAAACACCAGACATGCGGGAAAATCGAGAAATCTGATGTACGAATCTGACGTTCATGCTCTCACACCGGTGATCTGTCTGCTTTCGGAGTTTATTTCTGATGTATTTCCTTTCGACGTCGAAACCATGATGTTGCTTTCCTCGAAAACCTCGTGATTTAGAGGTGATTGCCTCGGTTTTCTTGAGCCATTTACGTACCTTGTCATGTGTGTTATATGCTTCCACCTCTTCCAGATGTCATCATCTCAAGACGGTGATTTATAAACCCCTACATGAAACGATTTAATGATTTGATCCATTCAGAATGTGATCGTCATGTGGGTTCTCGTGCGGTTTTACAGCCACTTTGATCAAGACAGCTTGACCAGTTTGAGGCCATTCTAATCATGTTCAGATGACCAAGGGATCCTGTGTTCTTGAAAACTAAGAAGCGTTTTTCATCGTTTTTCCGGTGGTGTCATCGACAATTCATGGTAGCTGTTGACGAGCAAGGCTATTGGGGTTGTGAGATTATCACAAAATACCATGGTCCAGCAGATAATATTTTAAGAAGTAGTAACCAATGACCAGAAGAACGTCACATTCATTAGAATCTCGGTCTAGGGCTCCTCCTCTATTGGCGGATTTCTTCAATTCCACTTCTTCGCATGGAGACAATTCCATAATATTGCTTGGCTTTGAATGGTTCAGTATAATTCTTGCGGAACCTGACGTTGCCTAAACATTAGGCATTTATTGGGCTCAGATCGCAATTCTCCCGGGCTCTGGAAGGATGATCAGGGTTGACTGGGGACCGAAAACATTCTTCCGCTGTCAGACAGAGCTAGAGAATATAGCACGGTTGAGCTTTTTTCTCAACTCTTCTATAATGCCGGTCAACTCGTCATATTCGACCTCTGTTTCTGCCACGAGACGTTGATTGTCTTGGAAAGCTTTTCAAGACTCGAAACTCGAGTGATATGGTTCTTTCTTCTCATTGGCTTTTTCGCTTATTGGCTACAGACCCACGAACAGTAGGCAGTACGCCATTCATCTCAGACGTGTGTGAGTTTTCGTGGATTTGCGCGGTAATATTGGTCAAACTATCCTTTTCGGTTCGTCCTCTGTTGACGAATCCCTTGATGTTCACTTCCCCGATTGTATCACGAGGCAGTCTCCTCCTACCACTTCTTCTCCTCCTCCTCTTCACGTCCAATCCTGATACAGGTAGTGGGGAAAAGACACAGAACAGGCGCTGTGGCTTGACAACGAAGAATGAATCACATCTATTCGGAAATTCTTGCCGCTGTTTGTTCAAGCAACAGTAAATAAAAGGCTTAGTCGTCTTGTAGCTTTCATTCTTGGACAAATCTTTCAGTAGCTCACTGTCTGTTGGAACCCTCTCTCTAGGTCTCATCTTCGTGTTCTGTCAGTCTGCTGTGTTCCCAACAGCGTCACGCTTCATGTGGTGGGTAATCTCTGAGAGTCGCTTGTGCTTTGCATAAAAGCCTCACTACATGCGTTGAATTTCTGAATCGAATATGCTTGAGCCGTTGTCTGGCCAGCGTTCAGTTTTTCCAGCTTCGAGACCAGAATTGTGTTTGAGTGTACGAATCTCGGTCCATAATTTACTGCACAGTCTCCGGAGAAGCTTTCGATGGCTGAGCATTACACCCTTATAATCGGGGTTTTACCAGGGGCTGATAGGCACCCTCGATTATTGAACGATTGCGAACGCCTTGGCGGATCAATCTTTCTAGGCCGCACCGCTCGATGTGGTGATTTATAAAAGGTACGAACACAGAGCCTGCCCTTCGTATGACGGCAAAACCAGACTAGTCTTTTAAAGTCTTTGCCATGAATCGTTGTAGAGCAAGATACTCGGCAGGTCCAGACAGGCCCTCTGAAGCCTTAGCCATGATTTGTTGTAAGGAGTAAGATACTCCACCAAACCGAACAACCGATTGCTGAGCCTCAATTTGTTTCTGTTAGCGAGAAGACGGTTATAGCTTAGATTTTATCTTCAGGTTGATCCATGACCGCCTCGGAAACAAAGAGGAACAGAAAGCCAGCCAAGCAAACAGCTATGCTCAAAGAGAATTTCTCTCATCGTCTAAGATGTCGATAATACGTAGTCGTAAATTATAAAATGCGACCGCGCTGAATT
>JAABUY010003763.1_pt1 | contig 16384 bp, 15 predicted proteins | sample 5560271 | NCBI WGS metagenome assembly JAABUY01 (sample SAMN10711886, study PRJNA513374) | rock metagenome | isolation source: Antarctica rocks | place: Antarctica: Victoria Land, University Valley
CCTGGCCGGCGCAGGGTTTCGCCGGTACTCGACCTACCGGATCGCCATCCTCGCCGGCCTCACGACCAACAGCGTCTTCGGCCTTATCCGGGTGTCGATCCTCCTCGCCGCGCTGGCCTCCGCCGGCTCCGACATCGCCGGTTACTCGCGAGCGAGGCGAGCTCTTTCGTCTGGTGGTCGCAGGGGCTCATCGCCTCGGTCAACCTGTTCCAGTGGAACGACGTCGCCGTCCGGGTCAGGTCCGGCGACATCGCCGTGGACTTCGCGCGTCCCCTCGACCCGCAGCTCGCCTTCCTCGCCGGCGACCTCGGCCGCGCCGCCCTGCAGCTCCTCGCCCGAGGTCTGCCGAGTATCCTCGTCGGAGCGCTCACCTTCGGGATCGCGCTGCCCCGAAGCCCGTGGCTGTGGCCGCTCGCCGTGCTCAGTACACTGCTCGCGGTCCTCATCTCGTTCGGCTGCCGGTACGCTGTCAACGTCGCCTCCTTCTGGTGGGTCGAGAACCGCGGTCCGCAGCTGGTCTACCTGGTAGTCAGCGGGTTCCTCTGCGGTCTCTACCTGCCTGTGCACTGGTTCCCGGACTGGCTGCAGACGCTGGCCCACGCGACGCCCTTCCCGTCGATGCTCCAGTCGCCCATCGACCTCCTCAGCGGGCGGGCCTCCCTCGGTGACGCGCTCCCGTTGCTCCTGACCCAGGCCGGATGGGCCCTGGCTGTGCTCGCCCTCGGCCAGGCCCTCACCCGGATGGGCCGGCGCAAGCTGGAGCTCCAGGGTGGCTAGCGACCTCTCGTCCGGGGCCCGGAGCGGCCTCCGGGCAAAGTGGACCAGCCGCTCGCGGCCCTACCGCGTCATCCTGCACGCCCGGATGCGGGCCCAGACCTCCTACCGGGCGTCCTTCGTGACCGACCTCGTCGGGACTCTCCTGGTCGGACTCACCGAGCTCGCCGAGGTCTACGTCCTCTTCTCCAACGTCCCCCGGCTGGGCGGCCTGACGTTCAGCCAGGCGCTGCTCGTGTTCGCCCTGGCAAACATCGCCTACTCACTCTCAGACATGTTCGTCGGCCACCTCGACAACCTTCCGACCTACATCCGGGCCGGGACGATCGACGTGTTCTACCTCCGCCCGCTGCCGCTGCTGGCCCAGCTGGTGACCAGCGACATCTCCTTGCGCCGCTTCGGACGGCTGGCCATCGCGCTGGCGGTGCTCGTCGTCGCGGTCGTCGGCAACGACATAGCGTGGTCGCCGCGAACGGTGTCGATGCTCGTCATCCCCGTCACGGCCGGGACGGCCATCGTCGGTGCCCTCTTCACGACCGCGAGCGCGCTCCAGTTCTTCCTCATCGAGGGATCCGAGCTGACCAACGGTTTCACCTACGGCGGTGCCTACGCCTCGCAGCAGTCCACCCAGGTCTTTCCCAACCCCCTGCGGATCCTCTTCACCTTCGTCGTCCCGGCGGCCTTCATCGCCTACCTGCCCGCCGTCGTCATCCTCGACCTCCCTGGGGCGACCCTCCTCCCCGCGTGGCTCGGGTGGCTGACGCCGCTCATGGCCGTCGTGGCGTGGACCGTGGCGCTCGTCCTGTGGCGCGTCGGCACCAGGCACTACCAGGGAGCAGGCGGATGAACGCCACCGACCCGGGCCGGCCCGTCATTGAGACCATGGACCTCACCCGCACCTTCCGGCGGCGCGTTCCGGGGCTGCGTCGTGGTGAGCTGTTCACTGCCGTGGACCGGATGTCCTTCACCATCGCGCCGGGTGAGTCGGTCGGCTACATCGGCGCGAACGGCGCGGGCAAGTCGACAACGATCAAGATGCTCACGGGGATCCTGCGACCCACGTCCGGCACGCTGCGCACCTGCGGGCTCGACCCGATGCACCAGCGCAAGGACGTGGCCCGGCGGGTCGGCGTGGTCTTCGGCCAGCGCTCGCAGCTCTGGTGGGACCTGCCCCTGCACGAGTCGTTCACCATCCTCGGAGCGATCCACGGCCTGAGCGGCGCGGCGGTGCGCGCGCGGGCGGCCATCCTCGTCGAGCAGCTGGAGATGGCCGACACTCTCGACACCCCGGTTCGCCAGCTGTCCCTCGGCCAGCGGATGCGCGCAGAGATCGCCGCGGCGCTGATGCACTCACCCGACCTGCTCGTCCTCGACGAGCCGACGATCGGCCTGGACGTGCTCAGCAAGCAGCGCCTCCGGGAGTTCCTGCGCCGCGAGCGGACCGAGCGGGGCACCACGTTGCTCCTCACGACCCACGACATGGGAGACATCGAGCGCCTCTGCGACCGCGTCCTCGTCGTCGACCACGGACGGCTGGCCTTCGACGGCACCCTCCCCGGACTCGCGGAGACGGTCGGCGCACGACGGGTTCTCGTCGTGGACCTCGTCGCGCCGACGAAGCCGCTGCACGGCATACCGGAGACAACGCTGCTGGACAGCAAGGGCAACGGGCTGCGACAGCGGCTCGCGTTCGACGCCTCGGCCACGACTGCCGCCAGGGTGCTGGCCGAGGTCAGCGGCCGCGCCGAGGTGCTCGACCTGGCCATCGAGGAGCCCGACATCGAGGACGTCGTCCGACGGATCTACTCGGCCACCCGCTGAGGCCCCTCCCCCAGCGGCGAGGCCGCCGGGCCACTCCCGCCGCAGACCTCTCCGTCAGAGGGTGAGGAGCATCCGGGTGTTGCCGAGGGTGTTGGGCTTGACCCGCTCGAGGTCGAGGAACTCCGCGACGCCCTCGTCGTAGGACCGCAGCATCTCCGCGTACACCTCGGGCTCGACCGCCTGCCCCTCGATCACTTCGAAGCCGTGCCGCCCGAAGAACTCGGTCTCGAAGGTCAGGCAGAAGATCCGCCGGACCCCGAGCTCCCGCGCGTCCTCGAGGAGCGCCCGCAGGAGCACGCCACCAACCCCATTTCCGAGGTGGTTCGCGGCCACGGCAACCGTCCTGATCTCCGCCAGGTCCTCCCACATGACATGCAGCGCGCCGCAGCCGATGACGACGCCGTCGACCTCGGCGACCCGGAACTCGTGAACCGACTCGTAGTAGGTCACGGCCTCCTTGGGCACGAGCACCCGAGAGGCGGCCAGCGGTTGGACGATCTGACGGATGGCTCGCACGTCAGGGGTCCGGGCGCGCCGGACGGCGATGGAGGCAGCGCTCATGCGGCGGACGGGGCGTCGTCGATCGCCTGACGGAGCAGGTGGATCAGCGCGTCGAGCTGGAGCGAGTCGCCGGTGGAGATGTCCTCGTCGCTGCCGTCGAGAGCCCGCGCTGCCAGACCCTGTTTGGCGTCGATGAGCTCGGCGATCTTCGAGTCGATCGTCCCGGCGGCGAGGATCCGCCAGGCCGTGACGGGCTCGTCCTGGCCGATCCGGTGGACGCGGTCGATGGCCTGCCCTTGCTCGGCCGCCGTCCACGAGAGCTCGGCGAGGACGACGTTCGAGGCCGCGTGCAGGTTGAGGCCGACCCCGGCCGCCATGAGCGAGCAGACAACCACCTCGACCTCGGGGTCCTTCTGGAAGGCGTCGATGGCCTCCTGGCGCTGGCGGGTCGTCTGGTCGCCGCGTACCGAGACCGTGCGAAGTCCGGCCTCGGCCAGCATCCGCTCGGCCGTGTCCATGACGTCGATGTGCTTGGCGAAGAACACCACCTTGCCGACCGAGCGGGCGAGCTGCGCGGTGTAGTCGGACGCCAGAGCCGCCTTGGCCTGGCCGATCTTGCGGACCATCGTGAAGACGTTCTCCGTGCCGCTGCTCGACGAGGAGGACTCCAGCTCGGCGAGCGCCACCCGGCGCATGAGCGCGGCGTCGGGCTCGCCGTCGCGCTCGACCCCCTCGCGTCTCTGGAGGAGCGTGCGGTACTTGCGGTGGAGGCGCTGGCCCAGGTCGCGCTCGGCCTGCCGGATCGAGCGGCCCAGGTCGTCGTCGAGCTCGACGGGCAGGTCGGCGATGCGCTTCTCCGGAAGGTCCTTGGCGACGTCGACCTTGCGGCGCCGCACGATGCCCATGTCGATGACTGCCGAACGGGCCTGGGGATAGAAGCCCCGCTCGGCCGGCGTGTAACCCGAGGCCTCGAGCCGTCGCAGGATGTCGGGGCCCGGCTTGCCGCCCTTGACCCAGCCGAGGAAGCGCCAGATCGCCTGGAAGTCCTCGACGTCGTTGATGAGCGGGGTGCCGGTCAGGGCCATGAGCAACGGGTTGCCGCCCGGGGTGTGCTCCCGGATCCGCTCGGCGAGCGCCAGCACGTGCTGGGAGCGCTGCGAGCTGAGGTTCTTGATGAAGTGGGCCTCGTCGACGACCATCGAGCGGAAGCCGAGTGCCGACAGCCACGAGAGGTGCCGGTCGAGGATGGCGTAGTTGACGACGAAGACGTCGGCGAAGGCGTCGACTTCCCGGCCGTCGCCGTGGATGAGCGTGACCCGGCGCTGGGGCGTCCAGCGCTGCACCTCGCGGGCCCAGTTGATCTTCACGACGTTGGGCACGATCGCCAGCATCGGGTATGCATGGGCAACGGAGGCCGCAATGACGGCTTGGGCGGTCTTGCCGAGTCCCGGCTCGTCGGCGAGCAGGAAGGTGCGGTGCCCTTCCCGGACGCTCTCGAGCAGGCGCGCCTGGTGGGCCATGACCGTGCTGCCCGGGGGGGAGAAGCGGTCGATGGCCGGCGTCTCCGGCAGCTCCATCGACGCGGCCGCACCGCCGGCGCCCTGCTCGAACGCGCGGTAGAGCGGGTCCATGAGGTCCCACCCGGCCAGGCGGCCAGGCTGGTAGTCCTGCTGACGCGCGCGGTCGAGATCGGGGGCGAGGAACGGGTTTGCCATGACCCGGGCCGGCACCGAGGCCGGGACGACCTGCCGTGCGGCCAGCTCGGCGGAGACCACCGGCGCCCGGGTCGGCTCAGGTGGCGTGATGACGAGCTGCTCCGGAGCCAGTTCGGCGCCCGACTCGAGCAACCAGTCCCGACGCATGCGCTGGGCCGCGGGGCCCGGCTTGGCGGACTCGTCGAGGAGGGTGAGCAGGCTGGTGTCCCGGGCTGCGACGCGGGCGAGGATCGTCGCCACGCCGTCGAGCCTTTTGAGCAGCTCGAGCCGGGTCGCGCCGGCGACGGAGGCCTCGTCGCGGATCCTGGCCCGCTCCTCGCGCACGAGCAGGGCAATGACCTGGAACTTCGTCCGGTTGGTCGGACCGACCTTGCCCTGGTCGGACTTCGCCTCCACCTCGCGCACCCGGCGGGCGAGGACGGGGATGATCGGGGCAGGGTCGTCCGGACGCATCATCGACTTGCGGGGACCGGGGCGACCGGACGTGCGACGGCGGACAGTGGGCGGCATACTCCTCCTGGTGACGAGGCGTTGACGGCGGACCGGGTCCCAGCGGAACGGCGCCGTGCTGGCGCGGTGTCGGGCTGGCGCGGTGTCATCGCAACGGACCGGCGTGGGCCTGTCGCGGATGCGCCAGGTGCGCGACGGTCTTGGGCGGCGAGGGCACTCCGGTCCTGACCCGATCGGCCCGCCCTCGAGCACCAACGGCGACCATACCCGGAACGCCCAGGGACAGCCTACGGCCACAAGCACGAGATCGACACCGCGGGCCGGTCCAATGGCTCCCTCACGCCGCACCAAGTGCGGGCGAACGGCCCCCGGACGGATGTCCGGGGGGCCGTCCTGGTCGTGCTGCGTCGCAGTCAGCCTGCGGCTGAGCCGGTGGAGTCCTGCGGACCCGAGCCCCGCGCGACCGTCTCGACCGGTGGCGTGTCCGGGATCTCCGGCAGAGTGTCCTCGCGGCGCGAGCCGGTGAAGAGGAAGGTGGAGTCCTTCTCGTCCCCCGTGGCGTCCACGAGCACGAACTCGCCGGACTTCAGCTCGCCGTAGAGGATCTTCTCCGACAGGACGTCCTCGACCTCGCGCTGGATGGTGCGGCGCAACGGTCGGGCACCGAGCACGGGGTCGTAGCCCTTCCGGGCGAGCAGGGCCTTGGCCATGGTCGTCAGCTCGAGGCCCATGTCCTTGTCCTTGAGGCGCGAGTCGAGCTTGGCGATCTCGAGGTCGACGATCTGGACGATCTCCTCCTGGCTCAGCTGCGGGAAGACGATGATGTCGTCCACGCGGTTGAGGAACTCGGGGCGGAAGTGCTGCTTGAGCTCGTCCTGGACCTTGTTCTTCATCCGCTCGTACTCGGACTTGGTCTCTGGGCCGGCCGAGAAGCCGAGGCTGCCCTTGGTGATGTCCCTCGTGCCGAGGTTGGTCGTCATGATGATGACCGTGTTCTTGAAGTCGACCATCCGGCCCTGCGAGTCGGTGAGCCGGCCGTCCTCGAGCACCTGCAACAGGGTGTTGAAGATGTCCGGGTGGGCCTTTTCGACCTCGTCGAAGAGGACGACGGAGAACGGCTTGCGGCGGACCTTCTCGGTGAGCTGGCCACCTTCCTCGTAGCCGACGTAGCCGGGAGGCGAACCGAACAGCCGCGAGACCGTGTGCTTCTCGGAGTACTCGGACATGTCGAGCTGGATCAGGCTGTCCTCGTCACCGAAGAGGAACTCGGCGAGCGTCTTGGCCAGCTCGGTCTTCCCGACACCCGTGGGGCCGGCGAAGATGAACGAGCCACCCGGGCGGCGTGGGTCCTTCAGGCCGGCGCGGGTGCGCCGGATCGCCTGCGAGAGCCCCTTGATGGCCTCCTCCATGCCGACGATGCGCTTGTGGAGCTCGGCCTCCATGTTGAGCAGGCGACTGGACTCCTCCTCGGTCAGCTTGAAGACCGGGATGCCGGTGGACGCGGCGAGCACCTCTGCGATGAGCTCCTCGTCGACCTCGGCGACGACGTCCATGTCGCCGGACTTCCACTGGGTCTCGCGCTCGTTGCGCTGTCCGACCAGGGTCTTCTCGTCGTCGCGCAGCCGGGCGGCCTTCTCGAAGTCCTGCCCGTCGATGGCGGCCTCCTTCTGCCGGCGCACGTGCGAGATCCGCTCGTCGAATTCGCGCAGGTCTGGCGGAGCAGTCATCCGACGGATCCGCAGCCGGGCGCCGGCTTCGTCGATGAGGTCGATCGCCTTGTCCGGCAGGAACCGGTCGTTGACGTAGCGGTCCGCGAGGTTGGCGGCGCTGACCAGCGCACCGTCGGTGATGGACACCCGGTGGTGGGCCTCGTAGCGGTCGCGCAGCCCCTTGAGGATCTCGATGGTGTGGGCCAGCGTGGGCTCGGCCACCTGGATCGGCTGGAACCGGCGCTCGAGGGCCGAGTCCTTCTCGATGTGCTTGCGGTACTCGTCGAGGGTCGTCGCCCCGATCGTCTGCAGCTCACCGCGGGCGAGCATCGGCTTCAGGATGCTGGCGGCGTCGATGGCACCCTCGGCGGCACCCGCTCCGACGAGGGTGTGGATCTCGTCGATGAAGATGATGATGTCGCCGCGGGTGCGGATCTCCTTGAGGACCTTCTTCAGCCGCTCCTCGAAGTCACCGCGGTAGCGGCTGCCGGCGACGAGCGCGCCGAGGTCGAGGGTGTAGAGTTGCTTGTCCTTGAGCGTCTCGGGCACCTGGCCGCGGATGATGTCCTGGGCGAGTCCCTCGACGACGGCGGTCTTGCCGACGCCGGGCTCGCCGATGAGGACGGGGTTGTTCTTCGTGCGGCGCGATAGGACCTGCATGACGCGCTCGATCTCCTTCTCGCGCCCGATGACCGGGTCGAGCTTGCCCTCGCGGGCGGCCTGGGTCAGGTTGCGGCCGAACTGGTCGAGGACGAGCGAGCCCGCTGGCGTGCCCTCGGCCTGCTGCCCCTGCCCGACGCCGGCGCCGGCCTTCTCGCCCTGGCCACCCTGGTAGCCGGCGAGGAGCTGGATGACCTGCTGGCGCACCTTGTTGAGGTCCGCGCCGAGCTTGACGAGGACCTGGGCGGCCACGCCCTCGCCCTCACGGATGAGGCCGAGCAGGATGTGCTCGGTGCCGATGTAGGTGTGCCCGAGCTGCAGTCCCTCACGCAGGGAGTACTCGAGGACCTTCTTGGCGCGCGGGGTGAAGGGGATGTGGCCGGTCGGGGCCTGCTGACCCTGGCCGATGATCTCCTGCACCTGCTCGCGGACGGCTGCCAGGGAGATGTCGAGGTTCTCGAGCGCCTTGGCGGCCAGCCCCTCACCCTCGTGGATGAGTCCCAGCAGGATGTGCTCGGTGCCGATGTAGTTGTGGTTGAGCATGCGCGCTTCCTCCTGCGCCAGCACCACAACCCGTCGGGCCCGATCTGTGAACCGTTCGAACATCGCCATAGCTCCCTACCTGTCGAGACACCCCATGGTATCTATCACGCCTGTCAGTACCCGCCGGGTTTCCCCTTGATGCCATCTCGTGACACCTCGCGCGAGATACCGTGCGACCTGAGCAACGCCCCGGTATGCCGTGCTGTTCCCTTTGTTGAGCCCGCCCGGCTCATGTTCGCCCACGGCGGAAGGCCGGCCCGAGCCGATCGGCAGCTCATCGCACCCCCCAGTCCTGCGGGGTCCACGGCTCCCGTCGCCGGAAGACCGGGAACGCGTTGGACGCGCCGCCGTTGTCCGTGGCGACCGCCCACTTGTCGAGGACCCAGCCGGCTGCCTCGACGGTGTAGAGGCTCTCGCCCCACGCCGGCAGGGCGCCTTGGGGGTTGCCGCCCCAGACCCCGAGCTTGAAGCGGGCGACGAAGACCGACTGTCCCTGCTGGTAGGCGGCGACAGCCTGCTCCTGGAGCTCTCGAAGGTCCGACTCCCGACTCATCCACCGAGCCTACGTCGGCCGGTCGGATCGGAGCCGAACCACCCGGTATGCCGGGTGCGCACTGGCGGCCTGTCGGGTCACCGGCGGCCGTTCCTGACGGCTCGAGCCACGGGTCACCGGCGGCCGTTCCTGACGGCTCGAGCCACGGGTCACCGGCGGCCGTTCCTGACGGCTCGAGCCACGGGTCACCGGCGGCGTTGGCATCGACCACACCAGAAGAGGTTCCGACCGGCGAGCAGCCGGGTGCGCACCTTGCTCCCGCAGACCCGGCACGGCTCGCCCTGTCGCCGGTAGACGTAGAAGCGCCGCTCCAGGTCCACCGAAGCGGCACCGGAGCCCAGGTCGTCCTCCTCGTCGACAGGGTCGCCGGGTGGGTCGTCGGACCCATCGCCGGACCCATCGTCGTCCGGGTCACCGTCGGGCTCGGCAGCCACGATGCCGGCCGGTCCGCGGGTGGCCCGTCGTGCGGAGTCGGTGTAGACGGAGGTGAGGGTCGGCACGCGGCCCTCCAGGGCCAGCACCGTCGCCTCCTCGACCTGGTCCTGCATCGTCAGGATCTGGTTGAAGGTCACGCCGAGGGCCATGAGGGCCACGAGGTCGGACCAGATCGCCTGCCACGTCTTCCTGCGGATCTCCGTGCCGGGACGGAAGGGGTCGACCCGGTGCCGGTAGAGCACCTCGCACCGGTAGACGTTGCCCACCCCGGCAAGGGTCGACTGGTCCATGAGCAGCTCGGCGACGGGCCGGCCGGACCTGGCGATCCGGGCCCAGGCCCGCTCCGGATCCGCTTGGACGCGAAGCGGATCCGGCCCCAGTCGAGCGACGATCGCGTCCACCTGCTCCGGGGAGATCACCTGGCAGATGATGGCGCCGCGCAGGTCGGCCACGTGGTCAGCGGTGAGCAGCCGCAGCCGCACCTGGCCCCACACCGGCGGCATCCCGGCATACAGGGCACAGCACTCCACCGAGAACTTGCCGATGAGGCCGAGGTGGACGTTGAGCCACTGGTCGCCGGCGAACTCGACGAAGAGGTGCTTGCCCCACGCCGAGGCCTCGACGACACGACGCCCGTTCAGGATCGCCGCGCCCTGGGTGAACCTCCCCTGTGGCGAGGTGGCGACGGGGTGGGTGCCGGCGAAGGCAGCGTCGAGCGCCTGCGCCAGCCGGTGCAGAGTATGCCCTTCGGGCACTCAGCTGGCCTTCTTCTTCGAGGCGGTCTTGGAGTCAGCGGACTTGGTGGCGGTCTTCCTGGCCCCCGTCTTCTTGGTGGCCGTCGTTCGGGCCGGCTTGTCCTCCGGCTCGAGGTCCTCCTTGGCGGTGTCCTCATCCGCGGCGGTGTCGGTCTTCGACGACGACTGCGAGACCGGCTCCCCCCGCGAGGCCCTGGCCTTGTCCACCGAGCGCTGCAGCGCCTCGAGGAGGTCGACGACCTCGCCCGAACCGTCCTTGGCGGCCGGCGCGGCCTTGACCTCACCGCCCTCGAGCTTCGCGGTCACCATCGCCTCGACCGCCTGGGTGTAGTCGTCCTCGAACTCCTCCGGCTCGTAGTCCCCGGCGAGCGACCCGATGAGCATGTTGGCCATCGCGAGCTCCCGCTCGGTCGCACTGTCGACATCGCCGAGCTTGGCGAAGTCGGCGGAGCGGATCTCGTCGGGCCAGAGCATCGTCTGCAGGACGATGATGCCGTCGCGGACGCGGAGCACGGCCATGTTCATCCGGGAACGGATCGCGACGGTGACCAGCGCCATCCGGTCGGCCGCCTCGAGGGCGTCCCGCAGCAGGGCGTAGGCCTTGGCGGCGCCCTTCTCGGGCTCGAGGTAGTAGGCCTTGTCGAGCAGCATCGGGTCGATCTGGTCGGCGGGCACGAACTTCTCGACCCCGATCTCCTTGCTCGCCTGGCTCGGCAGGGTCTTGAGGTCCTCGTCGGTGATGACGACCATCTGGCCGTCATCGGTCTGGTAGCCCTTGGCGATGTCGTCGTAGGACACCTCCTCACCGTCGATCGAGCAGACCCGCTTGTACCTGATCTGCCCGCCGTCCTCACGGTGCACCTGACGGAACGAGATGTCGTGGTCCTCGGTGGCCGAGTAGAGCTTCACCGGCACGTTGACGAGGCCGAACGACACCGCTCCCTTCCACATCGCGCGCGGCATCAGTGCTCCCTTGTCCCATCAGTCACGGTCGTACCCAGCATCCTCTACCCGGTTGACCGGCCACAACACCAGAACCGCGCTCACTCCCCCGTTGGCGCCCTGCTCGCACCAGGGTGGCCCCCTCACCGGTGCGAAGGGTCGGCGGTTCAGGGCGCCGGCTCTGCGGACGCGCCGAGGAAGGCGGTCCGGGGGCGGTCCGGGGACGAAGAACGGGACGGAACCAGGACGTCAAGCGTCCTGGACCGGCTTGAGGGCACTCGCTCCCGTTCGTCGTCCCCGGGCACGCTCCCCGGGGCACGCAGCCCTGCGCTGAGCGGTCGGCTGTTAGGACAGGATGGGCCCATGCGCCCGATGCTCGCGTCGCCCGCGGGACGGATCCCGACCGATGACGGCTGGGTGCACGAGGTCAAGTGGGACGGCATGCGCGTCCTGGCCGACGTCCGGGAAGGCGCCCTGCGAGTCATGAGCCGCACCGAGCGCGACGTCACCGTGGCCTTCCCCGAGCTGGCCGGGCTCGCCAGCACGTATGAGGACATGCTGCTCGACGGGGAGCTCGTCGCCCTCCAGAACGGCCTCCCGTCGTTCGGGGCGATCGCCGAGCGGTTCCACGTCACCAGCGCGCGCCGGGCGGCCGGCCTCGCCGCTCGCAACCCGGTGACGCTCATGGTCTTCGACCTGCTCCGGCTCTACGGCGTCGACCTCACGCCCCGCTCCCTCTCGGAGCGCCGCGCCACCCTCGAGCGCCTGGAGCTCGGCGGTCCGCACTGGCAGGTGCCGCCGACCTTCACCGACGGACCACTCCTGCATCGGGCCACCCGGGACCAGGGCCTCGAGGGGATCGTCAGCAAGCGGCTGTCGTCCCGTTACGCCCCCGGCGCCCGCAGCGGTGACTGGCTCAAGTCCCCGCACCGGCCCTCGATCTCCGTGGTCATCGGGGGGTGGCGGCCCGAGACCGACAACGCACGGCTCGGTGCGGTGCTCGTCGGCGTCCCCGCTTCGGGCGGCCTGCGCTACCTCGGCCGCGTGGGCAGCGGTATCGCAGGCAAGGCGGGGTCCCTGCTCGCCGAGGACCTCGCCTCCCTTGGCGCCACGCAGTCCCCCTTCGTCACGGAGGTACCGCGCCTGGACTCGGCCGGCGCCACCTGGGTCCACCCGGTCCTCGTCTGCGAGGTCCAGGCGCTGGGCCTGACGTCTCAACAGCGCCTGCGCCAGCCGGCATACCGGGGCCTGAGGCCGGACCTCAGGCCCGGCGACCTCGACCTCGGGGACCTCAGGCCCGGCGACCTCGACCTCGGGGACCTCAGGCCCGGCGACCTCGACGCCGGCGACCTCAGGCCCGGCGACCTCGAACCCGGGGCCTAGATGCCGGCGACCTCGACCCCGGAGGCACCCGTGCCCGGGGCCCGGAAGATCACCGTCGAGGTCGCCGGGCGCCGCCTCGGGGTGAGCAACCTCGACAAGGTTCTCTACCCCGCGACGGAGACCACCAAGGGCGAGGTGCTCAGCTACTACGCCCAGGTAGCGCCGACGCTGTTGCCGCACCTCGCGCGGCGACCGGTGACCAGGGTCCGGTGGCCGCACGGCACCGAGGGAATGAGCTTCTTCGAGAAGAACCTGCCGTCGGGCGTGCCGGCCTGGCTGCCGCGGGCGACGATCTCCTCGCACGGCCGCAACGCCGTCGAGTTCCCGGACCGGGACCAGATCGTCTACCCGCTCATCCTCGACCTTGCGGACCTGACCTACCTGGTGAACCTCGCCTCGCTCGAGCTGCACGTCCACCAGTGGCAGGTCGACGCCGACGACGTCCCCCTCCACCCGGACCGGCTGGTCATCGACCTCGACCCGGGGACCGGCGCAGGGCTGCGCGACTGCTGCCGGGTCGCGTTGTGGGTCAAGCCGCGGCTCGAGGCGATGGGGCTGGTCCGCACGGTTCCGGTGACGAGCGGCAGCAAGGGCATGCAGGTGTATGCCGCGCTGCCCGGTCAGCACTCGGCCGACGACATCCGCTCGCTGGCCCAGCAGCTCGCCCAGGAGATGACCAGGGCGCACCCGGAGAGCGTGGTGTGGAAGATGACGAAGTCCCTGCGGCCGGGGAAGGTCCTCCTGGACTGGAGCCAGAACACCGCCGCCAAGACGACGATCAGCCCCTACTCTCTGCGCGGAAAGGCGGCGCCGTACGTTGCCGCACCGCGCACCTGGGAGGAGGTCCAAAGCGGGGCGGGCGAGAAGGAGGCCTTGAGCCAGCTCATGTTCGATGATGTGCTGGCCCGCCTCGAGAACCAGGGCGACCTTGCCGCCGACCTGCTCGGGTGAGACGTTTCTTTGGCCGACGACTGGCCACCCCGACCATTGCGCGCCGCTGTCGGGAGAAGAAAAAGAAAGGCGCTCCACCGACAGGGCGGAACGCCTTTCCTTCTTCGACCGTTTCGGCGGTGGCGGCCGACGATCAGCGGTGGGCTGCGTCATAGGCTTCCTGGACCGCTCCGGAGACCCGGCCGCGATCGCTCACCTTGTGGCCGTTCTTTCGGGCCCACTCCCGGACCGCGCCGAGGTCGGGGCGGCGCCCGGCGGAGGCACTGCCACCACCACCGCGGCGTCCGGCGCTCTTGCGCCCACCACCGCCACTGCGCCGGCCGTGCCCGACCCAGGTGGCGAGCGTGTCCCGCAGCCTGGCGGCGTTCTTCTCGTTGAGGTCGATCTCGTAGGTCACTCCGTCGAGCCCGAAGGTCACCGTCTCGTCGGCGACCCCCCCGTCGATGTCGTCCTCGAGGACGATCTGGACACGCTGAGCCACAGGATGTTCTCGCTTTCCATGAAAGGTCAATGACGCGGTAGACGTCTTGTTCCCCGAAAGCGTACCAACGTTCTCGGTCATCGGTTATTCCGGGCGGGGAGGGGTCGATTTCTTTGCGTCCTGCTCCGCCTCCCATTTCGACTGGGCCAGGCGTTCACGTCGGTCACCCTCGACGATGTACTTGATGACGTAGAAGAAAAGCACCCCCACGGCCACGGTCGGCAATAGCGCCGCGAGATAAGGAAAGAGGGTGTTCCACATGCTCAGTCCTCGGGCTTGAGAAGCGGGAAGAGAATGGTCTCGCGAATGCTCGAACCGGTGAAGAGCATGACCATCCGGTCGATGCCCAGGCCGAGCCCGCCCATCGGTGGGGCGCCGTACTCCAGGGCCCGCAGGAAGTCCTCGTCGAGCTGCATGGCCTCCTCGTCGCCGCCGGCGGCGAGCCGCGACTGCTCGGTGAGGACCTCGCGCTGGATCACCGGGTCGATGAGCTCGGAGAACCCGGTCCCCCGCTCGACGCCGCCGATGACGAGGTCCCACGCCTCGATCAGCCCGGGCTGGGTGCGGTGGGGCCGCGCCAGTGGCTGCGCCGACGGAGGGTAGTCACACAGGAAGGTCGGCTGGATCAGGGTCGGCTCGACGAGCTGACCGAGCAGCTCGAGCGCGACCTTCTCCGCGCCCCAGGCCGGGTCGACCGCCACGTCGTGCTTCCCGGCATACTCGCGCAGCGTCTCCAGCGGCGTCTCGAGGGTGACGACCTCACCCATCACCTCACTGATGCCCTCGTAGACCGGCACCCAGGCCCACTCGCCGTCGAGGTCCACGGTGCCCCGGGGCGTCTCGACCCGGCGGCTGCCCAGCAGGTCGGCGACGGCGAGGTAGAGCTCCTGCATGAGCCGCGCGATGCTCCTCTGGTCGCCGTAGGCCTCGTACGCCTCGAGCATGGTGAACTCGGGGCTGTGCGTCGCGTCGACCCCCTCGTTGCGAAAGATCCGGCCCATCTCGTAGACCCGGTCGACGCCGCCGACCACGGCCTTCTTGAGGTTCAGCTCGAGGGCGATCCGCAGCGTCATCGGCTGGTCGAAGGCGTTCATGTGGGTCGAGAACGGCCGCGCGGTCGCGCCGCCGTGGACGAGCTGAAGCACCGGGGTCTCGATCTCGACGTAGCCCTGGCCCTCGAGCGTCTCGCGGACCGCCCGCGTCACCGCCGCCCGGGTGCGGACCATGTCGCGCGCTTCCTGCCGGACGATGAGGTCGGCATACCGTTGGCGGACGCGGGTCTCCTCGGACAGCTCCTTGTGCAGCGTCGGCATGGGCCGCAGGGCCTTGGAGGCCATCCGCCAGGACGTCGCCATGACGGACAGCTCGCCCCGGCGGCTCGAGACCACCCGGCCCTGCACGAATACGTGGTCGCCGAGGTCGGCGAGCGCCTTCCACTCGGCCAGCGCAGCCTCGCCCACCTCCGCGAGGCTGAGCATGACCTGGAGGCGGGTCCCGATGCCCTCCTGGAGGGTCGCGAAGCACAGCTTGCCCGTGTTGCGGATGAAGACGACCCGGCCGGCGACCCCGACGACGTCCTCGGTCTCCTCGCCGGTCCGCAGGTGCTCCCACTGCGCGCGGACCTCGGCCAGGGTGTGGGTCCGCTCCACCCCGACCGGGTATGCCGGGTGGCCGGCCTCGAGGAGCCGCTGCCGCTTCTCGCGGCGCACCTTCAGCTGCTCGGGCATTTCGCCGGCAGTCCCGGCGGGCGTCTCGCCAGTGGCGGCGGCCTCGGCGGCGGCCTGGGTGGAGGTGGAGGGCGGCTCGGTCACCGGCCAAGGTTAGCGAGCAGCGCCGAGTGGTTCCGGGCGCGCTGCGGGTAGCGTTCGGACGATGGCCGGGGAAGACTCGTGGAGAGAACCGCTGCCGGTCCGCCGAATCGTCCGCAGCGAGGAGGCGAGCCTCGCACCCGATGCCTGGCCGGCCAGGCTCGCACCGGTTGCCCAGCTGCTTCGCGACGGACTGGACCTGGGCCGGGCCACCGTCCTGGTAGGTGAGAACGGCACCGGGAAGTCGACCCTCATCGAGGCGGTCGCCATGTCCTTCGGGATGAACGCCGAGGGCGGGTCCACCGATGCGAGAAGCCAGACCTGGGCGAGCGAGTCACCGTTGCACGAGTCGCTGTCGCTCGAACGTGGCCCCGGCGCCAGCAGGTGGGGCTACTTCCTGCGGGCCGAGACGATGCACGGGCTGTTCACCTATCTCGACGGGTCGCGGCAGGACAGTCCACGGTCGAAGGACCCCGACTTCCACCGGCTCAGCCACGGCGAGTCCTTTCTGGCGCTGCTCGGCACCGGCCGCTTCCGCAGCGAGGGGTTCTTCGTCCTGGACGAGCCGGAGGCCGGGCTCTCCTTCGTGACGCAGCTGGGGCTGGTCGGTGCGCTGGCCGGGCTCGCCGTGCGACGGGGGACGCAGATCCTCGTTGCCACACACTCGCCCGTCATCGCCAGCCTGCCCGGTGCGACGATCCTCGAGCTCGACGAGGACGGCTTCCATCAGACGGCCTTCGAGGACCTCGCGGTCGTCGAGCACTACCGCCGTTTCCTCGCCGCCCCGGAGCGCTACCTGCGTCACGTCGTCGACTGACCGGGCCCGACGTCAGGCCGGTCTACCGTCGGACGCGTCGAGGTGGTCCGGCCCGAGGTTCTCCTCGAACGCCGGTCGCACCAGGC
>JAABUY010003764.1_pt1 | contig 16380 bp, 15 predicted proteins | sample 5560271 | NCBI WGS metagenome assembly JAABUY01 (sample SAMN10711886, study PRJNA513374) | rock metagenome | isolation source: Antarctica rocks | place: Antarctica: Victoria Land, University Valley
CCAAGGTGGTCTCCAGGTGCCGCACCATGGTGGACCTGTCGCTGCGACTACTGCACCACCTGCAACAGCCCGCAGCCTTCGCCACATACGCACAAAAACTCGCAACTATCTTTGGTTAGAACTCTCAGATTTATATCGCAGATAGGTTTGTCGCATTATTAAACCAAGACGATGGTTCTGCTTTCCTAAAGATAGATTTTCCCGGAGACTTTAACGTACATAATAATTTACTGTCCGTCGACTTCGATGTTTTTATGGCTGCGCTTGCAGAGGCAAAAAGACAACTCCTAGGTTAAAGACACTGCATCAGGCAGGAGCTAAGGCGTGGCAAAAACTCCGAGAAAAGACCCCTGGGCCAAATATGTCATAAAGGATGAAGACCTTGTCATGCGTCTGGGCGACCACCTGCGCCTGATCGCAGACATGGACACCAACGACAAGGAAGCCGGGGTCTCAATGCACACCAAGGCTGCCGGCCAACTCTACGAGGCCGCCGACCGCAAGGGCGCGGGCTGGGATCTCGTGAAGCTCTCCGGTGAGGGTCCGAACCCGCTCCGTGTCTTGAATGGCGATGTCCTGACGTATTTTGAGATACTGCCTCAAGGGAAAGAACAGCCCCCCGTAGGAAATTACCTCAATATTGGCGAAGACGGAATGGTCACGTATGGTCTTCCGGAAAACATCAAAGCCTCGAAAGGAGAAAAATAACGCCTGAAAAGCAGCAACTATTCACCCTTGGGTAGCCGTGCAGTATGAAGGCTGGGGCTTCACCTCGAAACCCTACCAAAGGCAGGCCAGTGGAGCCTAGCCTGCTTGAGGTGTGCCGGGTCCAGGGGCGGCTTCGCTCCTGGCAGGGTCCAGGGGCAGAGCCCCTGGCCTCGCTTGCTTGCGGCTCCTAGCCCGCCCCCCGCGCCAGCGCCGCCGCCACTCCCTCCACCACCGGCCCCCACTCCTGCGGCCGCTCCTGCCGGAACAGCCGCACCGACGGATACCACGGCGACTCCGTCCGCCCGTGCAACCACCGCCAGTCCGCCGGCCGCGGCACCAGCACCCAGCACGCCACCCCCAGCGCGCCCGCCAGGTGCACCACCGACGTGTCCACGCTGACCACCAGGTCGAGGTTCGCCAGCAGCGCCGCCGTATCCGCAAAATCCCCGAGCTGCGCCGACACCTCGCGCACCCGCGGGTGCTCCCGCAGCACCGCTTGGTCCGCCTCGGAGACCGGCTTCTGCACCGTGACGAACTCGATCCCGTCCACCGCCAGGATCGGCGCCAGGTCCTCCAGCCTGACGGAGCGCCGCGCGTTGTTCGGGTGCGTCGGCCGCCCCGCCCACGCCAGCCCCACCCGCCTGCGCCCCGTCCTCGGCCCGAGCCGCGCCGCCCACTCCGCCACCTTCCCCGGGTCCGCGTGCAGATACGGCCCGTTCCACGGGATGCTCTCCAGGTCGGTGGCAAAGATCCCCGGCAGCGACGACATCAGGCAGTAGGCGTCGTGCGCCGGGATGTCGGCGAAGCGCACGTAGGCCGCCGCCACCCCCTGCGTCCCCGCCAGCAGCGCCACGACCTCCGGCCCCCAGCCGACCACGACCTCGCCCACCCGCTCCGCCACCCGCGGGATGTATCGCGCGAACTGCATCATGTCGCCGAACCCCTGGTCCGCGACCAGCAGCAGCCGCGCGCCCGGCATCCTCATGCCGTTCCACGCCGCGGCGCTCATCTTCGGCAGGGTGCCCTTCGCCTGGTCGAGCTTGTTGCGCCACTCGTACTCCAGCCACCCCGGCCGGAACTCGCCGAGCGAGAGCAGCAGCTCGCCCAGCGCCATGTGCGCGTTGGCGTTCTCCGCGTCGCGCCCCAGCGCCTGCACGAAGCACGCCTGCGCCGCCTGGTTCTCCGAGCGCGTCAGGTGCACCAGCCCGAGGTCGACCCGGTGCGGCGCGTTGTCCGGCGCGAGACGCACCGCCTCCTGCCCCGCCCGCAGCGCGTCGTCGAGCCGGTTCGTCGCCCGGTACAGCGAGCACAGGTTGGCGTGCCACGACGACACCTCCGGCAGCCGCGCCACCGCGCGCTCCAGCAGGCCCGTCGCCTCGTCGAGCTGCCCCGCCCGCCCCGCCAGGCTGCCCATCAGCGCCAGCGCCGCCGGGTGCTCGGCGTTGGCCGCGAGCACGTCCTGGCAGATGCCGCGCGCCTCGAACGCACGGCCTGCGGTGCCAGCCTGCACCGCACGCGCCAGCGCCTGCTCCGGGGTCTCCGCGGTCGTCTGGCCCATCCTGGTCTCCTGCCCGATCACGGGAGAGTGTCAGGCACAGCGCAACCTAGGCAAGTGCCCGGGAGCGGGAAAGCAAGCGAGCAAGGTTGAGGCTCTGCCTCAAACTCCGCCAAAGGCTCGCCTTTGGAATCCACTACTTAAGAAAGCGCCGGTCCAGGGGCGGCTCGCCCCTGGCGGGTCTGGGCAGAGCCCAGCCTTGCTTCCTGCCTACCCCTTCCGCCCCCCACGCGGCATGATGCCCCCGATGACGATCCTGCTCCTCTTCCTCGCCGCCCTGTGGGCCGGGGCCCAGAACGCGCTCGCCGGCGGCGGCTCCTTCGTCACCTTCGCCGTGCTGGTGCTGACCGGCGTGGACGCGCGCGCCGCCAACATCACCTCCACGATCGCGCTGTTCCCCGGGCAGCTCGCCACCGGCTGGGCGGTGCGCCGCGACGTGGCCGGCGCCGGGCCGTTGACGTTCCGCGCCCTCGTCGCCCTCAGCCTGGCCGGAGGCGCGATCGGCGCCGTGCTGCTGCTGGAAACTCCGGCGGACTTCTTCGCGCGCCTGGTGCCCTGGCTGGTGCTGTTCGCGACCGCCGTGTTCGCCTGGGGCAGCTTCGGCCGCCCCGCGCCCGCCTCCGCCCTGGAGGCCGCGCCGCCCGCCGCACCCCGGCCGCCCGGACGCTGGCCCGCAGGTGCTGCGCAGTTCGCGATCTCGGTCTACGGCGGCTACTTCGGCGGCGGCATCGGCTTCCTGATGCTGGCCGCGCTGACCGTCGCCGGCCAGGGAATGCGCCAGGCCGGCGCCACCAAGAACGTGCTCGCCGGCATGATGAACGCGTCGGCGATGCTGATCTTCGTGTTCTCGCCCTCGGTGCGCTGGGGCGCTGCGGCCGTGCTCGCCGTCGGCTCGATCGTCGGCGGCCAGCTCGGCGCCTGGCTGCTGCTGCGCGCCAACGAGCGCATCCTGCGCGTGGGCGTGGTGCTGATCGGCCTCGCGCTGACCATCGGCCTGTTCGTGCAGGCCTCCTGAGCGGTGCTGTTCTCCACGCAGTTCTTCCTGCTGGGGTTCCTGCCGCCGGTGCTGCTGCTCTACCACCTGGTCGCCCTCGACCGCAGGCTGCGCCAGCTCGTTCTGGTCTCGACCTCGCTGGTGTTCTACGCCGCCTGGAGCCGACCGTACGCCGTGATGCTGGCGGCACTCACCCTGGCCAACTGGCTGCTGGTCAAACTCTGGGCCGGCCGCTCCGGCGTCTGGCGCGGCCTGTACCCCGCCCGCCGCGAGGCCCGCTGGATCCTCGACGCCGCCATCGGGCTCAACCTCGCGACGCTGGCCTGGTTCAAGTACGCGAACTTCGCGCGCGCCAACGTCGACAGCCTCGCCGGCCTCCCCTTCGAGCCCTGGGACATCGTCCTGCCGCTCGGCATCAGCTTCTTCGTGTTCCAGAAGCTGTCCTACCTGCTCGACCTGCGAGCGGGAGACCGCCACGTCTACCGCCTGCTCGATTTCTTCGAGTTCGTGACCTTCTTCCCCCAGCTCATCGCCGGCCCTCTCGTCCGCCACAACGAGATCGTGCCGCAGTTCGCGGCCACCCCCCGCGGCCCGCACATGGCCGAGCTGGCCGCCCGCGGCGCCGTCCTCTTCACCATCGGCCTGGCCAAGAAGGCGGCGCTCGCCGACACCCTGGCCCTGGCCTGCGACCCCCTGTTCGCCCGCGCCGCCACCACCCCGCTCACGCTGGCGGAGGCCTGGGCGGCGGCCGGCACCTACACCCTGCAGATCTACTTCGACTTCTCCGGCTACTCCGACATGGCGATCGGCCTCGCCCTGCTGTTCGGCCTGCGCCTGCCGTACAACTTCGACGCCCCGTACCGCGCGTGCTCGATCCGCGAGTTCTGGCGCCGCTGGCACATCACCCTGAGCCGCTTCCTGCGCGACTACCTCTACATCCCGCTCGGCGGCAGCCGCGTCCCCGCCTGGCGCCAGCCGATCAACGTCATCCTCACCATGCTGCTGGGCGGCCTGTGGCACGGCGCCGCCTGGAGCTTCGTCGCCTGGGGCGGCCTGCACGGCGCGGCGCTCGCGGCCAACTCCGCCTGGGACCGCACCGGCCTGCGGATGCCCAGGGCACTCGGCTGGCCGATGACCATGCTGTTCGTGGTCGCCGCCTGGGTCGTCTTCCGCGCCCCCGGCTTCGACGTCGCCGCCTCCATCCTGCGCTCCATGGCCGGCGGCAACGGCATCGGCAGCGTGCATGTGGACCTCCCCGTGGTGGCCATCGCCGCGCTGGTCGCCGTGCTCGGCCCCACCAGCCAGCAGGCCGCCCTCGCCCGCCTGCGCCCGCGGCCCTGGCTCGCGCTGCCCGCCGCCGCCGCCTTCGTGTTCCTGCTCCTCCTGATCGGCGGCCGCGTCCCCAATGAGTTCATCTATTTCCGCTTCTAGGCGCCCGCCCGGCAGGAACCCTCCTGGCAGGAAGCAGCCCGGCGCCCCCGCCGATCCCACGCCGTCCGCCATGGCCAGGCTCCGCTCCGGCAGCGGCCCGGGCACGGGAAAAGGCTCGGGCACGGGAAAAGGCTCGGGCACGGGAAAAGGCTCGGGCGCGGGCTTCGGCCGCGGCTCGGGACGCGGTCGCGGTGCCGCCGCAGCGCCCCGCCCTCCGCACCGCGCCGACGGCTTCGCGGCCGGGCCGGCGATGGCGACCGGCGCCGCCGACGCCGCGCGCTGGCGCCGCTTCCTCCGCGTGCTGGCGCTCGCCACCCTGGCGACGGCCGCCCTGCTCTACGGCGCGATCGTCACCGTCGACCCCTGGAACGCCCTGCCCGGCTCGCCCGCCCTGCCGCGCGTGCCGGTGACCACCAACGCCCGCTACACCTTCCCCGCCCTCGCCCGCGCGCCCCGCTTCGACTCCGTGGTGCTCGGCACCTCCACCAGCCGCCTGCTGCGCCCCGCCGTGCTCGACGCCACGCTCGGCGGCCACTTCGCCAACCTCTCGATGAACAGCGCCACCGCCTGGGAGCAGGTCCGCCTGCTGGAGGTGTTCGCCGCCGCCCACCCGCACCCCGCCACCGTGCTCGTCGGCCTCGACGACAGCTGGTGCCGCTTCGGCGAGGCGATCGAGCGCAACGCCCGCCCGTTCCCCGACTGGGCGTACGCCGCCTCGCGCTGGCCCGGCTACGCGGAGATGTTCAACCTCTACGCCCTGCAGGAAGCGGCCAGCGCGCTGTGGACCATGCTGGGCCTCAAGCCGGCGCGCTACGGCGTGGACGGCTACACCGACTTCCTGCCGCCCGACTCCGCCTACGACCCCGCCCGCGTCGACGCGACCTTCGCCGCCTGGGGATACCCGCCCGCCGACCCCGCGCCGCCCGCCCCGCCGCCGCAGGCCACGCTGTCGCTGCTGGCCCCCGCGCTGCGCCTCCTGCCGGCCGAAACCCGCAAGCTGCTGTTCTTCACCCCCGACAGCCTGGAGCAGCAGGGCCTGCCAGGCACCGTCACCGCGCAGAAATGGGCCGCCTGCAAGCAGGAGGTGGTGCGCGAGGCCGCCGGCATCGCCAACGTCACCGTCGCCGACTTCATGATCCCCAGCCCGATCACCCGCGACCGCGCCCACTACTGGGACCCGATCCACTACCGCGTGCCGGTCGCCGACACGCTGATAGCCGACCTGGCCCGCGCGCAGCACGGCGAGGCGACGGAGAACGACGCGATCCTGGGGCGGTGAAGCCCCGACACGGCGAGCGCAGCAAGCAGGGCTGGGCGCCGCCCAGACCCGCCAGGGGCGAGCCGCCCCTGGACCGGCTTCACTTGAACGGAAGTTTTCAAGGGCTTGGCCCTTGACGGGGACCCGGCTTCAAGCGTGGGGACGGAGCCCCTGGCCTCGCCTGCCGACAGGTTGACGTACAGAGCCGCTGGTATGACTGCGCAGCGGCTCCTACTCCCCCTGCCCGTCCGCCCCGCTCCCCGACCCGGTGATCCCCGCCCGCGACGGCGCGTCCGACCCAGGCTCGATCCGCCGGCTCATCAGCTCGACCTCCCAATCGCTCGCCGCCGCGTCGACCACCGCCGGCTCGTCCGGCGACAGCTCGTGCGGCCCGACCTCCATCAGCAGGTCCTCGACCGCCTGCGGGTCGGTGCGCCGCGCCTGCTCCATCAGCAGATCAGCCCGGTCGTCCTCGCCCGCGCGCCGCGCCCGCAGCGCCGCCTCCGCCAGCGAGCGCGCCTGCCCGTGCTTCTCCGCGCCCGCGTCGCCGCCATCGATCAGATCGGACATGCATCCCTCCTGTGCCGGCAGCCAGAACGGACCCCCGGCCGCGCGGTTGCCGCCGGGCGGACAGGACCAGCCGCGCCTTCCGGCACCGGCGCCCGCAAGGGGCCGACGGAAGACAGGCAAGGTTGAGGCTCCGCCTCAAACTCCGCCAAAGGCAGGCCTTTGGAATCCTATACTCAAGGAATGGGATCAAAGGGTCCTCGGACCCTTTGCGGGTCTGGGCAGAGCCCAGCCTTGCTTGCTTTTCCAGGCCAGGGCGCAGGCCGGCCCGGCTCCTCCTCCGCCGCGAGCCAGGTCGTGACGATCATGTGCGGCAGCGTCAGCGCCGCGATCACCCTGAAGCCCGGCGCGAGCAGCGTGACCGTGGTGTCGTGCCCCGCCGCCGCCAGCGCCGCGAGCCCGGCCGCGCAGGCCACGCCCGCCGGCGCCGCCGTCCTCGCCAGCCAGCGCGCCGCGTCCCGCCCGCAGCCCGGGCTGTGCCACGCCCCCAGGCGCAGCATGTGGCGCACCGAGTGCCCCAGCGCGAAGTACAGCCCGAACGCCAGCAGCGGCGGCAGCAGCGCGAAGCACGCCGCCGTCGCCAGCCGCTCGGCGACCCCGCGGCCCTCCCGCCGGGCCGCGACCAGCACCCAGGCGAACGCCGCCCCCCAGGCCGGCAGCAGCCAGGCCGCGGCGCGCAGCGCGTGCGCCATGGCGGGGTCCGCCACCCCGGCCAGCGCCGCCAGCACCGGCGCCGCCTCCGCCGGGTGCAGCGCCATCGGCACCAGCAGCGGCAGCGCCCCATACGCCAGCACCGCCACGCCGCGCGGCACGCCGTCCGGCGCGAGCCCGTCCTCCGCGTCGCCCAGCCCGAAATGCACCACGGACGCCGCCAGGAACGCCGCCAGCGTCGCCACCGGCGCCACGAGCCACGCGAGCCCGACCAGCCCCGCCAGCCCCGCGTAGCCCGCGAGGAACGGCGCGGCCCAGGCCCGCCCGAGCCTGGGCCGCAGCACCGGGCGAGCGAGCAGGTGGTCGAACGCGCCGTGCGGGAAGCCGGTCGCGACCACGCCCCCCAGCAGCACCGCGAGCTGCGCCGCCCCCCCGAACCGCGCCCCCGCGAGCGAGGCGGCGCAGAACGCCGCCATCACGCCCGCCGCGACCGCGCCCTGGACGCGCAGCGCGGGCGCTAGCCAGGGACGGCCCATCGCATCCGCCCCGCCGCCATGCGCCCCGCCGTGCCCACCGTCGGCACGAACGGGATCGCGGCGCCCACCGCGAGGAAGTCCGCCACCCCCGCCTCGTCGTTGAGGAAGCGCACCAGCGCGCCCGGCGGGCAGCGCGCGAACAGCGACGCGAACACCCCCGGCGCCTGCTCCGGCCGCGCCTCGACCAGGCGCAGCAGCACCGCGTCCATCGCCCGCACCATCCACGGCCGCGCCCTGGGCCGCGCCGGCAGCCGCCCCGCCGCCAGCGCCGACGCGACCACGTCGCAGCGCGCCTGGATCGCGTTGAACGCGTAGCCCGTGCTCGGCCGGTGCGCCCCCGCGGGCCCGCCCAGCGGCTGGAGCCTGCGCCCCGGGCGCGGCCGGAACACCGGGTCCATCGGCAGCGCGCCCTGCTCCTCGAACAGCACCTCGAACCGCTCCACCCCGTGCCTGCGCACCATGTAGTCGCCGATCGCGCGCCGGTGGTCCGGGAGGGTCAGGCCGGACGGCGCGAACCACGTGTCCTCGACCAGCGCGCGCCGCTCCGTCGTCGGCAGCACGTAGGTGAAGTGCGCCGCCCCCGACTGCGGGCAACGAAAATCCATCAGCAGCGCCGTGGCCGGGTCGAACACCGCCCGCTCCGTCTCGATCTCCTGCCCCAGGAAGCGCTGCGTCAGCCCGTGCCGTCCCAGCGCCGGCGACGGCCGCGTGTCGAACGCCACCCGCGCCCGCACCGCCTCCGCGCCGAGCCGGACCGTGACCCCGCCGCCCTCCTCCACCGCCTCCGCCGCCGTGCCGAGCCGCATCTCGACGTGCTCCGCCGCCGCCAGCCGGTCGAGCGCCACCCGGTACAGCGCGTCGGCCGGGATCGTCTCGTAGCGCAGCCCCGGCGCGCGCCGCACCGCCTCGCGCCCGCCGCCGATCACGGCCCAACTCTCCCACGACGCGGAGACGGCGGCGGCGAACGGGTGCGGGCGCAGCGACCAGTACGACCAGGTGCGGTCCCGCCCGAACGACGTGCGCGGGTCCGCCACCAGGACGCGAAGCCCGGCGAAACGAGGCTCCGCCAGCCGCACGGCCAGGCTCAGGCCGGCCAGCCCGGCGCCCAGGATCGCCACGTCGTACTCAGGGCGGCTCACGGGCACGGGCCGGGAAGCAAGCAAGGCTGGGCGCTCCCTCCACTGCCCCTTCCAACGGCCCAAGCGGGCCGTCGGAACCTTTGGGCAGCTCCGCCCAGACCCGCAAAGGGTCCGAGGACCCTTTGATCCCATTCACTTAAAGAAAGGCGGTCCAGGGGGCCTCCCCCTGGCGGGGTCCAGGGGCAGAGCCCCTGGCCTTCCTTGCGGCTCACGCGTGCGCCCCCGGCAGGCCGCACAGCGCGGCGTGCAGCGCGCGGTCGTGCGGCCCGCCGCGGCCGCGGCCGCCCAGGCACCCGGCCAGCACGACCAGCCTGCGCGGCCCCGGCACCACGCAGCGCCCCTCGCCCAGGTAGCCCGGGCCGCGCCGCAGCACCCGCAGCCCGATCTCCTCGTACAGACGCGACGCCGCCCGGATCGCGGGGCGCACCCGCGCCGGCAGGTGGCGGGTGCCAAGCTCCGCGCTGCGGTAGCGGCGCTCCGCGCGCGCCAGCACCTCCCGCACGGCGTCGAACACCGGCCCGGCCGCGTCCGCGACGTCGGCCGGCCCCAGCCCGGCGGGCAGCCACGCGGCCGGCAGGTAGAGGCGGTCGCGCGCCGCGTCCTCCACGACGTCGCGCGCGATGTTGGTGAGCTGCATGGCGATGCCCAGGTCGATGGCGTGCGCGCCGGCCCCCGGGTCGCGCGCGCCGAGCACGTCGCACATCATCAGCCCGACCGTGCCCGCCGCCCCGTAGGCGTAGCGCAGCAGCGCCGCCTCGTCGGCCACGCGCACGGCGCCGACATCGTCGAGCAGCGTGTCGACCAGGCAGAGGGCGGCGGAGGCGGCGACGCCCGTGCGCTCGCGCAGGTCCAGGAACAGGGCGGCCTCGGGCTGGCCGCCGTCGCCCGCCACGATCGCGGTACGGACGGCGCGCAGGGCCGCGCGGGCGGCGCCGGGATCGCCCGTCCCGTCGGCCAGGTCGTCCACCGTCCGGCAGAACGCGTACAGCCCGGCCGCGTCGCGCAGCATCGCCCCGGGCAGCAGCCGGCCGGCGAGGCGGAAGCTGCGGCCATGCCGGGCCAGGAGCGCCACGCTCACCGCACCCGCTCCCCCGCCAGCAACGTCTCGACGACCTTGGCCGAGGTCAGCACGCCCGGCACGCCCGCGCCCGGATGCGTGCCGGCGCCCACGAGGTACAGGCCGGGCACGGACGCGCGGTTGTGGAAGCGGAACCACGCCGACTGCATCAGGGTGGGCGCCACCGAGAAGCCCGCCCCGTGCCGGCTGAGGTAGTCGCGGGCGAAGTCGGGCGGGACCATCGCGCGCTCGGTGACGATGTGCCCCGACAGGCCCGGCAGCACGCGCTCCTCCAGCATCGCGATCACGCGCGCGCGCAGCAGCGGCTCCGCCTGCGCCCAGTCGATGCCGGCGCGCAGGTTGGGCACCGGCGCCAGCACGTAGAAGCCGTCATGCCCGGGCGGCTGGAGGCTCGGGTCGGTGGCGGCGGGACGGTGCAGGTAGAGGCTGGGGTCGTCGGGCACCGCCTCGCCGTCGAACAGCTCGTCGAGCAGCGCCCGCCAGCGACGCCCGAGGATGATCGTGTGGTGCGCGACCTCCGGCCAGGCGCGGTCGGTGCCGAAGCACAGCACGTAGAGCCCCATGGAATACGCCATGCGGTCCACGCCACGCGCCGGGCCGCGCGCCGGGCCGCGCGCCGCGCCAGGCGCCGCTCCGGACGCCGCGCCGGACGACGGGGGCGCCACGTCCGGCGACGGGGGGGCCACGCCGCGCGAGCGGCGCGCCAGCAGGCCCCGCACCTGGGGCGCGTCGGCGTTCGCGACGACGATCTCGGCCGCAAGCCGCGTGCCGTCCTCCAGGCAAACGCCCGACGCCCGCCCGCCCCGGACCTCGATCTCGGTCACTGTCTGCCCGGCCAGGATGCGGATGCCCTGGCGCCGCATCAGGCCCTCCAGCGCCGCGACCAGCGCGCCCGTGCCGCCGCGCGGGAACCACACGCCCCAGCGCTGCTCCAGGTAGGGGATCAGCGCGTAGATCGCCGAGGTGCGGAACGGGTGCCCGCCGACCAGCAGCGGCTGCAGGCTGAACACGCGCCGCAGCGACTCGTCGCGGATGTGGCGGCCCACCAGCGAGGAGACGGAGCGAAAGCCGCCCAGGCGCAGGATCGACGGCAGGGCGCGCAGCATGGAGCCCAGCGTGTGGAACGGCTGGGCGCCGTAGCGCTCGAAGCCGACCTCGAAGATGGCGCGCGAGCGGCGCATCAGCCGGTCGTAGCCGTCCAGGTCGGCGGGCGAGAACGCGGCCACGGCCGCGCGCATCTGGCCCGCGTCGCTGCCGTACTCGAAGTGACGCCCGTCAGCGAACAGGATGCGGTACCAGGGCCGCACCGGCAGCATCTCGACGTGGTCCTCCAGCCGCTCGCCGAACAGGGCGAACAGCTCGGCGAACAGGTGCGGCGCGGTGATCACGGTGGGGCCCGCGTCGAAGGTGAAGCCGTCCTGGCGGAACACCCGCGCCCGGCCGCCGATCTCCGGGCGGCGCTCGACCAGGGTGACGTCGCAGCCGAGCCGGCGCACGCGCAAGGCCGTCGCGATACCGCCCAGCCCGCCGCCGATCACCACGGCGCGCCGCGGCTCCTGGGGCGCGGAGTCACGCGGCATGGGGCTGCGCCGGCTCGTGCAGCCGCAGGGCCAGCGCGGCGGCGGCCGGGAACAGCACGGGGGCGAGCCTGTGCGCCCCCTGTCCCGCCGCGCCCCCGTCGCCCGTTCCTCCGTCGCCCGTCCCCGCGACGCCCAGCTCCGCGAGGCTCGAATCGAGCAGGGCGCGGGCCCAGCGCGCGGCGCGCGGCGCATGCGGGGCGAGGCGGCGCGCCTCCGCCCCCGCCTCGCCGGGCGCGAGCCCGTCGCGACGGGCGCGGGCGAGCAGGGCCAGCAGGGCGGCGCGCTCGGCGGGAGGCGCCGCGTGCAAGGCGTGCGCCACGACGCCGTTCGGGGCGCCCCTGGCCAGGTCGGCGCAGAGATCCGCGGCGTCGTCGCCGACCTGGTAGGACACGCCGAGCGCGTGGCCGACTCCGCCCGCCGCGGCCACATCCGGCGCGGACAGGCCGGCCAGCAGCGACGCGCCCTCGATCGGCAGCGCCACCGCGGCGCCGGCCTTGCCGCGCGCGAGGGCATGGTAGCGGTCCGGCGTCATGCCCTCCCAGAGCGAGGGCGCGAACTCCTCCGCCTGCCCGGCCGCCATCTCCGCGACCCGCGCGGCGAACAGGCGGATGAGGCCGCACGTCGCGGGCCGCTCCGCCAGCACGGCGAAGGACGCCGCGAGCAGGTGGTCGCCGACGCAGATCGCCGCAGGCAGGCCGAAGCGGGCCGCGACGCTGGCCCGGCCGCGGCGCGAGGCGGCGTCATCCTGCGCATCGTCGTGCACGATGGAGGCCTGGTGCACCAGCTCGCAGGCGGCGGCGAGCGAGGCCGCGTCCGCCCGCGCCACGCCCAGGGCGTCTGCGCACTCCAGCGCGAGGCGGGTGCGCCAGGCGCCGCCGCCGCCCCCGAGGTGCCAGGCCGTCGCCGTGCCCAGCAGCCCGGGCGCCCGCGCCGCCTCTCCCGTGAGGGAGGCGACCCGGGCGAGCGCCAGGGTACGCTCGGTGGCCACTACTCTGCTGCGGCGAGGCGCGAACCGGCGTCCGACGCGAGCTGGCCCTCGGACTTGCGCACCGAGATGACGTACACCAGCAGCCCGAGCCCGACCTTGGAGATGATGTCGGCGAGCGTGTAGCCGACCTGCACCGCCGTCTCCGCGCCGGAGCCGGAGAAGCCGATCATTGGGAAGATGAACACGAGGGGGTAGAACGCCCAGGACAGCACCGTCAGCCAGCGCGCCGTGTTGACCAGGCCGCGCACGTTGTCGGGCTGCTTGGCGATGGACTCGCGCAGGCCGATGAACAGGTCGCTCACGATGATGAGGAACGGGACCATCGCCAGCACCCAGAACAGCCAGCGCACGCCGAACGAGGTGGCGACCTCGCCGGGGTAGCCGAGGATCACCATGAGCGCCGCCAGCAGGCCGAGCCGCGTGCCCTTGGCCCAGCTCTCCGCGGTGGGCAGCTTCATCACCAGCACCAGCTCGGTCATCAGCAGCGGCACCGTCAGCAGCCAGTCGACGTAGCGGTAGGCGTCATTGAAGTCGGGCCCGCCCGAACCCTTGACCGTGCCGTTGGTCACCGTGTAGGCGGCCTCCCAACTGTCGAAGATGCGGACGTAGTGGTAGCAGGCGATCAGCGTGACCAGGCCGGTAATGGTCACCGCCGTCTTGTAGTCGCGCGACACCTGGCTGCGTCCCAGGAAAAAGAAGATCGTCGCCGCGCCCATCGTTGCGATGGTGAATGAGAACGCATTGTAAACCAAGTTATATTGGCCAAGCGAAAGATCCATCACTTCAGCGATTCCTCCAGGATTTGCAGGATCGCATGATTGCGAGGCCACTACATCAAAAAGCAGAGCGCGTCGGATAAATACAAGAGGGCTGTCGTGGATATTGCTGTCCGGCGTCGCGATTGCCAGAACGCCAAGGTGGGCCATGTGCCGGACGCCGCCGCTTCGGGGGCAGTCGGGGACGCAGCGTTCCCCAGGAATTTCCACATGTCCGGGACCACACATGACATCGTCGACACGGCCGTCGCGGCCGGGTCGTTCAAGACCCTCGTCGCCGCCGTGACCGCAGCCGGCCTCGGCGAGACGCTCAAGGGCGCTGGCCCGTTCACCGTCTTCGCACCCTCCGACGACGCCTTCGCCAAGCTGCCGGCCGGCACCGTCGAGGAGCTCGTCAAGCCGGGCAGCAAGGACAAGCTGACCAAGATCCTCATGCTGCACGTGCTGCCGGGCAAGGTCATGGCCGCAGACGTCACCGGCAAGACGCTCGAGCCCAAGTCGGCCGGCGGCGAGGCGCTGCACGTCGACGGCACCGACGGCGTCGTCGTCAACGGCGCCCACGTGACCAAGGCCGACATCGCCTGCTCGAACGGCGTGATCCACGTCATCGACACGGTGATGATGCCCAGGGGCTGAACGCCAAGGCCCGGCCGGGGAGCGGACGGGGCGGCGACGCCCTGTCCGCAAACACGGCCGGGACTGCAATCGATCCGCAAGGACGGCCGGGACTGCAATCGATCCGCAAGGGAAGAAAGCGCCGGGCTCTGCCCAGACCCGCAAAGGGCCGAGACCCTTTGATCCCTTTACTTAAGATAAGGCGGCCAAGAGGATCTTTTCCTGGCAGGGTCCCCGCCTTGAAGCATAGGGGCCGAGCCCCCGGCCCTGCCTCCTCAGCCTCCGCCCGCCCGCCGCAGCACGAACAGCGCCTGCTCCCCGAACAAATTCGCCAGCCACACCGACCGCCGCCAGGGCGCGCGCTGCCCCCCCTCGTCCGCCGCCAGCCAGCGCTCCACCGCGTACCCCTCCTGCGCGCACAGCGCGAAGAAATCCGCGATCGTGCACGGATGGATGTTCGGCGTCTCGTACCACGCCCGGTCCCACCCCGCCGTCATCGGCATCCGCCCGGTGCTCAGCAACTGCCAGCGCACCTGCCAGTGCCCGAAGTTGGGAAAGCTCACCACCGCCCGCGTGCCGATGCGCAGCATCTGGCGCAGCACCTCGCGCGGCTTCTCCACCGCCTGCAACGTGCGCGACAGCACCACGTAGTCGAACGCCGCGTCAGGGTAATGCGCGAGGTCGTTGTCCGCGTCGCCCTGCATCACCGGCAGCCCGTGCGCGACCGAGCGCGTCACCTCCGCCATGTCGATCTCGATGCCCCGCGCGTCGCACCCTCGGTCGCGGAACAGCAGGTCAATCAGCGACCCGTCGCCGCTGCCGATGTCGAGCACCCGCGTCCCCGGCGCGATCAGCGCCGCGATCAGCCGCAGATCGACCCGCATGTTCTTGGCGACGAACTGCACCGGCGCCGCATCCATGGCGGCCCGGCTCACGCCAGCTCGCCTTCCGCGGTCCCGCTCACGCCAGCCCCGAGCGTTCCGCAGCCCCTGCAAGGAACCCCGCCACGGTGCGGTGGAAGTCCGGCTCGTCGAGCAGGAACGCGTCGTGCCCCTTGTCGCTCTCGATCTCGACGAAGCTGACGTTGGCCGCCGCCCGGTTCAGCGCCCGCGCCAGGTCGCGCGACTGCGCCGTCGGGAACAGCCAGTCCGACGAGAAGCACACCACGCAGAACCGCGTCGGGCTGCCCGCGAACGCGCGCGACAGATCCCCGTCGTGCTCCGCCGCGAGATCGAAGTAGTCCATCGCCCGGGTGATGCTCAGATACGAGTTGGCATCGAAGCGCCGCACGAAGCTGCTGCCCTGGTGGCGCAGGTAGCTCTCCACCTCGAACATGTCGCTGAGCGGCCCGAGCGGCGTCTCGCCGCCGCGCGACGGCCCCGCGACAGGCGCCGCCTGCTGCAGCCTGCGCCCGAACTTGCGGCTCAGCGCCTCCTCAGACAGGTACGTGATGTGCGCCATCATCCGCGCCACCGCGAGCCCGCGCGCCGGGATGCGCCCGTGGTCCCGGTAGTGCCCGCCCTGCCAGTCCGGATCGGCGAAGATCGCCTGCCGGCCGATCTCGTTGAAGGCGATGTTCTGCGCCGAATGGAACGAGGCGGTGGCGATCGGCATCGCGGCGAACACCAGCTCGGGGAACGTCGCCGCCCACTCCAGCACCTGCATCCCGCCCATCGAGCCGCCGATCACCGCGAACAGCCGCCCGATGCCCAGATGCCCGACCAGCCGCCGCTGCGCCCTGACCATGTCGCGCACCGTGACCGTCGGGAACTCCGTCCCCCACGGCGCCTCGCCCGGCCCACGCGGCGAGCGCGGCCCGGTCGAGCCCATGCACCCGCCCAGCACGTTGGCGCACACCACGAAGAACCGCTCCGTGTCGATCGGCCGCCCCGGCCCGACCAGCGCCCCCCACCACCCCGGCCGCCCCGTCACCGGATGCGCCTCCGCCACGTACTGGTCCCCGGTCAGAGCATGGCACACCAGGACCGCGTTGGAACGCGCCGCGTTCAGCGTCCCATACGTCCGGAACGCGACCACCAGCTCCGGCAGGTGCACGCCGCACTCCAAAGCCAAGCCGTCGTCGAACCGCACGTGGCTGTGCTCGACGTCCGGCAACGGCTCCGGGGATGCCACGATCTGGTCCATGCCGGCTGTATGGGACCCGCGCCGGAGCCGCGCAACCGGCGGAACCGTGAAGCAGGCAGGCAAAGGTTCGCCCCTGGAAGCCACTTGCTTGAGGGAAGGGCTTCCAAAGGCCTCATACCAGCGGCTCTTTGGAAGAACCGGTAAAGCAAGCAAGGTTGAGGCTCTGCCTCAAACTCCGCCAAAGGCTTGCCTTTGGAATCCATCACTTAAGTAAAGCCGGTCCAGGGGGGCTCCCAGGGCTGTTCAACGCTTTATACTGACCGGGGGGGTGAGTCCGATGTGCCACAGCCGTGCGATGAAGTGACGCACGTCGAACTAGCCAGGGTTCCCGAGCCGTCCAATGTCTGACCCCTGCCATG
>JAABUY010003767.1_pt1 | contig 16371 bp, 12 predicted proteins | sample 5560271 | NCBI WGS metagenome assembly JAABUY01 (sample SAMN10711886, study PRJNA513374) | rock metagenome | isolation source: Antarctica rocks | place: Antarctica: Victoria Land, University Valley
CCCCTGCCGACGGACCTTCAACGAGCGGACGGGCACGCCCTTCAATCATCTCCAGGTGCCCACCGACAGCGCGCTGCTCGTCGTCCTCTGGCGGTTGCGCTACAAACTCAGCCTGCGCGACCTGGCCAAGATGTTCCTGACGCGGGGCTTCACGTTCACGCATGAGACCGTCCGGGAGTGGGAGGAACGCTTCGCCCCGCTGCTCACCGAGCGGCTACGCGCTAAGCGACGGGGCAAAGCCGGCACAAAGTGGCACTGCGACGAGACCTATATCAGGGTGGACGGACGCTGGTGCTACCTGTACCGGGCCATCGACGCGGACGGGAACCTGGTCGATTCTATGTTGAGCGAGACGCGCGACATGGAGGCGGCCAAACACTTCTTCGAGCGGGCGCGGGCGGTCGTTGGTCACGCGCCGGAGACGGTGACGACGGACGGGCACGACGCCTATCCGCGCGCCATCCGCGAGACGCTGGGGCCAGACGTGCAGCATCGCACCAGCCGCTACATGAACAACCGCATGGAACAGGACCAGCGGGGCATCAAGCAGCGCTACTATCCCCTGCGCGGCTTCGGCTCCGTTGACGCGGCCGCGCGCTTCTGCTCCGCCCACGACGAACTGCGCGACCACTTTCGCTCCCGCCAACATCTGAACGAGACGGTCTCCTTAGCCGAGCAGCGCCGCCTGTTCCAGGAGCGGTGGGGCGACGTGTGTGCGCTGCCACAGGCCGCGTAGGCGACAGCAGGCAGGGGCCACCGCGGGCTGACGCGCGCCTCAGCCCGCTTGCGTTCCGAATCCTGACGCTTCCACGCCAACAGCCCACTCGAATCGCTTAATGTGTATGGCCGTGAGAAAAAATTTGCTGACCTATCACTTATCAAATGGACTCCTTAGTACTACAACGTCACTTCGCTAAAATCACTCGTAGCAGCGGCTGACGGGGGTCGTTTAGCCGCGAAAATAGAGCGGTTGCACAGCTATTCTCAAGCCGTAAACCTGGCTTCCACAGTCTCCAGTGGGTAAGTGACGTTGTAGTATTAGACTAGCAAGCTAATCTGTGGTCGACGATCTTTCTCGAACGCTAACAAGGCGCTGAGCGTCGGGTCGAACGTGGCATCAAAAGAACGCAGACCTGGGTTAAAGCCATTCGAGATAAGCGTTGCGAGCTTGTTGTAAGCATTCTTCACCCCGTTGATTGTATAGATTGCTCGGCCATCAGGCGTGACAGCGGAAAGCTCTAGCCATTGTCGATTAATCTCCGTGAGATAATGTCGAAATGCATCAGGCTCTCGCCATAACACTGTCGTTGGATTTCTCGCATTAAGGAGAGGAGCACAATAGTCACATAACGGGCCAAAACTCCCGGCCATTCCCCGGCTGTATGCCAAGGCCAATGCTGTAGTACGATATTCCGACAGAGTATCAGCGTCATAATACCAAACGGCTCGCTGTATCACGTCCGTTGTGTCTTGGACACCGAACATCTCGGGATCGAATGATCGTACGTTGCGATAGTTCCCAGTAGCTAATCCCGATACCCCAGCGGCTGCATAAATAAGTGACTGCTGATTAGCATAACCCAGAATGACGTCCTTGCCTGCGAGGCGAAGGCTAAGGAAACCGTCCAGCAGGTTGTACATGTAGAGATCAGTCGTCACGAGGAAATCGTTGCTGGGGGGATTGAGCACGACGTAGACACCGTCCACCGGATATTCAACAATTTCGTTCAAGATGCGGTCGAAGATCTGGCGCTCGGACACGACATCCGGTCCTAGTACTACAACGTCGCTTCGCTAAAGTCGCTCGTAGCAACGGTTGACTAGGGCCGTTCAGCCGCAAAAATAGAGCAGTTGCACACCTGTTCCGAGGCCGTTAGCCTGGCTCCCGCAGTCCCCAATGGGTAAGTGACGTTGTAGTACTAAGTGGTGCACCCGCCATGTCCAGCGCGCTTCTCGATGACGCGTGGAACTCCCGTACTTGGCGTCGCGCCGAGGGATTGACGCGTGGTGTATCATGGCGTGGGCTTCATAAAAGTGTTGCCGATTTCCCGGATGCACCACTTAGCACAGAGAAAGAAGGTGTGGGCCATGCGTGTCGTCGTCACTGGCGCCTGTGGCAAGCTTGGGCGCGCCGTCGTTAGCGCGCTGTCTGAGCGGGGTATCGATGTCCTGAGCGTCGACAAGGGGGCAAATCGGGCCGGAGAGCGTCGGTGTCACCTCGTGGATCTTGATGATCTTGGTCAGGTCTATGGGGCGCTGGCCGGAGCCGACGCGGCGATCCACCTCGCCGCCATCCCAAACCCCCTTGGTCATCCGCCCGAGGTCGTCTTCCGTAACAACGTGTTCGCGCAATTCAACGTGTTCGAGGCGGCCGCGACGCTCGGTGTGCACCGCGTCGTGAGCGCCTCGAGCGTCTCGGCCCTGGGGTTTCCCTTTCAACATCGCTGGTCGGAGCCGCACTACGTGCCTATCAACGAGGAGCATCCGCTCCTCCCGCAAGACGCCTACGGCCTGTCCAAGGCGACCGGCGAGGAGATCGCGGCCGCCTACTGTCGGCGCGGGGCGGGCAGCGCGGCCAGCCTGCGCTTCTCGACGATCCTGGCGGAGGACTCTTATCAGCAATTCATCACCGACGTGCGGCGCGATCCGAGAGCATCGGCACACCTCCTGTGGAGCTACGTCGACCTGCGCGACGCCGTCCAGGCCTGCCTGCTCGCCCTCACCGCGCCCTTCGACGGCCACCAACCTCTGTTCATCACGGCGGACGATACGACGGCGGATGTGCCGACGGACGCCTTGCTGGCGCGCTATTTCCCCAACGTCCCGCGACACATGCCCGCGGCTGACGGCGCTATCACCCACGCGCGGTGGTCTCTTCTCGATGGAGCGCGTGCGGCGGAGGTGCTCGGCTATCGTCCACAGCACTCCTGGCAAGAGGCGCTCACGGAACAGACGACGGGGGTGTGAACGCTACTCAATTTACGGATCATGCCCACATTTGGTGAAACGGATTCGAGGGTGAATTGAGCCAGCTTACGCTCAAAATGAGTCGTTGACACTCTTGCCTCACCTCGCCCATGTCGATCACAAGGATGGTGTAGCTCGTCTTGTGATTCCGTCACAGACCATGTTCAGGACAATAGTCTACTGCTGGATGAACGAGCATTTTTGCTTTCAACGACCGTAAAAAACGTGTTGTCTGTATATCACCAAAAGAGGGCATGAGCCGGATTTCGCCTGGCGATCACAGACGGGTCCCGAGTAGAGTGATGAGGCGATGACGTAAACGGGCCGCCGGTCGATCCCGGCCGGGTGGGTCGCCCCTGGCCAGACGCTATGGGAAAAATGAAGAAGATGCGAGGTGTTCATGTCCACGCTCACTATCCGTGCCATACGCACAATCATGACGGCGCCCCGGGGCCTCCGCCTCGTCGTCGTCAAGGTTGAGACCTCCGAGCCGGGGCTCTACGGCCTGGGCTGCGCCACGTTCACCCAACGCCATCTCGCCGTGCGCGCGGCCATCGACGACTACCTCGCGCCACTCCTCACGGGGCGCGATCCGCAGCGTATCGAGGATATCTGGTTTAGTATGCACGTCAATTCTTACTGGCGCAACGGGCCCGTACTCAACAACGCCCTGTCCGGCATCGACATGGCCCTGTGGGATATTAAAGGTAAGCTGGCTGGCCTCCCGGTCTACCAATTATTGGGCGGGAAATGTCGTGAGGCCGCCGCCGTGTACCGCCATACCGACGGCCGCGACCCGTCGGAGGTCGCGGAGAAAGTGCAGGCGTTCATGGACGAGGGGTACCACTACATCCGCTGCCAGATGGCGGGGTATGGTGGGTCAGCCCCGACACGCCGTGCGCCGGACGGAGCCATGCCGGGCGTCTACTTCGATCCTGAGAGCTACGCCCGTGGCGTCCCGCGCCTCTTCGAGCACGTCCGCGCGCGGGTCGGAGAGGAGGTGGCGCTGCTGCACGACATCCACGAGCGCCTCGCGCCGATCGAGGCGGTGCGTCTGGCCAAGGCGCTCGAGCCCTACCGCCTGTTCTTCCTGGAAGATCCGTTGCCGCCGGAACAGATCGCCTGGTTTCACGCCATCCGCCAGCAGTGCGCCGTCCCCCTCGCCATGGGCGAGTTGTTCGTCACCCCGACGGAGTGGATGCCGCTGATCAGCGCACGCCTCATTGACTTTATCCGCGTGCATATCAGCGCTATCGGGGGCGTGACACCGGCGCGCAAGCTGGCCGCGGTGTGCGAAGCGTTCGGCGTCCGCACGGCCTGGCATGGCCCGGCGGATGTCTCGCCGGTGGGCCACGCGGCGAATCTCCACCTCGACCTCGCCTGCCCCAACTTCGGCGTACAGGAATGGATGCCCTTCACGGATGAAGAGCAGGCGATATTTCCGGGGTGTCCCGACGTACGGGCGGGCTATATGTACCCGAACGACCGCCCGGGCCTGGGCATCGATCTCGACGAACGGGAAGCGGCCCGCTATCCATGCGCGAATGAGACGATCGACTGGACGCAAACACGCACGCCGGATGGGACGCCTGCGTATCCATGAGGGTGGGTAGTGGACCTGTTCACATGACAGACGTACTGGGTGGGAAGTTATTTCTCCCTCGGCAACGACGAGCCTAACGAGACAACAGGAACGAAATTGACATTTACGAGCGATCTAGCCTGTAGTTACAACGGAATGTTCACATGATCTTGAGTCTTTCCGCGCAACAGCGTGGAAGTATTTCCTCCCACCCAGTACGTCTGTCATGTGAACAGGTCCATGGGTAGAGAGGGCGGAAGGAAAGGCAGAGAAGGCGCGGGCTTTGCCCAAAAAGTCGGATCCCGCAAAATATCTTTCGCCAAGACGACGAAGGTCAGAACGAATAAGGGCAAATAGTGGCGTAAGTCGATGAGTGTTCTGAAAATTCTAGAACAAAAAGACTTTTTTGGCAAAGCCGGAGGCCGGCATGCCAACGACCCGTGAGGACAGGGCCATCCAGGATGGTGGCACGCCTGGAAGGCGGCATGGACGCCCATGGTCGCACTGTCCACGCCGTCACGGCTGGTCGCCCACCTGTCGGACGGCCGCGACCAGGACCCGCGCGCGCGCGGTCAGCGCGTCCCAGTCGGCACGCGCGACGGTGTCCTCGGCGACCAACGTCCCGCCGACCGCGACACCGACGGCGCCCGCCCGTAGATAGGCGGCCACGTTCGTCTCGTCCACGCCGCCCGTGGGCATGAGCGGGATCTGGGGCAAGGGCGCCAGGAGGTCGGCAATGTAGCGCGGGCCGAACGCGCGCGCCGGGAAGACCTTGACCACATCGGCACCGGCGCGCCAGGCCGTCACGATCTCCGTCGGCGTCAAGGCGCCGGGCAGGGCCAACGCGCCGCACGCGCGCGCCAGCGCGACGACCGCCCGGTCGAAGCCGGGCGAGACCAGGAACTGCGCGCCCGCGTCGAGGCAGTGCCGTGCCTCCTCCTCGTCGAGCACCGTCCCGGCGCCCACGATGATATCATCCCCAAAACGCGCCCTACACGCCGTGATGGCCGGGACCGCGCCCGGAGAAGTCAAGGTGAACTCCAGCGCTCGGATACCGCCTGCGACCAGGGCCTCCGCGACCTGCGCCAGCGGCGCTTCGTGGCATAGCCGGATGATCGCCACCAGACGATTATCTAGCGTGCGCTCCAGTAACTCATCGTGATTGAGCATCGTCATCCCCTCAGTCGTTAGCCTTTAGTTGTCCGTTGCCAGAAGAGGCCCAAGCTCACGGCTCGTCGGATACCCCTCCCAATCACCGGTCGTCGCGACCGCCGCGGCGCCGATGCGCGCGCCCAGTGCGAGACAGCGTGGGAGCGGGTCGCCGCGCAAGAGCCCTGCAATGAACCCGGCGTCGAAGCCATCGCCCGCCCCCACGCTGTCGACGACGGCAACGGGATAGGGCGCGACGCTGATATCCTCTCCCTCCACCATCGCCCGTGCGCCGCGCGCCCCCAATTTGAGGACGACCGCGCGCGGACCCAGCGCGCGGACCGCGCCCAGGACGTCCGCGTCGGACAGGCCGGGGAACAGGTAGGCGGCGTCTTCGTCCCCCAGGAGGACGACGTCGGCGCGCGCCATGAGCGCGTGCAGGGCGGCAACCCCTGCCCCCGACTCCGGCCAGAGTCGCGGCCGCACGTTGGGATCGACGCACACGCGCGCCCCTGCCGCACGCGCGAGCGTGATCGCGCGGTCCACGGTCGCGGCACACCCCGCCGAGAGCGCCGGGGTGATGCCTGTGACGTGCAGCAGGCGCGCTCCCGCGAACTGGGCGTCGGTCAGGTCCGTCGGGTCCATCCGGCTCGCCGCCGAGCCACGGCGATAGTAATAGACGCGCCGCGGACCCTGCGCGCTGCGCTCCTTGAAGAAGACGGCCGTGGGCGCGCGCGTGTCCACGGGGGCGTCGACGACCACGCCCTCCCGCTCCAGCGTGGCGCGCGTATAACGCCCGAACGGGTCGTCGCCGAGGCGGCTGATCCAGCGCGGCCGGAGCCCGAGGCGGGCGAGCGCGATTGCCATGTTACTCTCCGCGCCGCCGAGCGACCGCTCGTACGTCGCGGCGTCTTCCAAGGTCGCATCGCCGGTCGGCCATAACAAGACCATGGTCTCGCCCAAGGTCACGATGTCACACGCAGGCTCATCGCCCGCGCGCGCGCCAGCCAACGCGTGTGGCTTATCAGTCACCGATTCTGCGTCTCCCTGTCGACCGCCGGGCTAGACCGCTGCCCGCGGTGTTATCGTGCTCTTTCATCATCGCAAAAGATCCCGCAGGACGATCTGATAGCGACCAAACCACGCGTCTGTCAGGCGTATCAGCGAACCTCGACGAAACCCGCGCGGTTCAGTCGAAGAAGTCATGGTCTTCGTCCGGCAGATAGGCGCGCGCTGCCTGGACGTTGAACTCCACGCCCAGGCCGGGACGGTCCCACACCTCGATGAACCCATCGTTGACGATAGGGTTCGGCAGCCCGTCCACGATATCGTACCACCACTCCGGCTGCCCCGTGGGGTACTCGAAAGCGATGTAGTTGCGCGGCAGCGTCGCGCAGACCTGCACGAGCGCCGCGAGGCCGAGCAGTCCGTCGCCGGTCCCGTGTGGCGCCATCAGGATGCCGTGTAGGTCGGCGTATTCCGCCACCCATTTCAACTCGGCGAGACCGCCGACGTCGCAGGGGTCTGGGCCAATGATATGGACGGCGTGTCCCTCAATCAACTCCTTGAAGTTCTGACGCAGGTATATCTGCTCGCCGGTGTGGATCGGTGTCGAGGAACTCCGCGTCACCTCGCGATAGACATCCGCGCCGACATACGGCGTATAATCGCCGGTAATCAGGTCCTCCAGCCACAGCACATGCAAGGGCTCCAGCGCCCGCGCCAGCCGAATCGCGTCCGGGACCGTCCACCCAGGGCCGCAATCCAACGCGAGGCCGATCGCATCGCCCACCACCTCTTTCATCGCCGCGACGCAGGCCACGACATGCGCCAGGCCGCGCTCGGTGAGCAAGCCTCGGTTGTAGTCCCCGTGACCGCCGGCCCTGGGGTCGCCGTAGAAGAAATCGGGGACGGTCCGCGCCATCGGCCCGTGGAAACCGATGCCCTGCTTGATGATCGTGAAACCCTCTGCGGCGGCTTTCATTTTGGCCACCGTGTCGGCGTAGTCCGCCGGGGCGTGACCGTCCAGGGGGAAACGGACCGCGCCGTTGTAGACGCGCACGCGGTCGCGCACTTTGCCCCCGAGCAGCTTGTAGACGGGCAGGCCCGCGGCCTTACCCGCGATATCCCACAGCGCCATCTCGATCGCGCTCACGGCGCTGCCCCACGGCTTGAACGATCCCCGGTGGCGGATCTTGAGCATCACCCGCTCGACATCGGTGGGGTCGTCGCCCAGGATGTAGTCTTTGTAGTGGAGCACCTGGGGCTTGAGGTAGGACTTATAGGATTCCACCTCTCCGTAGCCGCTGACGCCCGCGTCGGTCACGATGCGAACCACCGGATTGTTCCCCAGGACGGCACATTTGACATCCGTGATTTTCATCGGCCCCACCTCCTTGGGTGTGCACGCTCTACACGTCAGCCCGCGAATAGCGTCATCCTAACATATGCATGTGTGTCATCTGAGGTGGGAGGCGGGGTAACAGGTAGGTTGGCCTCCGGCAAGATGAGGGTGCTCACAACCCCTCTAGCCAGAGGAGACCGACGATGGCTGCCACCCCTGCACCGCAGGTACATGACCGGCGTGCCCCGTGCGAGGTTGTCCTGGCGGGCGTGCTGAATGTGGAAGCCCAGAGCGTGAGTGCGAACACGATGGAACGGCGGCTCTTGAGCCACCTGCTGGCCTTGGGGCGGGCGCTGGCCTTGGGGCGGGCGCTGGGCGCGCTGTTTTTGGCCACGCGCGGCGGCGACGGCGGCGGAGGGCGACCGTGACCCTGCGGGGGTGGATCGCCCCTACCACGACGAGCGGACGCGCGGCGACCTGTCCATCTAATGTGTAAACTTACACTCGTGCTCCTTGGCACGTTCTCTGCCCCCCTCATAATGCGTACCGCAATAACGCGCAACAACGAAGGAGAGGAAATCTTGGAGAAACGCAAGCTAGGTAAGAACGGTCCGGAGATCACAACGATCGGATTTGGCTGCTGGGCTATGGGTGGCGCCGGATGGGGCGGCAGTTGGGGGCCGCAGGACGACAACGACTCGGTCGAGGCCATTCATGTAGCGCTCGATGCCGGCGTCACCTGGTTCGACACGGCCGCCGTCTACGGTCTCGGACACTCCGAGGATGTCTTGGGCAAGGCGCTGGGAAGCCGCCGCGCGGACGTCATCGTCGCCACGAAGTGCGGCTTGGTCTGGGACGAGCAGAACAACGTCAGCAATAACGGATGCTACGACTCGATCATACGCGAGTGCGACGCCAGCCTACGGCGCCTGGGCACCGACTACATTGACCTCTACCAGTTGCACTGGCCCGATACGGGCGCCAAGGCTCCGGTTGCGGAGACGATGCGCGCCTTCACTGACCTTGTCACGCAGGGCAAAATACGTTACGTCGGTGTCTCCAACTACGACGTTCCCCTTCTTAAAGAGGCGCTAGCGGTACGGCATGTCGACGCGTTGCAGCCGCCTTACAGCATGCTGAACCGCGTCGTGGAGGCGGAGATCTTACCCTTCTGCCGGGAGAACGGCATCGGCGTCGTGGCCTACAGCCCGCTGGCGTCGGGCCTCCTAGGCGGGCGTTACACCGCGCAGACCACCTTCGATCCCGGCGACTGGCGGGGGCAGAACCCCGAATTCACGGGCGAGGGGTTAAAGCGGAACATCGCGATCGTCGCCCGGCTCCAAGAGATTGCTGCCCGCTTCGATAAGACCGTGGCGCAACTCGCCATCGCCTGGGTGTTGGCCAATCCGGCCGTCACCTCGGCTATCGTCGGTGTGCGCCAGCCCGCCCACCTCACCGGTGCCCTACCCGGCGCCAATTGGCGCCTCGACCACGCCACCATGCAAGAGATCGAGCAGGTTCTGCAACCTGCGCAACCCAGCGCGCTATCGTAGGCCACCGACCTGGTCCAGCCGGGCCATCCCCACATCACTCGCGCAGGGATAGCCCGGCATGACTGCCCCCAAGAGTCCTCGTGGTCCACTCCTGTCATGCTGTGCCGCGTGCCGTTATGATGGGGAGAGCCCTCACCAGGGTGGACTCGGTCACATAACCGAGGGTCTTCCGCATATAACGTGAAACGGGCCGGATCGTGCGAGGGACTGCCGGAAAAGGTGGCCGCAACGCGGGCAGGCCACCCCTGAGAGGCCTGAGACGGCGGTGCGGGCGCACGGTCCTCACCCCCAGGAAACCCTATTCACGTTATATGAGGGAGAGCCGGTCATGGTTCTTCCGCAGGTTCCGTGAGTCGGACGAAGCACCTGGCGACGGAACGCCCACGTCCGCACATGGGTACCCGTTCCGCAAGGAGGCCGCTCCCTTTGTCGGAGGGATGGCACCACCATTTTCACGGAACTTGCGGAAGAGCCTCGGTCATATGAACAGGTCCAACCAGGGCCAAACGACATATGACGCTCAAGGCGTTCCGCGATCGTCCGGCCGACAATCTCCTCGGACACGCCGCGCGATTTGCCTCACAGGTGGCGTTGGGTTGCGATGGCGTGGCAGGGGGTCATCCGAGGGCGCGTTAGGAGGCTATCGGACGAGCGAGCCAACGATGTCATCCGGCTAACCGACTAGAAGTGGCGACGCCTGGGACCCCTGTGGAGGGGTCCCAGGCGTCGCGCACGAACTGTCCGTGTTGGCTGTAGCGGCGCGGCCTATGTTCCCGTTCCGACCGCGACGCCGAACAGCGTGTGGGGCCGTGTGTGCGCCGCGCCCGCCGTGGCGGTGCCCGCCGGGCGTGTGTGCGTGTGATAGGTGATCCGCAGCACGCGTCGCGCCGTGGTTCCCTGCCCTTGCGTCGTCACGCGGAGAAGGCCATGCTGCGTCAGCGCGCCGGTGTTCGCTGGCGGCGCGTCTCCGCGGGGCAGCGTGATCGCCAGCGTCACCGGCCCCGCCGCGGCACGGGACCCAGGCGCGCCGCGCGCCTGGCCGCGGACCTGGAAGGTCATGATCGTCTTGAACAGGCCGCAGGGCTCCTGGGCCGCCACCTGCGTCACGACCGTGCCCGGCCGCGCGTCCCATGGGATGGCGAAGGTCAACAACGCCAGACCGGACGTCTCGACGTTGAAGGCGTAACGGTAGCCGCCGGAGACGCGCGTGCCCGTGAGGTCGATCCCGAAGCCGTCGCCGGCCAGGCTGCTGTCCGTGTAGAGCGTCGCCTGGGCCGGGTACGTGGCCCGGACGGTAAGCGTGATGGCGGAGCCGGGCGCGGCATCCACGAGCAGGGCCTGATTGCCGCCGCGCGGGACGGTGTCAAAGGCGGGCAGCGCGAAGAGTTGGCATACCGGCAGCGCCGTTGACGTGCTCGTCGCCGTCGGTGGAACGACGGTGCTCGTGCTCGTCGGCGGGACGGCCGTGCCGGTCGCCGTGGCCGGTACAGAGGTAGAGGTACTGGTCATGGTCGGTGGGACCACCGTGTTGGTCGCCGTCGGAGGAACGGCCGTCCCAGTCGGTTGCGCCATGGCCGTCGCTGTCGGTTGGACCGTCGTGTCCACGGTCGGTGAGGCCGTGGCCACGGGGTTCATCGTGTACACCCGGACGTAGTCGACGCGCATCGCGCCCCCCGCTTGGGTGTCGGTGGTCGGCGTTGTGGAGCCGCCGCTGAACGCATCCGGGAAGCCGCCCCCCATCGCCAGGTCGAAAATGATGAAGAAAGGGTGATCGACCGCGTTGGCCCACGTGGTGGCGTCCATCCCCGGGTCGGTAGAGGATACGTGCCAGAAGACCTGGCCATCGAGGTACCAGCGGATCTGCTCCGGCGAGGCACTCCGATCAATCTCGACCCGGTACGTGTGGAACGCCTCTTGGCAGGTCGTCAGTGCACAGGGTGTATGGCCACCGCGCCCGTTAAATTCGTTACACGGACCACCCGGAGCGGTGCCGCAATGGAGCGTGCCATACTCGGTGTTTTGGCCGTCGACGTTCTCCATGGCGTCGATCTCACCAGTGCCCGGCCAAGCCACGCCGTGGCGGAACGGCGTCCCCAGCATCCAGAACGCCGGCCAGTAGCCTGCGGCGGCTGGGCCGCTGAGGTTCGGGTCTTGGATCGATGCCTCGAAGGCTACCGCGCCGCCGGCCGGGGCGCCAAAGTCCTCCCGCACCGTTTCGATGCGCCCCGACGTCCATCCCTTGTCGGGTCCGTTCGCCTGTGCAGCGTCTTTGAGCGCCTTGATGACGAGGTTGCCGCCCTCCTGGTAGACGTTGGACGTCGTGTTCGTCATCGACTCGATCTCGCCGGTACCCCACACGCCCTGTCCGATGTCGTACGTCCACTGGGAGGTGTCGACGCCCGTCCCGGGCTGGGTGTTGTGCGCCGTGTTGCCGTTGAATTCGTCGCTCCAGACCAGATTCCAGCCGCTATCGGCGTGCGCCAGGCGGCCAGCCCCGCCCGGCAGCGAAACGAGGAGCGCTACGGCGGTGAGGAGCGCCGCAGTGGTGAGGAGCGTGGTAAACGTGGCGCGGAATACCTTCATGTTCATCCCAACTCCTTTTCGTTGGTGAATGCCCGCGGCGCTCAGCCCCGTCAAGGACACGGAGGCAGGCCGCGCAGGCGTGGATGTGTTCACTGCGTGAACGTGAGCGTATCGATTCGGGTAGGCCAGTCCCAAAACCAGTGGGATTATCGTGCCCTTACCCCTCTACACCTCCTTCTTATGAACGGGCCTGCTGGCGTAGAGGGCGGGCGGCAGCGACCACACGTTGACCCCTTCATGCCTTGTGACCCCGTGCAGAGGGCACCTGTACCGTTTACATGTGACGACGATATCACGGCAGCTGGGTGGCTGTCAAAGACGGGTGCGCTCGAGCGCGGGGGCGAGAGATTGGGCGCGGGCGAGCGTCTACAGAGGAGGCAGGGACGACCGTGTACCGCGCGCCATGGCAGCGCATCCGAGAGCGGGGCGAGCGCGGTCTTCGTTATACACCAGGACCAGCACCCGGAACGCCCCCACGTTTAGCCCCTGCTCTTGCACCCGCTCCCGGAAGGCTCGCGCGTTTGCTTGCCGCTGTTGCTCCGTGGCAATGCCTTGCACGCTGATCCGCAAGCCCGGTGTCGAGCGGCTGATGTTGCGCGCCTCGCCCCCCTCCTTCTGCCATCGCTGCACCATCCGCACCGCCACCCCGAGCTGGCCGGCCAGGATGCGGTTGCCCTCGGCCACCTGGTGCCGTCCCTCGCTGCCCCCAAGTTCCCGGACCACGGCGCGGACCGCCGCCAGCGTCAGCTCCACGTCGGCCGCCGCCACCCGCGCCTCGTTGGCCCGCGCTAGGTCCTCGCCCAGGTCCGACATGCTACGCCGCCCCCTGTACGTCCGTATGAGCACGCAGCGGCTTCAAGAGCTTTAACAGCGTCCCGATCCCGCCGCGCGTCCCGTCGAACGCCGGCAGCACGGTCTCTAGTGGGATCGCCGCGTCCTGCACCTTGAAATGCCCCAGGCCGGTCCCCAGCGTCACCGAGGGCGGGCACGCCGCCACTGGGTCCGGCTCGTCGCTGACGAGGTACACGGCGTCCTTGTGGACCGCGACGGGCGTATAACCGTCCCGGTCCATCTTATGCAGCGCCCGCGACAGGTTCGCGTTGGCCTGGGCGATCACGAGATGCCGCCAGTCGGGCCGGTACAGCGGGCTGCGCCGCTCGCGCTGCCACGCGCTGCTAAAGCCGCTAATCGTCAGAGAGTAGGTGTACTTGAGCGCGCGCAGGGCCAGCGCGCCGGCCAGTGTCGTGTCCGCGTAGAGCGCCGTGCGCGCCCCGCGCAGCCGCTCGTACCACGTTTCCAGCGCCCGGCTGTGCTGTGTCCAGACGTGCGCCTCGGTGATCGCGACGGCCTGGCCGCGCTCCATGGCCCAGGCCACCGTCGGCGTGCAGGCCCACCGCTCCTCCGCGCTGGCGATCCGGGCGAGCCAGTAGCCCGGCAGCTTCTTGTCAAAGGGCAGTTTACCGCCCGGATCGCGCCGCTCCTCGATGCCGGACAGGCCCAACTCCACCACGCCGGCGGCCGAGAGCCACTGCGCGTTCTTATCGTAGGAGTGGAGGTATGTCTTCGCGCGCTCGGCCGGCGAGAGCGTACGCAACCAACTCACCTCCGTTTCCGTGTCCACCTGTAAGGCCGGTCCCGGCCACCGCTCGGCGAACGCCCGCCCCGCGCCCGCTCCCCGCTTGCCCAGCTCCTGCAGGAGGTCCGTCCCCGTGCGCCCGGGCGAGCGGTAGTAGGGCGTTCCCATGGCCCGCGCGTAGGCCAGCAGCGCCGCCAGGAGCGTCGCGCCGTCGGTGTCGAGCCCCCATACGGCGTGCTCGTCGTAGAGGGGGAACACGATGGACACGCCTGAGCCCGCCTCGCCCTTCTTGCGCAAGTCCAGCCAGGGGGTGAGCGCCGCCGGGAAGGCGTGCAGCGCGTCCAAGCCGTCGTTCACGAAGGGATGGTGTAGCTCACGGAATTGCCCCGCCGTGGCGAGTGTATCGGGTAAGCCGGCCGCGCGCACCCACGCGTCCGTCAGCCAGAGTTGCGTGAGCCCGTGCCGCCGTGCACCGTTATACAGGTCGCCAACGTGCCGGATCGTCCCTGTCACGGGGGCAAGGGACCCATCGGACAGGTGCAGGCCATCCACGTCGAGCACGTCGAGCACGCCGATCGCGGGCGTCGGGGTAGCCATGCTACGCCCCCTCCCCCGACGCCCTCGACTCCGCCGGCTCGCCCACGGTTTCAGGCGGCGCGACCTCCAGATACCACTGGTGCAGCCAGTCCATGACCTTTTCGTAGGATCGCGCCGGCAGCGCTTTATAGGTCGAGATGCGCCACCTCTTGTACATGTCCGCGTACACCCGGGCGTAGCCCTCGCCGTCGCCGAGCGCCTTGAGGCGCTGCCCGAGCGCCTTGACGGCGAGCGAGATGTCGGCGGCCTGCGCGTCGCTGATCGTCGCCTCGGTCGCCGTGGCGCGCTCCAGGCTTGTCAGTCGGCGATTAGTCTCGACGATAAATCCGCGCACATAGTCGGCCATCACATCCTGTTTGCCCGCGACGGTGGCCACGCGTTGCTCCAACTCTAGCTGATTCTGCGCGAGATGCTGGATAGCCGTTGCGATCTCCAGCGCGAGCGCGGCCCCGGACGGCGCGACATCCGGCGGTGTGGCGCCCACGGCGCCTGGGGCGAGGGCCTCACTCGTGAAGGCCTCCCACAGCACGCGGAAGCAATCGGCGCGGTAGCGGTCGATCTTTTCGACGAGATCGGGGCGCACCTTCCCCGTCGCGACCCCGAAGAGGAAACCCGGCAATAGATCGAGCGGGAGGCACAGGACCTCGCGCCGTCGTCCATCGGCCGCAGCCATGGCAAGGATGCGCAGACGTGGGGCCATGACGCGGTCGCGCAGAACACGGAGGCGCTGCGAGCTGAACGCCAGGCCTAAGTGATCGGTGATCGGGCGCAGGGCGACGTAGGGCGTCCCGTCCGGTGTCTGGGCCACCGGGATACCGTCACCGTAGAAGTCGACGCTCTGTTCGCGCACGGGCACGAGGGCCGTATTCCCCTCGCCTATCGGTGCTCCGGTCTCGTCCGTCCTCATATCCATCCCTCCCTTCCCCTCACCCAAGTATCGTGCGTCACGCGACCTCGGGTAGGATATTGTCCCCGCCAACCGTGTTCATAATGAACACGGTTGGTGGTACGGCCAGCGGACGCGAGTGGGCGACGCCAACTACGTCGTGCCCACCGATCGTGACGGTGGGCACCGTCCGCACCAAGGTCGTCCTGTGCTCGGCCCTGCGTCATCCGTCTTGCGTCGCGGTCTATGCTGTGCCTCCGTGTCGCCACGTAGGCGGTCATGGGACACCGGCGTGTGTCACGGTCATGCGGCCCGCAACGACCCGTCGCAGCTGGTCTGTCAGGCGACAGCGGCAGGGCGCGGCGCGACACGAGGGGCATGCCACCACCGGAAGTGGCGTGGTAATAGATGCCAGGTGCGGATGGGGGACAGGCGGTGTGGTCACTGTCACACGCGCAGGCGTCGATGGTAGTGGGATGGTGGGGGAGGATGGCGCGGGGTTGGCCATGGCGCGATCGCCCACCGGTGGGACATCCCCCGGTGTCACGACATCGTACACGATGCGCACCCCGGCGTGGCCCGTGTGCCCTAGCGCCCGGTCCACACACCCCCACAGTTTGTGCTCCAACCACTGCCGGTGGAAGGGCGTCGGCACCACGACCCACAGCACGTCCCCGTCCAGCGCACGGGCGCGGGTAGGGACGAACCACGCGGCGTAGTTCTCCGCTGTCAGGTCCCGCCGCACCTCGCCCCGCACAGCTCCCCACAGCGCCTCGGCCTCCGTGGGCGTGGGATCGTCCACGTCCGGCGCGGTGGGCGTATCAGGAGCGGGCTCCGGTGGCCTGACCGACGCGCTGACCGTCGGCAGGGCGGCGGGAGTCCAGGCGTCGGGCCTCTCGGCGAGGCCCTGGAGCGTCGCGAGCAGGTACGGCATGCGGATGACCGTGCCGCCACGGCCCCGCTTGGTGATCGCCGGCGCCTGCGATCGTGTGATCGCCGCGGCCTCGTCCAGCAGCGCAAGGATAGCATCGTCGCCCAGCCCAGCTGTGCGCTGCATGTTCAACACCCGCGTCCGGCTCGCGTGCGGAGCATCGTCGCCGAACTCCGCCGAGAGGCGGGCAACCTGTACGCCGA